>VOFH01004094.1_pt1 | contig 38255 bp, 52 predicted proteins | sample 5384091 | NCBI WGS metagenome assembly VOFH01 (sample SAMN12384727, study PRJNA508395) | human gut metagenome | isolation source: healthy gut G | host: Homo sapiens
GAAAATCTGGAGAAATATCAGATTCCATACATTTTTATCCAGGGAATTTACACGGAAATGAAGGACAAGCCCCACATTCTTATGGATGATGCCAGGGGCGGCTATCTGGTGACAAAGTACCTTTTGGAGCAGGGACACCGCAGGATTACCGGTTTTTTTCAAGGCAGATGACATTCAGGGTATCCAGAGACATAAAGGGTATGTGAGGGCATTGCAGGAGGCTGGTATTCCTTATGATCCAGATCTGGTAGTATGGTTCCACACCGAAGATCGGCGGAGCAAAACCATCTATGATGGTAAAAGAAATGGTAAAAACCGGATCGCTTCCTCATGGAATCGTTTGTTACAATGATCAGATTGCTGTTCAGGTGATTGAATCTCTTGAAGATTGTGGTCTTCAAGTACAAAAGGATATTTCCGTCACAGGCTATGACAATTCCCTCTATGCCCCAGCGCGGAACCGGAATCACAACCATTGCCCATCCACAGGGCGGCTTGAGAGATGGCAGCAGAATTGATATTAGAAAAAATCAATGGAGTGTCAGAAGAGGACAGCAAAGTAGAACGTCTGATTCAGCCGGAGTTAATTGTTCGTGGTTCCTGCAGAAGAAGCTTAAATGATATTTTCTGCAAAGAATTACTGATAATTGTTTCCTTGCAATTGGAAATATACATTGCAAACCATCACCTGAAAAATTGAATCAATAACAATATTTACAAAAATATAATAAACAGGAGGATTTTACAATGAAAACAGGAAGAAACTATAAGTTTTGGTTTTGTACAGGTTCACAGGATCTTTATGGAGATGAGTGTCTCCGTAAAGTAGCTGAGCATTCCCGCATTATTGTGGAAGAGCTGAACAAATCCGGTATGTTTCCATACGAGATTATATGGAAACCAACCTTGATTACCAATGAACTTATCCGTAAGACTTTCAATGAGGCAAATGCTGATGAAGACTGTGCTGGTGTGATCACCTGGATGCATACTTTTCCCCAGCAAAATCCTGGATACTTGGTCTGAAAGAATATAGAAAAGCCTCTTTGCCACCTTCACACACAGTTCAACCAGGAAATCCCTTACGACACCATTGACATGGACTTTATGAACGAGAATCAGTCCGCACACGGTGGCCGCGAGTATGGTCACATGGTAACCCGCATGGGAATCGAGCGAAAGGTAATTGTGGGCCACTGGGCTGACAAAAGGTTCAGGAGCGTCTGGCTTCCTGGATGCGAACTGCTGTTGGCATTATGGAGAGCAGCCACATCCGAGTTTGCCGTGTGGCCGACAATATGCGAAATGTTGCCGTTACAGAGGGGATAAGGTAGAAGCTCAGATTAAATTTGGCTGGGAAGTTGATGCCTATCCGGTAAATGAAATCGCAGAATATGTGAACGCTGTTTCCAAGGGAGATATTGACGCTCTTGTGGAAGAATATTATAATAAATATGACATTCTTCTTGAGGGAAGAGATCCGGAAGAATTTAAACGTCATGTAGCAGTTCAGGCAGGAATTGAGATCGGATTTGAGAAATTCCTGGAAGAGAAAAAATTATCAGGCAATCGTAACTCATTTCGGTGATCTTGGAGCACTGAAGCAGCTTCGGGACTGGCAATCCAGAGACTTATGGAGAAGGAGGTTATGGATTCGGTGCAGAAGGTGACTGGAAGACAGCTGCAATGGTTCGTCTGATGAAGATCATGACAGCAGGCATGAAGGACGCTAAGGGAACTTCATTCATGGAAGATTACACATACAACCTTGTTCCTGGAAAAGAGGGAATCCTGCAGTCACATATGCTGGAGGTTTGCCCATCCGTAGCAGATGGCAAGCCGGCTATCAAAGTCTGCCCGCTTAGCATGGGTGAAGAGAGGATCCTGCGAGACTTGTATTTACATCCAAGACAGGCTCTGCAATCGCAACATCCCTTGTTGATCTGGGGGATAGATTCCGTCTGATCATCAACGATGTAGACTGCAAGAAGACAGAGAAACCAATGCCAAAACTTCCAGTAGCAACAGCGTTCTGGACACCACAGCCAAACCTTAAGACAGGTGCAGAAGCATGGATCCTTGCAGGTGGAGCCCACCATACAGCATTCTCCTATGACCTGACAGCAGAGCAGATGGGTGACTGGGCAGCAGATATGGGTATCGAAGCTGTTTACATTGATAAAGATACTACAATCCGTAACTTCAAGAATGAGCTTCGCTGGAATGAAATTGCGTTTCGAAGGTAAAAACGCATAGAATGGCAAACACGCTCTGGAGCCTGTTTACGGCGTTGGGTTGAACAGTGAAGAATGTTACACATTAGAAAAAAAAGACAACGGGAGGATTTTACACATGGGAGCAGCAGAAGCAAAGCAGGCAATCCTGGACAACAGGACATCACTTGGAATCGAGTTTGGTTCCACAAGAATTAAGGCAGTTCTGGTAGATGGAAATAATGCACCAATCGCATCCGGCGGACACGAGTGGGAGAACCGCTATGAGAATGGTGTATGGACATACAGTCTGGAAGATATCTGGTCCGGTTTGCAGGACTGTTATCAGCAGATGGCAAAGGATGTAGAGGAGAAATATGGTGTGGAGCTGACAACGTTGGTGCTATTGGAATCAGTGCCATGATGCACGGATATATGCCATTTGACAAAGAAGGAAATCTTCTGGTTCCGTTCCAGAACCTGGAGAAATAATATTACAGGAGAGGCAAGCAGAAAACTGTCCGAACTTTTTCAGTATAATATTCCGCTGAGATGGAGTATCGCACATCTGTATCAGGCAATTTTAAAAAGGCGAGCCTCACGTAAAAGATATTGATTATATTGCCACTCTGGAGGCATATGTACATTGGAAACTGACTGGAAAAAGAGTTCTTGGAATTGGCGATGTTGCAGGAATGTTCCCGGTGGACAGCACTACCAGGGATTACAATGAAAAAAATGGTTCAGCAGTTTGATGAGCAGGTTGCTTTTATGGATTCCCATGGAAAGCTTCGCGGCATTCTGCCGAAATGTCTTGTTGCAGGGACAGGATGCTGGCTGCCTGACAGAAGAGGGAGCAAAGCTTCTTGATGTAACAGGCAGGCTGAAAGCCAGGAATCCGCCCTATGTGCCCGCCAGAAGGTGATGCTGGCACTGGAATGGTAGCTACAAACAGTGTTGCAAAGCGTACCGGAAATGTTTCTGCAGGTACTTCTGTATTTGCCTCTATTGTTCTGGAGAAGGAGTTATCTGAAAGATATTCTGAAATTGATATGGTAACGACTCCATCCGGACATCCGGTTGCAATGGCACACTGCTAATAACTGTACTTTGATCTGAATGCATGGGTAAATATTTTCCGTGAGTTTGCAGAGGCAATGGGAATGGAAGTGGATATGAACAAATTGTTCGGAACTCTTTACAATAAAGCACTGAAGGTGATCCGGACTGTGGCGGACTTCTGTCCTACTGCTATTTCTCCGGAGAGCATATGACAGGATTTACAGAGGGAAGACCGCTGTTTGTACGTTCTCCAGAGAGCAAATTCAACCTTGCAAACTTTATGAGAACCAATCTGTATACATGCCTTGGTGCTATGAGAGTTGGTCTTGACATCCTGTTTAAGAAAGAAGGGGTAAAGGTTGACCGTCTTCTTGGTCATGGCGGACTGTTTAAGACAAAAGGTGTCGGACAGCAGATTCTTGCAGATGCAGTGAATGCACCGGTATCTGTTATGGAGACTGCCGGTGAAGGCGGTGCATGGGGAATTGCAGTGCTCGCTTCCTATCTTGTAAATAAAGAGGAAAATGAGACTCTGGAAGACTTCCTGGATACCAAGGTATTTGCAGGAAATCAGGGAAGCACCCTGAATCGGATCCGGAGGGTGTAGAAGGCTTTAATATGTTCATGGAAAGATATATGAAAGGCCTGCCGATCGAGCGCGCAGCTGTGGACTCAGAATTTGGTAAGTGGCTTGGAATGAGGAGGGTATGCCTCAGATCATTCCCGCAATCTGCATGCGAAAAAGTTCTGTGTAGTTATAAACGAAATAAGTGAGAACGGATGGATTTTTCTCTCAGTTAAAAACGGAGACCTTTCTCATACCAGAATGTGAATTTTTTCAGGATACTGGTATGGGAGGGTCTTTATGTTATAATACTGAGCATTGACAGACAAACATGCTCCAGAGCCTGTTTGAAAAATAAAGAGAGATACACATGGTTTTCAGCTCGATGCTCTTTCTATGGATCTTTCTGCCCTTAGTACTGGCAGCATATTATATAAGTCCCGGAAAAAATCGAAATGGAATCCTGGTATTTTTCAGTCTGCTTTTTATGCATGGGGAGAGCCACTTTATGTTTTTCTTATGCTGTTTTCCGTAGCGGTGAATTTTACCGGTGGAATTCTGATTGAAAAATATCAGACCAGAAAAAAAGATTCTTGTGGCAACTTTGCTTATTAATCTGGGGCTGCTGGGATATTTCAAGTATTTTGGAACTCTGACAGAAGCCATAACCGGACTTTTTTTCAGCAGATGGAACAGGAACCACTCTTTTTCAGGTGGCGCTTCCTGGATCGGAATTTCTTTTTATACTTTCCAGGCGTTGTCCTATGTGATCGATGTGTACAGGGGAGAGGTGCCGGCACAGCACAATTTCTGGCATATGCTTTTTGTATATTTCCTTTTCCCACAGCTGATCCTGCAGGACCTATTGTAAAATATCGCGACATTGCAGCTCAGATTACAGGAAGAAAGAGACTACCCGAAAATTTGCAGCCGGGATAATGCGTTTTGCTGGGGACTTGGGAAAAAGGTTCTTCTTGCCAATTCCTTTGCCCGTGTGGTGGATGAAATTTTCAAATATGGTCCATACGCGGTATCCAGGAAGGCTCTGTGGCTGGGCGCAATTCTTTACATGATGCAGATTTATTATGATTTTCCGGATATTCCGATATGGCCATTGGTCTTGGAAAAATGTTCGGATTTGAATTCCAGGAGAATTTCAATTATCCTTATACAGCTGGTTCTGTGCAGGAATTCTGGCACAGATGGCATATTTCCCTGTCTTCCTGGTTTCGCGATTATGTCTATATTCCTTTGGGAGGAAATCGCAAAGGCGCGGCATGCACCTATCGAAACCTGCTTATCGTATTTTTCCTTACCGGAATGTGGCATGGGGCTGGAATAGCGTTTATCCTCTGGGGCTTTATCATGGCCTTTTCTTATACTGGAACGTGTGTGGCTTGGAAAAAACTGGAAAAACTGCCTGGAATTGTGGGCTGGGGCTACACGGTGACCGCGGTGTTTTTTGGATGGATTCTGTTCCGTGCAGAAAATATTTCCCTGTTTTTACTTATGTGAGAAATATGTTTGTGGCACATGGAGGAACCATTCTTCTTTCTGCATATCTTGACAGCAAAATGATCTTTCTGATCGTTATGGGTGTTTTATTTGCAGGAGTTTTGCAGAACATATATGAGAAGGTCCGGGTACATTCAGATGGAAAAATCCCTGCCAATGGAATGGTGACAGTTCCGAGAATGATCGCCTGTCTGGTGATTTTCTGGCTGAGTGTGGCGGCACTTGTAAATAACAGCTATAACCCGTTTATTTATTTCAGATTTTAACAGGAAGCATATGAGAAAACAGAAAATTCTGATCGTATTATTTGCAGGAAGTCTGGTTCTGCCAGGAGTGGTGTGGACTGGATTTTCCGGCAGATTTGATACGGAAAACAATGAAAACAGAAAACTGGCTGAATTTCCGGAGGTGAATCTGGAATCTCTGGGAGACTTCCCGGAGCAGTTTGAGGCGTATTATAAGGATCATGTGCCCTTCAAAAATGACCTGGTGAAGTTCTGCAACTTTATTGATACGGAATTTTTTCCCGCAATACAAAGATCGGGGATGTGGTGATCGGAGAAGATAACTGGCTGTTTTACCTGCCGGAAAGGGAGGGAGAAAATGCCATGGCAGATTACCAGAAAACCAATGTGTATACACTGGAACAAAGTGCGGAAATTGCATCCGGAATTGCAAAAGTGCGGGACTGGTTTCTGGACAGGGTGTGGAACAATTCCATTACTACGTGGCTCCCAACAAAGAGACACTTTATTCGAAGTATATGCCGGAGAAGCCAAAGGTGATTGGAATCGGGGATTCCAGAATGGAGACTTTGCAAAATATATGAAAGAAAATTCCGACGTGGAATTTGATTTTCTGGCAGATTATCTGAGGGAGTTTACTGAAAAATACCAGCTGTTCCGAAAATATGATACTCACATGAACAATTTAGGCGGATATATTACCAACGAGAAAAATTGTACAGGATATGACAGGTGAAAGTCTGCCCATCGAAGATATTCAGGTTATGATCGGGACTAAGCCTTGCAGGGGGATCTGTCCAGGATGATCGGGCGATATAAAGAGCTGGATGATGACAGGGAATATGGGTTGAAGTATTTTCATGATGGTATCCGTTACAAGGTGAAAAAAGAGGAGAGCGAAGGCGGCGAGGAGATCCTGAAAGTGTTTAAATCCAATTCGGATAATGAGAAAACTTTAATGGTGATCGGGGATTCTTTTCGCCTCCGCCTTGAAAAATACATGCCCTATCGCTATCAGAAAACCATATTTGTGAGAATTGATGATTTTGACCAGGAGCTTTTGGATAAATATGAACCGGACGACGTGATTGTGATTACTGTTGAGCGTGACCAGAGGTATATGGAAAAAGCTGGATAGTTATATTATACAGGACAGTGGAGAGTAAATGGTACAATATGATATATCAGAGCCTGTCCGGAATTATAGGATTTGTTTGTGGGAAAAATTTTTTGTTTTATTGGTCACAGATGGAACAGTAACCTTTTTGTCACGGGAATCGTCAGAATATTTATGGGTTATTGACAATAAGTTCGGCAAATGCTATTCTGATATTAACTTGTTTTGTCAGATATGTCTAGTATGGATCATTGTATGGTCTGTAGCGGATCATTGACAGAAACCGGCTGTTTTACTGGTAATCGTTGAGCCTCGCTTGAAAAACTGCACGCCCCACTTTGCGGTATATTTGCCCGAATTCGGCTGCCGTAGCCCGCCACGGCGAGACAAAATCTCCCACAAATTGTGACGCACATCTTGCAGAAAGCCTTTTCAAACACGCAGTGAACAGCAACGGGAAGATTGCAGAATCCGTAAGGATTTATACCAAAGGAGGATCTTATGAAGAGAAAGAAAATTACCGCAATTTTGTTAGCATCCCTTATGGGAATCAGTGCAGTACCGGCTACCACATGGGCAGCAGATTCTTACAAGGAAACTGAGAAAGCAGCCTTTGCCAAAATGATCGAGGAATTTGGTGCAGATTACGCAAAGAGCCTTTCTGAAATGGATACAGAAGAAGTTAAGGGAAATGCGGAAATAAAGGTCAGTCTGAAGATGGTGGAAAAGCAATTCTGGGAATGCTTTCTCCTGTGGATATCTCCTGGTTGGCGGATGCTTCCATCAGTGGAAATGGGCATGTCTGATAAGTCCATGACTGAGTTTATGGATGTGAATGTAAAATGGAACCAAGATCTGTACAATAGAATATTATTTTGATACAGAGAATTTGAAATTTATATGAGAATTCCGGAGCTGAGTGATGGCTATATTAAAATGAACATGGAGCAGATGACTCAGGAAGCTGTGGAAGAGGCAGATCAGGAACTGGATTCTTTCCTTTACCACGAGTCTTGATCTGGCAGATAGCATGAACAGTTATTTTTCCACTCTGGAGAACCTTCCTGGAAGCAGACTTAGTGACATCTATTCTTACAAGATACACAGATATTATTTTTTGATAATGTTGCAGATGCTGAGAATCCTGGAGCACAGGAAGCTGTTGCAGGAGATGTAAGTCAGGAGCTTAGCGTTCTGGAAGGACATGTTACACAGGCAGAGGCACTTCCAATGTTCCAGCAGATTCTGGATACAGCCAAGTCTGATGAAGAACTGAAGGGGCTTATTGAGACCTGGACAGAAGCCATGAATGATCCGGATTATACTTATGAGACTTTCCTGGAAGCAATCGAGGATATGGAGAAAGATCTGGATACAGAAGCTGATGAGACTGACGAGTCCGGATTTATTTTAAGGGCATGGGTTGACAGTGATGGAGAGGTTGTTGGACGCCAGTTCCTTCTTGAATGATGATGAGCAGGAGGAAGAGCTTTTTCGATATCTGTGTACAGCGGATGGAGAGAAGAGAGGATTTTCCATGCAGCTGGGTTCCTGGAGATGACAAGGTTGCCATTGAAGGAAGCGGTGAGCTGAATGGTGATCTGTTAAGCGGAACTTACACGCTTTTCCGGTGACGCAGATGCTGCTGTTATTGATGTTGCAGACTATGATACCAAGGCAGTACAGGACGGAATCTGGAAGGAACTTACACAATTTCCGGAGCACCTGTGGAAGATGAAGATGGAAATTCCTATGATCCATTTGGTGAATGCAGCTGATCTTTTACAGCCGATGGTGCAGATGAGGACAGCATTGACTGGAATCTTGCTATTGCAGCAGGTGGTGCGACTCTTGGTTCAGTTTTCTGACCGGCGGCAATGGCGGTGAGACACTTGCCGCAGTTGATGTTGCTTCTCTGACAGATGTTTATGATTTCAGTAATGATGATGAAGTTGAGGCTTATACAGCTTCCATGAATATGGATGCAATCACAGAGAATCTGACCAACGCAGGCATGCCTGAGGGATGGCTGGACGATGTGATCGCTGCTACAGGCGACAGTGATATTGAGAGTGCGGAGACAGATGGTGTTGCTGAGTCCGAAGAGCAGACAGATATGGCTGGAGATACGGATGACAGTGAGACACCGGCAGCTTAATCAGTAATTTATGCGAGCAGGCGACCGCATAATAATTACCTGCAGCAAGGCAAATACAGCGGGGCAGACGAAGTAATTTGTCTGCCCCTGCAATTTTTATAACCAGAAAGTAAAGGTTTAGTGAGTTCGGTGCATACGGAGCGTGTAACTGTGAAGGTACTGGAACCGTTACGATTTTCTTATTGAAATGAGGGGAGAAAGAATTGAAAAAAAGAAGCTTTGGGATTATCTGTTTTGTTTTTGATATTTACCATGTGTTCCTCTTCGGTGGGCCGCTTCTTATGTGAAGGCTTCCAATACGACTGTGAGTATCACTGAAAAGCATGGATGGGTGAAGCGGGGGAAAGACTATTATTTTTATAATTCCAAGGGAAAACTGCTTTGGGGGAAAAATTACCTACAAAGGTCAGCGTTATTACAGCACAAAGAATGGCAACGCTATACAGGCTGGCTGAAATCAGGCGGAAAACGGTATTATTAACCGGAAGAATGGAATTATGTTCCGTAACCGCTGGGCTACTGGAACAAAATATTCTTATTATTTTAATAAGTCAGGTGCGGCAATTGCCAACCGCTGGCTGAAAGCTACGGAGGAAAGCGATATTTCCCTCTTACTAATTCCAGAATGGCAACAGGATGGCAGAAAATTGGTGAATATCGTTATTATTTTGATAAGAAAACAGGTGCTTTGTATACAAATGTGTGGGTGGGGGAAATATTATGTAAAATGATAGCGGGAGAAGAACAGGACAGACCAGACCGGATGTGAAGGTGAATGATAACCGCTATACATATAAAAGCAGCTCTCTTTAATATTGATCTGCGCAGAAAATTCACACATAATGTTCCTTACTGGGTAGCGCTGATAAAGATCAAAAATTCCGACAGCTGAAATCTGCTCTGTCTTATGGAAGCTATGGTGGTGCCAGACAGACTACCTCCGGTGCAGTTTCTGGTAATGGGGTATTATCGGAGTGAATGGAAGTGCGTTTAGTTACCAGACAGGGCGGCCGTCACCTCTTGGAATGTGCATCAAGAATGGTGTGATTTATGGAAATTATGAGACCAGTTACAGTGTAATGGCTGTAAGGTATGATGGCACTATTTATACACCAAAGCAAGGATTGAAAGGCGAAGCTCTTCTGGAAGAGGGGGGTAAAAGATACCTATAATTTTGGCCCAATCCTGATCAAAGATGGCCAGGCCCAGCCGGCCTGGTCAGAAACAGCCAAATATTATCCGAGAACTGCTGTGGGAATGGTGAAACCTGGCATTTATGTGCTTCTTGTCACCGACACTGGCAGTTACGCCGGCCTGAAACCACTGGGATCTTGTTAATATCTTCAACAGCTATGGCTGTCAGTACGCTTACAACCTGACGGCGGCGGTTCCGCCACATTGTATTACAAATGGTCAGGTCATGAATAAGCTTGATTAATAATTACGAGAGACCATGTGGGGATTTTTCTTTATTTTACGAATTGATGTGTTGACAATGAAAAGCATTTAAGGATCATGTTGTTTGAACGACGGTAGTGTAAAACGAATTAAGAAAAATTATTCTTTTTTTTCCCTTGGTGCTGACTAAATGAGTTTATATGGGAAATGTCAGAATTTTTACGGGCTTTCAGCCCGGTTTTGACAGGTTTTCCAACGTAAAATTAAGGTCACCTAAACCAAAGAAAGGGGAGGAGGCTATATAGCCCAGAATCGTTGATTTTACTGGGGGTGAGCTGATTTTGAGGTATGAAGTTGACACTAATGCATTTTTGAGGTATAAATATGATATACACATACAAATATAAATCGCCGTTAGGCATATTTACTGGCGGCAGATGAAGTGGGAATTACTGGTCTATGGTTTGAAGGACAGAAATATTTTGGGAATACACTTCCAGACAAGCATATTCCACAGGAAACAGAGATTCTCACGGAAGCGAAAAAAATGGCTGGATGTTTATTTTTCCGGTGAAGAACCGAAATTTACTCCGCCACTTCATCCGGACGGCTCAACATTCAGACAGGCAGTGTGGAAGATTTTATTGCAGATTCCCTATGGACAGACGATCACATACGGAGAAATTGCCCGCAAAATGGCAGAGATGAAAATGTATCCTGCATGTCTGCCCAGGCAGTTGGAGGTGTGGTTGGACACAATGAAATTTCTATTATCATTCCCTGCCATCGTGTGATAGGCACAAAATGGAAGTCTGACAGGGTATGCCGGGGGAATTGATAAAAAGCTTGCACTGCTTGAACTGGAACACGCGGATATGAGTTATTTATTTGTTCCAAAGAAAGGGACAGCATTGTAGGAGGCAGTGATAAAACTGTCCTCATTTTTTTGGGTTATTTTGGAGAGCCAAGATTGACGGAAAATAGAATTTTTGGACATATTTTGGACATATCTATTAAATGTTACAGAAATATTACGAGAATGGTGAACCCAAAAACCCAAAAACCCTTTTATAAAAAGAGAAACACCCGGTAGGGGGAGCTACCGGGTATTTCTGAGGGGAGTATAAATAATTAAATAAGGGTTATGTAAAAAAATTTTGAAGGGTAAATTCTTTACAAAGCCAATTATAATATAAAATTGGAAAAAAAAGCAATATCATTTTGATGAATATTCTTTCTGCAATTGGTTACAATACACAAAGTAATTTGAAAACAGCTGCTGGATGCGGAACAGAACGCGAACAGCGGCATTCAACAGGAGGAATACCAAATGGCAAAAATTATGAGTCTGAAAAACAAGAACAGCAAAAAATTCAACAAACAGATCTTATGAAAATGAGATGAATTTCAGGATTGCAAGAATTTTACTCAAAAACAGCAGCAAAAAACAAGAGTCGTAATTTACGAGTCTGGGGAAGATACTACTTCCAGATATTAAAATATTTTAAGAAAGGGCGCAGGGTCTGTTGACTCTGCGCCCATGTTGGGAGGTTTAATGTATGCCGGACGTTTTGATGAGCAATGCGGAAGAAAATCCAGAGTTTTTTCAGACACGCTCTAACGTTGCACGCGTCCTGCACCGTCGCTTTCAATCATGGAAAGAACTTATGATTCAGTAATATATTTAAGCCAGTGCTTTCATTACTTCATACGCACCATTTTCACGGATCTGAGTTAAGTAATTGCACAGCTGCTTCAAATCCGGAAATCTGTGTCAGATCTTCGCCCCAGAAGGAAGTATTGGTGCAGACTGCATGAACAAGATCCGCTGCGGAATCATCTTTTGTGCAAGGTAGAATTCGAGAACTTTTTGTCATCTTTTACAGTGTATTCATTAGCTGCTCTTTTTGGCTGTAAGTCCGTCTTCGCTCATAGCATATCCGTTATAGAATGCAAATGTAGAAGGCGAAAGAAGCTGTGATGCATGCAGGAAGTGTACCTTTGCGTTCAAATATATTTTTGAGTGACGGCATAACACGTGCTTTCCATTTGGATGTAGAGTTCAGAGAAATGGAAAGAAGAGCGTGATCGATAAATGGGTTTTTGAAACGTTCTGTAACAGCAGCGGCAAAATCTTTGAGTTCTGCTTTTGGAAGGTCCAGAGTAGGGATGATCTCATCATAAATAGTTTTGTTCATAAATCCACAGATCACATCGTCGTTCATGCAGTCTCTGACAATATCCTGTCCTGCAAGGTAAGCACCCAGTACAAAGGAGGTATGAGCACCATTTAAGATACGTACTTTTTCTGCTTGTATGGTTTGTGATTGTCTGTGATCAGGATTGGAAGGTTCGCTTTGTCAACCGGGAATTCGTCTTTGATTGACTGAGGTCCTTCGATTACCCAGAAGCCGAAAGATTTCACCTGTGTCGATCAGGTTATCTTTATAGCCAAGTTCTTCACAGATTGCAGCAGCTTCATTTCTTGGATAACCTGTTACAATACGGTCTACAAGTGTAGAGCAGAAGATGTTTTCAGCTTTGATCCAGTTGATAAAGTCTTCACCAAGATTCCACTGTTCAGCATATTTTAATACACATTTTTCAAGCTCCTTTCCGTTGTCATCGATCAGCTCGCAGGCAAGAATAATAAAGCCTTTGCCGGCTTCCTGACCGAATTTCTGGAAACGGCGATACATAAATTGAGTAAGTTTTCCAGGATAGCTGCCAGCCGGAACATCAGTAAACTGACAGGAAGAATCATAAGTAATTCCGGCTTCTGTTGTATTACATGCGATAAAACGGAGGTCCGGGTTATCTGCACATGCGAGAACTGCTTCAAAATCCTTATATGGATTGGAGACAACGGCTTACACAGGAGATAACACGCTTTTATTTATTTTTGCCATCCTGGAATCCACGGAGAAATAAGGTATAAAGACCCTCTTGTTCGTTGAACCTGTCATCGAGATCTGGAGCGATTGGCTGGCACAGAACAACTTTGGAGTTGAATCCGGCTTTTTCGTTTAACTCATCTATAAAATAATCTACAAATGCACGGAGGAAGTTTCCTTCCACCAAACTGAAGTACACGTTCCGGCGCTGATTCAAGAAGGTATCCATCATAGCCCTGTTCTTTTAAAAACAGCATAAGATAATTTTTTCATTTTCATTTTTCCTCATATATAATGATATGAGTGTTAAAAGGTCTTTTGACACTCATTTGATATCGGATTGCTACGCTAGCGTTGTTTCCGCAATTCGATTTATGTTTTATAAAGTAACGCCCTGCTTGAAGATTGCCATGTCATGGAATCCGGCTTCTTCAGATTTGGATTTCTTTCCGGATGCAATCTCAAGGACAAAATCAGAAGATTTTCTGAAAAGCTCATCAAGAGGAGTATCATTTACCATGACTCCACAGTTGAAATCAATCCAGTTCTGCTTTTTTTTGCAAGCTGGTTATTTGTGGAGATTTTTACTGTAGGTACAGGACTTGCAAATGGTGTTCCGCGTCCGGTGGTAAAAAGTACAATGTGTGCACCGGAGGCAGCAAGGGCAGAGAGGCGACAAGATCATTGCCAGGTGCGCTCAGCAGGTTTAATCCGCTTTTCCTTTACAGGTTCTCCATAAGAAAGAACCCATAACAGGTGCACTTCCGGATTTTTGCGTACATCCGAGAGATTTATCTTCCAGACTGGAAATACCGCCTTTTTTGTTTCCGGGAGAAGGATTTTCATAAATGGTCTGGTTGTGACTTTTAAAATAGTTTTTGAAATCGTTGGACAAGGGCAACTGTCTGGTTGAACAGATCTTCTGTCTCGCAGCGGTTCATAAGTAATTCCTCAGCACCGAACATTTCAGGAACTTCTGTAAGAATTGTAGATCCTCCCATAGAAATCAGTTTGTCAGAAAATGCACCAACAGTAGGGTTTGCCGTGATTCCGGACAAACCATCAGAGCCGCCGCATTTCATACCGATCACCAGTTCAGATGCACGGATTGGTTCACGTTTAAATGAGGATGCATAGGAAATCAGTTCTTTGACAGTTTCAATACCATCACGGATCTCATTTTCACATTCCTGGGCAACGAGAAAACGTACACGCTCAGGATCATAGTTCCCGATAAATTTCTTTAATTCATCGATGCTGCTGTTTTCACAGCCCAGTCCCAGCACCAGTACACCGCCTGCATTGGGATGGTTCACTAAATCAGCAAGAGAATCTGACGTGTGTTATTCTGATCATCACCCATCTGGGAACATCCGTAAGGGATGGGGAAAAGCGCAGACACCATCAATCTGGTCTGTCATGTATTTTGTGAGGCCCGCTCAATAGCAGATGCGACATTGTTAACGCAGCCTACGGTGGGGATGATCCAGATTTCATTACGTACACCAACACGGCCGTCTTTTTTGCGATAGCCCTGGAAGAATTTTGGCTTCTGGTGTGGAAGCTCTGTGACATTTTTATTGAACATGTATAGGTAAGAACATCTCCCAGCCCTGTTTTTAAATTGTGAGTATGAATCCAGGAACCCCGCGGAAATTTCTGTGGTTGCACATCCAATGGGATTACCATATTTAATAATGGAATCACCAGGCTTGAGATTTTTTTAATGCAAACTTGTGTCCCTGCATGATGTCTTCTGTAAGAGTGAGTGGAGTTATCAAGTTCGATCACAGTGCCTTTGCCAGAGGCTGAAGCGCAACGGCTACATTATCAGAAGGATTAATTTTAATAAAAAGATTTCAAGAAATCAACAACCTCCTTTATGTGAAAATAATATATGTAAGAGCTACATTCAAATTACATCAACAAAACAGGAACGTCAATAGAAAATGGAAAAAGCTAAAAATGGTAAAATACACAATATATCAGTGCAAAATTTGGCTGTTCTTCAAATGCTGTATGAATTGAAAAATGACACTTATTTATCGTATACTGTGATTAAAATGTAAGACCTTTACATTTTCGCTGGAACGGATAGAGAGAAGAGGAGAATTATTCTATGAAAGCATTTATGGACAAAGATTTTTTACTTTCAACAGAAACTTCAAAAAATTATTTCATGAGTATGCAGAGACAATGCCAATTGTAGATTACCATTGCCATATCAATCCCTCAGGAAATTGCAGAGGACCGTAAGTTTGAGAATATTACCCAGGTGTGGCTTGGCGGTGATCATTATAAATGGCGATTGATGCGGTCAAATGGTGTAGATGAGTACTACATTACTGGTGGTGCCAGTGACCGATTGGGAAAAATTCCAGAAATGGGCAGAAACTCTTGGAACGTGGGATCGGAAATCCGCTCTATCACTGGAGCCATCTGGAACTACAGAGATACTTCGGATATACAGGATATCTGAACGGAGATACAGCCGAAGAAGTGTGGAACCTGTGTAACAAAAAGCTTCAGGAAGATGATATGTCTGTAAGAAACATTATCAAAATCCAATGTAAAATTGCTGTGTACAACAGATGATCCGATAGATGATCTGAAATGGCATAAAGTTCTTGCAGAAGATGAAAGCTTTGAGGTAAAAGTGCTTCCTGCATGGCGCCCGGATAAGGCCATGAATATGGAAAACCGGAATATCCGGAATACATGAAAAGCTTTCACAGGTTAGGGGAAATTGCATTGATTGCAGATCTGAAAGAAGCCCTGAAAAGAGAATGGAATTTTTTTGCACAGATGGGATGCAGTGTATCTGACCATGCACTGGAATATGTTATGTATGCGCCTGCAGCAGAAGAAAAAGTAGATGAGATCATTAAAAAAGAGACTGAATGGCGAAAGCATCTCAAGAGAAGAAGAAATGATCTTAAGACAGCTTTTATGCAGTTTGTTGGAAAAGAATATCATAAAAAGAACTGGGTAATGCAGATCCATTATGGATGCAAGAGAGACAACAATGCATTTATGTATGAGCAGCTCGGACCGGATACCGGATATGACTGCATCAATAACTATGCGCCAAGTGCTCAGACAGCAGATTTCCTGAACTCTCTGATCGCATCAAATGAACTTCCAAAGACAATCATTTACTCCCCTGGAATCCCAATGACAATGAAGCAATCGGAACAATCCTTTGGCTGCTTCCAGGGAACAGAGGCAGCAGGCAAAATTCAGCAGGGAAGTGCATGGTGGTTCAACGATCACAAAACCGGTATGATCGCACAGATGACATCACTCGCAAATCTGGGACTGCTTGCAAAACTTTGTTGGCATGCTTACTGATTCAGAAGCTTTTTGTCTTATACCAGACATGAGTATTTCCGCAGAATTCTTTTGCGAGCTTATTGGCGGATGGGTGGAAAATGGAGAGTATCCAGCTGATTATAAAACTTTAAAGGAAATTGTGTGCGGAATTTCGTACAATAATGCAGTAGACTATTTTGGATTTGACCTGTAAAATTATTGATGTTAAAATAAATAAACAGTTGATAAAAAGCATCAGATATGAATCTGTCTTGATATGCTTTTTTCAATAGAATTTAAGCGAATGCTTATTTTCTATTATTACCAGAACGAACAGGAGAAACTATAGTGAATATATATGATATTGCAAAGCTGGCAAATGTTTCCATCGCAACAGTATCCAGAGTGGTCAATAACAGTCCGAAAGTCAGCCCGAAGACAAAAAGAAAAGGTTCTTGCGGTTATGAAAGAAAATGAATACACGCTGAATGCGTTTGCCAGAGGCCTTGGTCTTGGATCGATGAAAACAGTAGGAATCATCTGTCCAAACATTGACGATATCTATATGGCAAAAGCAGTATCTTATCTGGAGCGAAATCTTCATGCTCATGGATATGACTGTATTCTTGGCTGCAGTGGATTTAAACAGGAAGAAAAGGAGGATTATGTCAGACTCCTTTTGTCTAAGAAAATAGACACGCTGATACTGGTTGGTTCTACATATGCAGGAAATGGTAAAGATGAATCTGACACAGATTATATTCGGGAGGCGGAACAGGTTTCCATATTTATGATTAACGCAAAGGTTTCAGGCGATAATATTTACTGCACCTATGCGGATGATTTCAGGCTACTTATGAAGTGACGAAAGCCTTTATACGGAGAGTGAAAAGAGAAAATTTTTATGTATGATTCAGAATCCTACAGTGCCAGGCAGAAAATGGCGGGATACGAAGCTGCATTGCAGGATGCCGGATATCCCATTCGTGGAAATCTGAAATTCAAGACCAGAAAATGACATTGAATATACGCGGGATATGCTGCTTGAATACAACCGACCTCTTTGATTTTGACAGTGTCCTTTGCAACGGAGGATGGAATTGCAATCGGAGCAGTAAAAGTATGCAAAGAAAGGGACTGGCGATTCCTGAGGAACTGGCGGTCGTCGGATATAATAACTCAATTCTTGCAATCAGCAGTGATCCTGAGCTCACGGTCGGTGGACAGTAAGCTGGGCGTAATGTGCAAAAAAAGACAGTGGAACGAATGATCGATCTTCTTGAGAGAGAAATACAGATTGAAAAGAATGTGTGTTCCATGCGAAATAGTCCGCAGGTGTACAACGGATTTCTGATCTTGATTTATATTTAACCGAATCAAGTAAGTCCCCTGAGGTTGACTTAAAAAAGGTGCATTTTGGCACTTTTTTGTATTTGCGGATATACTGATAAAAAAGGGATTTTCCATGTTTCCTGTAGAGCCGATTTCCGAAAAAATGCTGGATTATTATGTTGACGGAAAGATTCCTTTCTTATAGATTTGAGAAAACTGAAAGAGTACCATACCGGACATATAAAGGAGCGGTAAATGTGCCATATGAGAAGTTTGAAGAAATGTAGACATATGATTTTCCAAAAGGGAAAATACTGGTTCTGTACTGCGACAGGGGCGGGCAAGTCTTCAGGCAGCCAGGATTCTGGCGCGAAATGGATATAAGACAAAAACGGTGATCGGGGGGAATGAAGAGCACAGAGGAGAAATCTGATATGCGATATATGAAAAAATTCAAAAGAGTACTATCTTTTGTAATTTCCATCAAGGCATGATAATGTAAAGAAGAAAATGTCCTTTTCATGAGGTTATGTAAACCGAAAAGGAGAGAGACAATTCGAACATTAAAAAACAGAGGAGAAACCAAGTTTATGAAATATATGTTTGCATCAGATGTCCATGGTTCTGCATACTACTGCAGAAAAATGCTGATGCTTTTTGAGAAAGAAGGGGCAGAACGCCTGGTTTTGCTGGGCGATCTGCTTTACCATGGACCAAGAAATGATCTTCCGAAAGATTATGCACTGAAGCAGGTGATCCCCATGCTGAATGCCATGAAAGACAAAATTTATGCTGTGCGCGGTAACTGTGAGGCAGAAGTGGATCAGATGGTGCTGCAGTTTCCGGTGATGGCGGATTACTGTATTCTGTCAATTGACGGCAAGACACTTTATGCGACGCATGGACATGTTTATAATCAGAATAACCTTCCGCCTTTATGCAAGGAGATATTCTGATCCATGGTCATACCCATGTTCTGAAAGCAGAGCAGATGGAGGGATACATTCTTTTGAATCCGGGTTCCGTATCCATTCCGAAAGAAGGAAATCCGCCTACCCATGCGGTGCTTGAGGACGGTGTTTTTCCATCATGGATTTTGACGGAAATATTGTAAAAAGCATAGTGCTTTAAGAAGGGAAAACGGTGAATGAGTACAGAAAGATTTGAACTGATCGCCCCTGCCATTTTGGCCTGGAAGCGGTTTTGAAAAGAGAAATACTGGATCTGGGATATGAGATCAGCAAGGTGGAGGATGGAAAGGTTACTTTTCTGGCAGATGCCCAGGAATTGCAGATGCCAATGTTTTTCTGCGTACTACAGAGCGTATTCTTCTGAAGGTTGCGGAAGTGAAAGCTGAGACATTTGATGAGCTTTTTTGAGGCAACGAAGGCTTTGCCATGGGAACGTTATATTCCAGCAGATGGCAAATTCTGGATTGCGAAAGCCAATTCAGTGAAGAGTAAGCTGTTCAGCCCGTCTGATATCCAGTCTATTATGAAAAAGCCATTGTAGAGCGTCTGAAGGGCGTATATAACGTGTCCTGGTTCCCGGAAGACGGAGCAAGTTTTCTATCCGTGTGGCGTTTATGAAGGATGTGGCAACTATTGGAATCGATACTTCCGGTGTTTCTCTTCATAAAGAGAGGATATCGTCAGATGACCGTGAAGGCACCTATTACAGAGACTCTTGCCAGCGCATTGATTATGTTAACTCCGTGGAAAAAGGACAGAAGTCTTGTGGATCCCTTTTGCGGAAGCGGTACTTTTCCAATCGAGGCGGCTATGATGGCTGCAGATATTGCACCGGGTATGAACCGTTCTTTCCTTGCAGAGGACTGGAAGCAGGTTGTGCCGAGAAGATGCTGGTATGAGGCGGTAGAAGAGGCTCAGACAGAGTGAATCTGAAAATCGAGACGGATATTCAGGGCTATGATATTGATGCTGAGGCACTGAAAGCGGCCAGGGCAAATGCGAAAATGGCAGGAGTAGAAAGCCTGATCCATTTTCAGCAGCGACCGGTGAAGGATCTTCATCACCCGAAGCCATACGGATTTATCATTACGAATCCCCCTTATGGCGAGCGTCTGGAAGAAAAGCAGACTTTGCGCAGCTTTACCGGGAGATCGGTGAGAGCTACCGCGGTCTGGATAAGTGGTCAATGTATCTGATTACATCTTATGAAAATGAGGAAAGAGCATTATACGGACGCAGGCAGATAAAAACCGTAAAAATCTATAACGGGATGTTGAAAACATATTTTTACCAGTTTTTAGGGACCAAAGCCTCAAGACGTGCGGCACAGGAAAAGAAAGGAGCAGCGATTATGAAGAAGAATAATTTTTGCAACAGGAAATAAAAGGAAAATACGTGAAATCCATGAAATTATGGAAGATCTTGGATGTGGAAATCCTTTCCATGAAAGAGGCCGGCACCAGGCTGGATATCGTGGAAGATGGAACAACCTTTGAGGAAAATGCAGTGATCAAAGCACTGCTGTCAGTGAAGCACAGTGCAATGATATTGTACTGGCGGATGATTCGGACTGGAGATTGATTATTTGAAAAAAGAGCCGGGCATTTATTCCGCTCGCTATGCAGGGGAAGATACTTACTTATGACATTAAGAATCAGAATGCTTCTGGATCGCCTGCAAGGCGTACCGAGGAAAAGCGTACCGCACGTTTTGTCTGTGCCATTGCAGCTGTTGTTCCGGGATGGAAGGTGAAGACAGTACGGGGAACCATGGAAGGGTATATCGGATATGAACCGGCGGGAGAAAATGGATTTGGTTATGATCCGATTTTTATGTGCCGGAATTAGCGGAATTGCAGTACAGAAAATGCAAAAGAAGTCATCGTGGTAACGCTATGGAAGAAAAAATAAAGATTAGCCACAGATGTGGAAAGCTTTGCAGGCAATGAAAAGAGGCATTTTGAAGAATTATGATGAAGGTATTGATTGTCAGTGATACACATGGGAGAGATGAGTCACTGGAGATGGCAGTAGGGAGCATTTCCGTTGGATTATCTGATCCATTGCGGCGACGTGGAGGGCAGGGAATGATTACTTTTTATTAGCGCTGGCAGAATGTCCCTGTACCATTGTGGCAGGAAATAATGATTTTTTCAGTGATCTTCCAAGAGAGGACGAGATTTTGCTGGAAGGACATAAGATCATGGTGACCCATGGACATAATTATGGTGTGTCCATGGATCTTTAGGGGTTTCGGAAGAGGCGGCAGCCAGAGGCTGTGGAGATTGTTTGCTTCGGACATACCCATAAGCCAGTGGTGGAGAAGAAAAATGGTACTTGCGATCAATCCGGGAAGCCTTTTTTCCGAGACAGGAAGGCCGCAGACCGTTATGCGGTGTTGCATAAACGGGGAAGAGCCGGAAATTGAAATTCGGTATTTGTAACTGAAAAATACTTGTATGTTTGACTGTGGAAATGAAATAGTTTTTTGAAATATTTTTTGAAAATAGTCGAAAAGAGAAAATGCAGATGGTGGAGAACCTGAAACCCGCATTTTTAGCGGGTTTTCGGGAATAACATCTTTTTGAAAAAAATATAAAAATTTATAAAAAGGTGTTGACAAAATGGGAGACCATATAAATAATTCTTGCCTTGAGCGAGAGAAAAGAAATTTTTGAGAGCACAAGGAACGACAACTTCATAGAAATGATGTTGTAAGACATCGGGTGTGGCTCAGTTTGGCTAGAGCGCCTGGTTTGGGACCAGGAGGCCGCAAGTTCGAATCTTGTCACCCCGACTGCTTAACAACATTACCGTTTCAGCAATAAATGCGGGTGTAGTTCAATGGTAGAACACTAGCCTTCCAAGCTAGATACGTGGGTTCGATTCCCATCACCCGCTTTCTCTGATGAAAGAGATATGTGTTCAGTAGCTCAGCTGGATAGAGCAACGGCCTTCTAAGCCGTGGGTCGGGGGTTCGAATCCCCTTCAGCACATTGTCAGGAGTTTTCTGACACGCTGACTATGGTGGGTATAGCGCAGTTGGTTAGCGCGCCAGATTGTGGCTCTGGAGGCCCAGGGTTCGAATCCCTGTATCCACCCTTTGCCTTTGGGCTATCGCCAAGCGGTAAGGCACAGCACTTTGACTGCTGCATTCGCTGGTTCGAACCAGCTAGCCCAGTTCAATATGGAGCATTAGCTCAGTCGGTAGAGCACTTGACTTTTAATCAAGTTGTCCGGGGTTCGAATCCCCGATGCTTCACTTCGTAGAATGCCGGAAATCCTTTATTTTCAAGGGTTTTCGGTCTTTTTTATCATCCCAAAACCGAAAGTAACCGCAAATAAACGCGAGTAAATGTCTCAAAAGTGTCTCAATAGAATCAAGATGTCTCAAAAGTGTCTCAGAAATTGAGTGTTTTTTCCACTGCTTGATACAGCATCTTCTTTTTCCAAAATAATATGATTATAAACTTCGATAATCATCTTTTTTTCTGTGTCCCCATAAGAGCTGCAATTCTCTTTATACTGATTGTTCGGAATCTGGTAACAGAGATTTGTACAGTAGTTATGGCGAAATACATGACGGTAGATATTTTCAGTACTCGGTCAGATTTCAACCGGCAAGCAGGGATTTATAAATCTCCTATCCCACATTTTCCGAAAGAGGAAATCGTGAAATATTCAGATCCTCTGGTAATAAACAATTGGAGACGTCCGCAGCCTCCTGGCAATATGTAAAGAGATAAGGAAAACCTTCCCTTGTTTTAATCCGGCCCACTAAAATTCTGGTACCTTCAACAAAGGAGTGTTTAGAATATGCTTGTTTTCGGATCTCCCCACTCTCAAGTTAAAATCAACTTGGAACAAAAGCCAGATTACCGCGTTATATCTTCAGCCGTAAATCAGAAAGAGAAAGCCGTTATCCATACCGAGATCGCCACGAACACAGCTTTTTCCGCTTCAGAAAACTATCTTTTCAGATTTTAATTTTATTGAGATATCCTTAAAAGTTCTTCCGAGCAGAAGCTGGTAATAGGTGATACAGCTGCATTTACAACCTGTTTCATGGTAAGTAAAAAATTGTTGGTCGATTCTTTCCAGCTGCATTATTGATTACAAGCAAGATGTGAAGTTTGGTGATATCGTTAAGCTTAACCTCATCCAGTACATCCAGATGCTTATTATCAATATTTTTGTACATGGCAATTGTATTTTTCTTTTCCTGCTTTGTATACAGAAAGTTATTTAGGCATAGTCCTGATACAAATATTGTCTGTCGAACGTATTTGCGTTCCTGGACTTTCTTGTTCCAGTTTTTACTCATATTTTCCAGGTCTTCTTTCCTTAGGACCTGAGAGTAATTCTGCGGCCATTTTTTACCATTTCGGCACTGGTGAGGTGCCATCCTGGTAAATGATCGTGCCTAGAAGCACCCATCTTTTCCACGCTTGTATTTGGATCTATGACAGTATCCCCTCCTTTACTGCCCATTACGGTGAAATCACCGAAATGGTTCATATTTTGTAATGAGATCATCTTCCGGCTTTGGGTATAAAAAAATACAGCCACACAAATGTTCGCTTGTATGCGCTGCCCGAAGATGATACAATATCAGTGTCAATTGAATGGTATCTCTTCGGGAGATCCTCACCGCTCTGGTGCTGGTAACACCGGGGCGGTATTTATTTTTTTACAAAGTAAAGACACCCACGCAATATATTTGCATGAGTGCCTTTCAACCATAATCAATATGGTTCTCTCCGTACAAAAGTATATTACTACAGCAATAAAATATTGCAAACTTTAAAAGGTAATTTTTACATGTTTTAAAACGTTTTTTACGTTAATATAAGATTATTTTATTTAGTTTTATTCTGTTTTGTCAAATTTATTGTAGTCAATTTCATCCTTGGGAGGTGAACAAGAACATTAAGATCATGTATGTCTTTTATTCCCATTTGTCCAATGAACATACTGAAGGCATGTGGATGAATCTTGGCCTGTAAATCTTCCAACATATTTTTTCAATTCCGAAATGAATTGTTTATATTCTTTTGAAGGAAGATAGTATTTAAAAATATACAATCAGGTCGAAAATTTTTGATCTAAGTTTCTAGAATAGCCATTGCTCAACATACGAAAATAATTTTCTAATATTCGTCCTGAATGACTTCGGCGCTCTTGTCTTCTGGTTAGGCAATACACTCGTTCATTATGAGCACATGAATTTCTGATTTTACGCATCCAATGAAGCGAGCCTATTAATAATTTTACATTAGGATAGCCATTTTCATCTTTTAAACCGTAAAAGCTCACATAAGGAATGAGAAACTTCAATTTGCTACAACGTAGAATGTCTATAAAAGTTGAAAAATTGACGACTTTAATCATAATCCATGTAAGGGATTTGCTTGTGATTTTCCCATGTAAAATCGGACATAATCAAGTTGGCTTTTACTTAGCTCACTATACGCTTTGGAGATTACATTCATTTTTTCCTGCAAAGATTTTTGCGGAGCATAGGCGTTTGTGTCGTACCAAAGGAATTTCGCCATTATTATTGCACTCATCAAATTTGTATCCTGAAAGGGTACGTGTTTCCTCTTCAACTTGCGTAATGTAACGAAGTAGAAAAAGAACGTAGTTGATCATCAAATTTTTTCACAGCTTGTAACTGATTGATGGAAGTTCCGGATATGTAGGAATGGTTTCCATTAGAATCTCGTCCACTGACAAATGGAGTTTTATATCCGTTTACAATGTTAAAATATCCAGCACGAATCAAGATTTTTTTATGAGAAGATCCTTTGCATTCAATATGTTTATCATTGCGCAACTTCTTCATTTGTTGATTATAAGTTAAAAATAATTTATCTTCGTTCAAAGTGAACCCTCTTTCATTGTGTATATTAGTTAATGTTTAATGTATTGAGGAGCTCTGTCTGTAATATTCCCAGAAATATTTAAGCTATGGTCTGCCTGATATTTTTCTATTTGAGCTTTAGTACCCGAACCAGCGATGCCGTCAGGAGATCCACAATCATAACCAGCAGAAGTTAAAAGCTTCCTGAACTTTTTTACTGTCTCAGAATCAGTATATGTTTTTCTACTTTTGCAGGTGGTTCAGTAAAACTGCAACGATTCAAAACGAGATATTGTCCGTCAGATACAGTAACATAATTTTGACCGGTAAAGTTATCATTCGCAATAATGTTATCCTGGCGGCTGTTTGAATAAATACAGTAATACCCACTGTCTGTTCCGAATCTATCTTATATTCTCCAGCTGGTATGTGTGTGCCGACTTTAAACATTCCGGATGCTGAAGTATTAACTTCCGGATTTTCTGAAAGCGGAATCGCATAACAGCGAGAAAGGTTTACGTATTCGCCATCATTTACAGTAATGATAGAATTAGTCGAAAAATTATCGTTAAATAAAATATCATTTTGGTTACTGTCGGAAGAAACACAGAAATATCCGGCACTGCCAGAAGCGAATACAACATATTCCCCGCAGGTAAACAGTTCCAACTTTGTAAACACCAGCAGAATACTGTGTATAGGATTTAGAACTGGAAGTACTTTGATGAAGTTGATAATTTTACTGAAGATGTAATATCAGTAAAAGTAGTATAATCATCGGAATCTAACATTGAAGTAGTTCCGCCGATGATAAATAAAGCGATTCCTTCTGGGTGAGCACAATGAATATGAAGTACAGGTTACATCAGAATCACCATTGTTGTAAGAGAACATCCTTAAATTAGCAGCATAGTTAGATTCGAAGGTAAATTGCCATCTTGATTAAATGATTCTGTATAACCATCCATTTCTGTAAAAAGAATTCATCATTGTAGAAAGAAGCATTTTTGTAAGCTTTGATCATAGGCAGACATATCCAGTGGAGTGAATACAGCCGTAAAAGCAATAGGATTATTGGAAGAAGTGCAGGTAATCTGACCATCGGAGGTTTCAGAAGAAACAATCCAGCCTTCAGGTACTTCATAAGTTAAATCTCCAATACTTTCATCTTGCATACCAGTAGCTGCAGCCGATACATTGAGCGGCAGTGCTCCAAGCAATGCCGGATAATAAAAAACATTGCAATTTTCTTTTTTCATGTAAAACCCTCCCATAAGTGTTATTTAATCTAAAATGTAAATTAGCAATAGAATAAATAATAAATATTTTGTAGACAATAATGTCATGAAAATATTATTAACACAAATTATGTATGAGAAAATGTATCTGTACGGCAGCTGTCGAACATGACCGGGATTCCGAAGTCTACGATCAATAATATTATGATCGAGAAGTATTCACCAACTCTGGACAACTTAGAAAGGATTGCCAAGGCTCTGAAAGTCGGGATGGTAGATCTGTTTGATTCACCTGTACAAATAAGTGTCCATTACACTGACGATTGTGCTTTCAAGCAAAATTAATCCCTCTGTTTATCGTATAATAAGTATAAAAGATAATGTTGAACGAACAAATGTTTGTAGAAATATATTGCACTTCAAATATAAATGGTGTATATTAAAAAAAACAAACAAACGTTCGAATAAACGAGAACGGAGGGGCTATACATATGAACACAGAAGAAAAAAGGGAAAAAGATACGTGAGCTTATAGGAAAAATAGAAGATGATGAACTTTTTATCATTTATCTACAAACTCATCAAAAGGTTGATGGACTGAGGAAATCCTTAGTCCTTTTCTTTTTGCAATCTTTTCTGCAATTTTCTCCAGTAGCTCCCACTCAGATTCATCCAAGTTAGCCAGAGCGAAGATAAGACGTTCCTTGGAAGGAATTCTTCACCCTTTGAAACAGATCTACAAAGTTTAGCAATCTCTCTTGACGATCCAAGCGGACGTTCTGGATTTCCGTCCCCATGTTCCAACCATTCTTTCTTGATTTGAAATTTTTCACAAATATCATCAATAAAACGTTCGCTTGGAGTTACATCGTCTTTATTAAGCAGTTTCCATATACGATGGAGTGACCTTCAAAAGCATCTTGCTAACTCAGATTGATTTTACCTGAATGTTCAAACACTTCACGGATTCTGCCAGTTATTTCGTTCATTAAAAATCACCTCTTTTTCTTGATTCCTATATTACATCACAAGATAATCAAAGTCAATCTAAAAATTAACTGAGTTGCAAAAGATGTCTTGACAAAACAACTGAGAAGCATTATATTTGAACTAGGTTAAAACAAAACCACATTTAGTTTGACTAGGGAGGTGAACATTGTCAGAAAAAAGAGAAAAAAATTTTGAAACGCCTTTCAGAAATTGTTCCTAAATCTTCCAGATTCTAAAAAAAGAAAGACTCTGGGAGTAGCCGAAGGAAATGAACATCATGAAAGAAAAGCATGGAAACCCAGAAGCAGGATAACAAGAAGGTGAGAGAGAAACATGGAAAAACAGAAATTGTACATTTTCAGTAGATGTTGATAAAGAAGGAATGCTCGGAAAATTGCTACTGCAATTGCTGGAAGATGAATTAAGAATGTATTGAATGAGATAAAACGAAATCCATTCAAAGAAGAGCAGGACTAACCTGCTCTTCAGGAAGATTTATTCTTCATCCAGAATCGTCAATCACTTCATCCATGAGGTGTTTGATATCTGCACCAAGATCATAAAGCGTATTAATTGTATTTTTGATCAAGATTTGCTTCGTTGAGAGTTTTCTTTATAATTTGTTTCAAACTTCCCAACGGCTGCAGTCAACTTTAGCATTACTGGTAGTCGCAGAGCAACGTTCTTGAATTCAATCTCCGTGATTTTACTTGCAGTTTATGCAAGAAAAAAAAGAGAAAGAAATTAGAAAACTGAAACTAGAACAAGACAAAATGTGGAAAGAGTACAACAGAAAATATTTGGGTTTCTGATCAAAGTCAGGATAAACAAATAGAAAAATCTTCAAAAAGATTTAAAGGATATGTACATGGAAAGATCAGTAAGAAATATTTCGGTACCAAAGAAAGTATTTTATGACACGAACTTTTAATGAGAGAAAAGGGGAAAAAGGAATTAGCAGATTATGTGGCTGCTGTTGCTTTAAAACAATAGCGTCAGAACTTCCGGAGGAAGAACGGACGCCAGAGGTCATAGAGAATGTTATCATACCCAAAATCAAAGGAAAATTAAATGAAAGCTGTATCAGGTTATAAAGATTTGATGTGCATATCCTGGAGCGTTTCAGAGATTACTTCAAGGACTGGTATTTTCTTTGAAGTTTTATGAGCTTCCAGGTTTCAAGATTTCCATCAATTTTGAGAGTGATTTCATCTTCGTAATTATGGGTACCCTGATGAGTACTTGATATGGAAATGGATAGAACTGATTTCATCTGTAGGTACTTTGTCAAAATCAATAGCACAGCGGTAAGACTGACCAGGAGCAAGAGAGGTGCCATCGATGTTGCCAAAGGGATCAGGCCATCACGAAGTGCAAGTTTCCTGCAAGGTCGAAATCATAGGGTTAGATTCTATGTGTGCAATGCTTTGACCAAAGTTTTTGATAATGATGTAGTAATAACGGTCGTTAGATTATATTGAGATTCAGGATGCTGAGTATGTAGTAAAAGAAAAGAGTGTAAGCACAGATGATTCCTCTCCTTGTTTTGCGGTACTGAACCTGAAGAACTGGAGGCGAAGCCCTGGAGCCCTTTGGCATTACGGATTCCACAATAGAAGATGCGGCCAGAAGCTTGCTCTGGCTGGATCCGGGCTGGACGGTTGGCGAATGTAACGTAACCAAGAAAAAGAAATGCAGGGATATTGCAGACAAATACGCTTGAGTAATTCAGAAGCTGTGTACTGCATTTATGTGTGAAGTCGTTTATGATACCAAGAAAAAGACAGTATCCTTTACGATCAGGTTGGCCAGGATAAAGGGAACTTTTCCTCACAGGGCTTAACTGAAACGGTTACAGAGGAAGGCAGCACCTACGATCATTATATGAGAATTATCCTATTGGCCAGACGGGCTTACCATCGAGTCCGTGAACGATGGGAAGAATTACCTGGAAAATTACCAGTACACGAATAAGGTGAAGACCTACATCTGGAAAGACGAATCTTATACAGATGCTGCAGCCATGAAAGAGGATGCAGAAGCGAAGCTGAAAGATCAAAGCCGGAAGTATCATACAGTGCTGATATTATTGATCTGGCCAAACAAAGAGCTGGATACGATGATTTTTCTTTTTTCCCTGGGAGATACAATCACCCTGATCGATGCCGCCACCGGGATTCGGGAAAAGTAGCGATCATCAAGCACTAACAATATCCACAGGACCATACCAAAGATGAGTGCGAACTGGCCAATAAGCTTCCCTCATTCGAAGAGGCCAGGGAGAAGCCCAGGCCGCCCAGGAAATTATTAACACCGTAATCAGTGATGATGGACGGTACACGGGGACTATCAATGTATCGGATATTTTGCATTTTGACGAGGGTGTATATGGCAGCAGTGCGGGTGGGAAATCTGCAGGGGTTGTACAATACTGGACGGGAGCTTATCAGAACTGAAACTGGCGGTAGGACAGATCGAGTCAAACTATATCAAGACAGAAGAGGCTGATATTAAGTTTGCCACCATTGAAAGTCTGGAAAGCACTTGAGGCAGAAACTACCAAAGCATTAAGTCTAAATACGCGGAATCGGAGAGTACCAAGTTACGGATGAACTGGCGGCTAACAAAAGCGTTAATCAATGAGCTGATGTAAAAGATTAATGCCGCAGACGCTGATTTGAAATACGCAAGCATTGATTTCTCCAATATTGGCATAGCGGCTATGAAGAAATTTCTATTCAGAATCTGGCTGATTAAGAAATGTAGTGGTCGGGCGACCAGACTATTACTGGCGAATTGGTCGGTGTAACTATCAAGGTGATCTGATCGAGGGTACACCATCAAGGCAGATAAGCTGGTCATTAAGGGGGAAGATGGCCTTTACTACAAGCTTAATACCAACGGATCAGGAGTAACTTCGGAGCAGACTGACTATAACAGCTTGAACGGTACTGTTATCCAGGCCAAGAGTATCACAGCAGAGATAAAGTGGCGGTGACCGACTTGCAGCTTTTGGTGCTGACATCGGTGGAAAACCATATCGGACACGACTGCATATATTCCGGAGCTAAGACTTCTGGGCGCTCAATACCACCAGAGGATTCTTCATTCCGCCTCAGATGGCCAGGTAGGATTTGGCGATACGAAACGTATATTCAGTTCTATAAAGGCGATGACGGGAACTTTCACCTGAGAATTTAAAGCCATGATATTCTTTGTTTGGTAAGAGTAAGAAGACCGGTAGAGAGCGCAATTACTGAGATCGACACTAAGGTTACCAACGTTAAGTCCATTGTTGGAAACACATACACTTACCAGGTTGGTACTTAGCATGACAGATGTTCCTAGGGGAATGGCTAACTTTCAATGCCTTAACGTACCACAGGGACAGTATCTCTGGGAGAAAAAGAGACCACCTTATATTCAGACGCAACCACCTCCGTAGGCCAGTATCGCTACCAGGATGGGTGTTGATGGTGCTGGTGGAAACAATGGACCGGCTGGACCAATAGGACCCCAAGGTGAAAAAAGGAGAGAAAGGTGATACTGGAGAGCAAGGACCCCAGGGTGGATACCGGCGCAACTGGAGCTCAGGGCGCGAAGGGCGATACAGGGAGCGCAAGGACCACAAGGCAACCAAGGTATTCCTGGTGAAAAATGCGCACATGTTGGCGTTGTTTTGAAAATGGTACGATTACTCACAAGCTGGAAAAAGACGAGGCTGTGGCTTCGGAACCAAACTTACATCAGGTATAACGAGGAGAGGACATTGTTCTAGCTTCATAATCAACCCAACCACAAATGCATTAGAAAAGCTACATGGTACGACACGCATAGCAATATGTTGTATGGACGGATAGCGGACCTTGTGACTACTGGAAAATAGTTTATTATTTGCTTTTCGACGCATCATCCCTTACAAGCACAGTAAGAAACTTTTATCGGAATGTGGTTAAAAGGATACGAAAACTTGAATCCGCTGCACGGCGTACCCATGTGTTTATAGGCATGCGGGTTAGCTAAAGGCAACGCCTATGAGTGGACGGACTTAACTAGGCGCGTTGAAGGAACTTATCGCTTATTACACTTCTTCTGGAATTGTACAACAAAATGCTGGTGATACTGGCGCAATAAGAAATCCAGGACCTCAAGGTAAACTAAGGAATACAAGGTGAAAGGTGATACTGGTGCGACTGGACCACAAGGCCCCCTAAGGTAACCATGGGCGAGTAAGGTGATATGGCGCTGGCCCAATCGGACCACAAGGACCCCAGGGTAACCAGTCGACCGGACCCTAGGGACCAACTGGTGCCACGGGGACCGACTCGGAAAGCATTGTTACGGGGCCTGCTGTCCTAAAGGCGATGGACTTGACGTCAAAGACACTAGAAGCACAAATCAAAACGCCGCTTTGGTATATACAAATTTAATGACCTGCCAGTAAATGAGTTGAAATTCAGTTCAAATACGATTGGTCTTAACTGGTAAAAACTTCTGTCTTTAATAAATACGTGCCATGGCGAGATGCTTCCGGCGGATATCCTAAGCAGACTGCAAAGATTGATGGTCGTGAATTATGGCGAACGGTATGCAATGGAGTACATGGAATGACGACAATTTTGCAAATTCTGTTGATATGGGTATAGCCGCTTAAGTTATAACAACGATCGTACTTATATTAATGGCGGACGATTGTACGCTGGTTCGGTTACCGCTGTTCAAATGGCTGCTAATTTATAACAACTGAAAAAATTGCGGCTGGTCTGGTTACCGCTGATAAAATTGACGTTGTCAGTTTGTTTGCAAAAGACATCGAGGCATCCGGTTCTATATCTGGTGTTAAATAGTTATAGTTAGAGAGATTACTAAAAATCAGTCATACTCTATATTTAACGGCACAAACAGTCAGAAAATCTTATATTTTTGATGACGTCTATCAAACTAGGGAAAAATGGGAACTGGAACATCTATACAAGGTGGCGCCGGATTCGAGTTTTTTGATAAGACGGTCACGATGTATGGTGATCTGAGTTTATACAGTGGCGATATTAACCACTACTGGCAATGTGCAGGGAAAACAATAACTGCGACTGCAGACATGAATACTAATACCATATATGCATCTAATTGGTTTAGATCGCGCGGTACTACAGGATGATGGTATAGTGAGATTATGGTGGCTGGTGATATATGACGGATTCCGATTGGATTCGGGCGCATATAATTATAGCAACCACCAATGGCAATATGTCCATTGGTGGATATATTCAAGTAACAACATAATAAATACAACATATGAGTATCAGTCAATAGAGGTTCGGTAGGATGGCGCTTTGAATTGCGGCAACAGGGTACAGGTGATGAAAATTTCTTTAGCTTTTATAAAGCTAACAATGGAATGATTCCACTGGCAATTGATGGAAATTTGAAACATTTACGTTGGGTTCAATGTGGGAGGTCTGTACTGAAGACTGCTGTAGGAGTTTTATCTTGGCGCTGAAGTGGCTGAAGTAGAGCTTTTACTATCACGAGATTCATACGCTGGGTCAATTGGATTCAAACCAGACTTGATGGTTCATGGAAATGGTTTAGTCTCGGAAGAGCATGTAGTGCAGCTCTTTTCTGATATTCGACTAAAAGACGACATATAAGAGACACCGAAGTACAAGACGCAATAAAAGTTACGAAGCAATGCAAATTCATTCTTTTGAAAGAAAAAGATTCTCATAAAAAATACAAGATTGGCTTTATAGCAGACGAACTCGAACAGCTTGACCCTAACCTTGTCGATGGAGGCGGAGAAGTTGACGGACATCCATATTATAAATCTGTCAATAATTTGCAGTTGCTTGCGTATGTTGTAAAAAGCAATGCAAGAGCTGAGTTCATAAAGTGGATCGGCTCGAAAGAGAAAAAACGAAGAACTTAGAAGAAAACTTTATTCATAGGAGGATAATATCATGGCATTTAACAACATCTAAATCTATCAACTTATCAGGACAGTCCGTTATCAACGGAGTAACAGTGAGACCTACACCATCTTGCAGTGAGGCTAACCTAAAAACTATGTATATTCAGCAGTCTACCACTAACCAGGAGTTACGGAAAGAGAACTGTACGCAGTGCCGTAAAGACCGTGACGAGTTCGAGGAGCTTGCATATGCTATGCAGGACGAGATGATAGCAAACAAAGGACAGGTTGACAGTACAGAAGAGTGATTGAGAAGAAAATAAATATGAGAATTAGAGCGAGACCATACTAGGTCTTATTTTTTTGCCAAAATTGCGCCGGCGCAATGCTGAGAAAGGACATATATGGAAGTAATGGTATTTCTTTACAATATCGGCAGCAGTAACGCTGATAGTGTGTCTGATCAGCAATCATAGCCAGAATGAAAAGACGAGGGCGCTCATGGAATACAAGCTGGAAGAGCTACAAAAAAGAGGGATACAACAACAACACCATAGAGCGAACTTATAATCTGGAACAGAGGATGGCTGTATCAGAAGAACAGATTCGGGTAGCAAATCATAGAATTGCAGATTTGGAACATGATCATAAGGAGGGGATTAACTGTATGAACATTAATGTAAATGAAATTATGAACTATGTAACCTTATGCTCTGATCGCATTTGGCTTGATGGTTTTTGTGGTGTCTCTTATTGTGCAGGCAATAAAGACCTACCGTGGTTCAAAATTACCAACCAGTGCAGTTGTTTTATCACATCCTTTATTGTATGCACTCTTACAATGGTTGCTTTTGCGAATATTTTAAAATTGTGATTGAATGGTATCATGTGTTTTGCTGCAATTATTGCATCATTCGTGATTTATATGGTAGCAACTGGAGGCTGGGAAGAGTAAAGACAATCTGGGATAAGACAAATACAAAAAAAATGAGGGCGAGTGATCGCTCTCATTTTTGAAAGGAGAACTTTGACATGAAATATTTTATCTGTGTAGGTCACGCGAACTATGGCGGTGGCGTCATCTCATCTGCAGATGGTACTAGCAAAGGGTGGTGTGAATGAATATAAATACAACAAAGAACTGGCGCCCTATGTGTGCTAAATGGCTTAAGGTAGCAGGACATGAGGCAACCTTGTGTATTGCTCCTCGGAAGGTCAGCTGCATTCCCTGAATGATGAAATTCAAGTATTTCATTGAAGAAGAGAACAACAGAACTATGATCTGTCAGTCCAGCTTCATCTGAATGCTTTAATGGAGAGGCATATGGTTGTGCGAAGCATACTGTTACAATGCAAATGGTCTTCCGGAAGCCCAGCGGATCAGTGAGTAGATCGGCACCTGGCATGACAGAGGCGCTGAAGAACGTCTGACTGTACTGACCAGAAAGACCAAGCAAAAAGCTGTCCTGGTAGAATCTTTCTTCTGTGATAACAAGGACGATTATGCCAAAGCGAAAAACTTGGTATGGATGTCACGGAAAGCTGATCGCAGAGGGCATTCTGGGAAAACATCACAATTGGTGGCGCAACCGAAAGCAAAGTATTACATCCAGGCTGGAGCCTACGGAACAAAAGAAAAATGCAGACGTGATGTTAAAGTACTTAAGAAAAAGGGATTTTCAGCAAGTATCCGCAAAGTAACTGGCTCCGTCCCATACTGTGTCCAGGTCGGTACCTACAGAACAAAAGAAGGCTGCCAATAAGGTGGTAAAGAAGCTGAAGACAGCAGGATTTCACAGTATTGGTGAAGAGTCTGTAATGTCGAAATCTGTCGCACTATCTCGCACGATAAAACTCGACAGATGAGAAAAAGAATCTGGTACAGTAAAACTGAACATGAGATTTCCATTAGACAAGAAAAGCCCTTACAATCCGCAGCTGCCCCCTCAGGAGAGTAAAAGGCTTTTTCTTTTTTTGGATAGATGCAATAGAAATGAAGAAATTTCTACCATAAAAATGTCCTTACCATAATAGAAGCAAGGACATTTGTAAAATACTTGATATTGCAATACCCAAAGTTAGTATCATAAAATCAAGATGTCTCAAATGTCTCAGAGACGTCAAAAACCAGTATTTACGCCTACTATAGGCTTCCGAATCACTTGACTTTAATCGTTGTCCGGGGTTCGAACTCGGATGCTCACTCCCCAGGAATGAGAACCGGTGCCTTATGATTAGGGCATTCCGGTTTTTAAATAATATATATGCGGATGTGGCGGAATTGGCAGACGCGCCAGATTTTAGGTTCTGGGTGTTTACGACGCAGGTTCAAGTCCTGTCATCCGCAGGGAAATGAGTGAATGATCTGGATCGGATTTTGAGATGAAAATTAGATCGGGGGTCATTTTTTAATTTGTTTGTTGTTGTTCACTGGTAATCACCCCTGTGAGGTGTTTTTTTAGAACTAAGTTCACAGAAAAATCGAGAATTAAGTTTGCGCAGCAAACGCCGCTTTTGTGCTTGTCACAAGAAGGTTCGTCTTTCTGTGCATGCACTGCGAAGCGCGTTACTGTGAACGGAGAACAGTAATGCCTTGATTTTTACAGGATGGATTTGTTATAGTTTACAACGAAGAAGCATGGAGGAATAATATGGACGTTGTTCAGTTTCAGGAGAAATTAAGGGATATTTGTGAGCTTGGAAAGCAGAATGGAAATATGCTGACTCATGAGCAGATCCGGGATATTTTGCAAGTACTGGATCTCGAGACCAGTCAGATGTTAAAGCACGCAGTATCTGAAACTGCAGGGAATTATGATAGGGAGACACTCGCCCTGTGGAGACAGAGGAAGTGGGCTGAGACGGAGCCGAGTCAAAAGGAACCAGCATCCCGCTTACTTCAGGGGAAGAAGCATATCTGGAAGGATTACCTGGGCAGAGGTAAGCAACGGTATGAAGTAAGCGTGAGATGCCCACACACTGTTTGAGTAATCTGCAGATGGGGGATGCCATTGCAGAGGCAGCTCTTACCAGCATTTATCTGCCGGTAGCAGCAAAGCTGGTGGCTGCTGATATGAACTGTACAGAGATTCAACTTGCAGATCTGATTCAGGAGTGCGAATGGTGCTGCTCACGGCTCTTTCCGACCCGAGATGAACGTAAAGATGATGCTTGGCTACGTCTTCAGCTTCGCAAGGGAATTATCAAGGCCATTGAGGAGCAGACAAGAAGAAAATTCCTTATGGATGACTGGTCTGGTAATAAGGTGGAGAAGCTGAATCGGCAGAATGATCTGACGGACGATGACGGGGAGAAACGTTTTACCATTGATGAGTCGGCGGCGGCCTCGATATGAATGTGGATGAGATCCGGGTTCGGCGCCTTACAGGAGACGATAAATAATTATGGCAAGTGAAATACTGGGAAAATTATGGAGATAAGGCTATCCTGTCGGAAATGGAAAGAATGCTGTAGAATTGATGGAAACACCGGAGGTGATTTAAAGTAAAATCATCTTTGGTGTTTTTTTGTCTTTTCCGGATGTTTAAATTTACATTGAAATTTCACTGTACAAGATGTTTATCATAATTAGCACAATCAAAATAATTTTTTGCGTGCTAATAAATAGTTTTGACAAATGAAAGGAGGATATATATGAATTTGGAAAAATATCAGCAGTATTCCAGAATTGCAAGAGGTTTTGGAAAAGATCTGGTATTGAAGGATGCGAGGATTGTGAACGTTTTACGGAAGAGATCATCCGCGGAGACATTGCCATTTGGGATGGGATTATAGCAGGAATTAAGTTTCCATGGAGAAAGGAAGAACGTGATCTGGCTGGCAGATATGTATGTCCGGGATTTATTGACAGCCATCTTCATCTGGAATCTACACTGGTTACACCGGCTGAACTGGTAACGGTTGCCTCCAGGCACGGAACCACTACTTTTATCGTGGATCCCCCATGAATCAGCCAATGTGTCCGGTCTGGCAGGAATTGATTATATTCTGGATCAAACCGAAGATGTGAAAGCAAATGTATATGTGATGATGCCATCCTGTGTTCCTGCTACTGCCATTGATGATAATGGGATGCACTCTTACTGCTGAAGATATGGCTCCTTACCTTCATAACAGCCGGATTCTTGGACTTGGAGAAGTAATGGACATAGCATTTCTGTGGTACAGGGGAGATAAGACCATGCATGACAAGCTGGAGCTGTTTGAGGGCAGAATCCGTGATGGTCACGCTCCGTTTCTGGAAGAGGGAGATCTTCAGGCATATGCCATGGCAGGGATTGCTACAGACCATAGTGCAGCTTCTTTGATTATGCCATGCGAGAACGGCGGAACGGTCTTACCATTCTTGTAAGGGAAGGCAGCGCTGCCCGAAATCTGGAGGCGCTTGTTGGCGGTCTGGTGCAGAGACATATATGAATGGTGACGGATTCTGCTTCTGCACAGACGACAAGCATATTGAGGATATCCAGCGGAAGGGCATATTGACCATAACGTGCGAAAAGCTATCCGTCTTGGCATGAATCCGGTTTCCGCTATTAAGATGGCAACCATTAATGCAGCTGACTGTTATGGACTGAAAAGACAAGGGTGCAGTGGCACCCGGCAGACAGGCAGATCTTTTGGTTCTTTCGGATCTTGTCAGTGTGACCATAGAAGACGTGTACTTTAAAGGTCAATTGGTGGATAAAAATGCAAAGATTGTTATAAAGCCGTGTGCCCTGAAAAAAAATACAGTGCATGTGGCTGAATTTCCCAGCGAGGCATTTCAGCTGGAGTCTGCAGATGGAATCTTTCCGGTGATTCTGGCAGAAGGACAGATTACTACCAGAAAGGGAACTCTGAACGCAGGGGGATGGTCCTTGCAAATTCCAGTCCGATGACGATTATCAGAAGATTGCAGTTGTAGAACGTCATAAGATGACAGGGTAAAATCGGCTGTGGCGTGATGGAGGCTTTGGTATCCGTGGTGGAGCAATTGCGTCCAGTGTATCCCATGATTCCCACAATAATATTATTGTGATCGGAGATAATGATGAGGACATGGAGCTTGCTGTGCGGATGATGCGTACTCAGGGAGGCTATACGATCGTAGAGAATCATAAAGTATTTTGACACTCTTGCCCTTCCTGTAATGGGACTGATGAGTGATCATGGTTTTGAGAAAGACAATGAGACTCTTGGGCGAATGATCCATAAAGCTCATGAAATGGGTGTGAAAGACGGTCATGATCCGTTTATTACGCTGTCCTTTATGGCTTGCCGGTTATTCCGCAGATCGAAGTACACCGAGAGGCGTTTTGATGTGGAAGCGTGGAAGTTTTATAAGATACCAGGATTGCGGGAGTGCAATACACGAGACGGTTGTCTTGTTTTGAACGAAACCCCTGAAACCTATCTTTAAGAACTGTGACGGAATATAAACCCGTAGATTTTCAGCCCTCTGCCTTTTCA
>VOFH01002046.1_pt1 | contig 38233 bp, 44 predicted proteins | sample 5384091 | NCBI WGS metagenome assembly VOFH01 (sample SAMN12384727, study PRJNA508395) | human gut metagenome | isolation source: healthy gut G | host: Homo sapiens
TGCTGAGTGGCAAAAGGCTAACGGCATCCATGCTGATTGGAAAACGCCGGAACACATTGAAGTGAAGCCTGTTTATACAAAGGAAGACCTGGAAGGCATGGAACATCTGGGATATGCTGCCGGTTTGCCTCCTTACCTGCGTGGTCCGTACTCTGTGATGTACACATTGCGTCCCTGGACAATCCGTCAGTATGCCGGATTCTCTACTGCTGAAGAGTCGAATGCATTCTACCGTCGTAACCTGGCTTCCGGACGAAAGGTTTGTCCGTTGCCTTTGACTTGGCTACACACCGCGGTTACGATCCAGACCACGAACGTGTGGTAGGTGACGTAGGTAAAGCCGGTGTATCTATCTGTTCACTGGAAAACATGAAGGTTCTCTTCGATGGTATTCCTTTGAACAAGATGTCGTGTCCATGACAATGAATGGTGCTGTGCTTCCGGTTCTTGCGTTTTATATTAATGCCGGCCTGGAACAGGGTGCTAAGTTGGAAGAAATGGCCGGTACTATCCAGAATGATATTCTGAAAGAGTTCATGGTGCGTAATACCTATATCTATCCGCCTGCATTCTCCATGAAGATTATTTCCGATATTTTCGAATATACTTCGCAGAAGATGCCTAAGTTCAACTCCATCTCTATCTCCGGTTACCACATGCAGGGAAGCAGGTGCGACGGCAGATATCGAGCTGGCTTATACGTTGGCCGACGGTTTGGAATACCTCCGTGCCGGAACAGCTGCGGGTATTGATATTGATGCTTTTTGCTCCGCGCCTGTCTTTCTTCTGGGCTATCGGTACAAACCACTTCATGGAAATTGCCAAGATGCGTGCTGCACGTATGCTTTGGGCGAAGATTGTGAAACAGTTCAATCCGAAGAACCCGAAATCTCTGGCTCTGCGTACACACTCTCAGACTTCGGGCTGGTCACTGACCGAGCAGGATCCGTTCAACAATATTGGCCGTACTTGTATCGAGGCCATGGCTGCTGCACTGGGACATACTCAGTCTTTGCACACCAATGCACTTGACGAGGCTATTGCATTGCCGACGGACTTCTCTGCACGTATCGCACGTAACACACAGATTTATATTCAGGAAGAAACTTACATCTGCAAGAATGTCGACCCGTGGGGCGGTTCTTACTATGTAGAGTCTCTGACCAATGAGCTTGCGCACAAGGCTTGGGAGCTGATTCAGGAAGTTGAAAAAAATTGGGTGGTATGGCGAAAGCTATCGAAACCGGTATTCCTAAGATGCGTATCGAAGAAGCTGCTGCACGTACGCAGGCTCGTATCGACTCCGGTTCTCAGACTATCGTTGGTGTGAACAAGTATCGCTTGGAGAAAGAAGCTCCGATTGATATCCTTTGAAATCGACAATACAGCAGTTCGTCTGGAACAGATTGAGAACCTGAAGCGTCTGAAAGAAGGACGTAATGAGGCTGAAGTGCAGAAAGCATTGGAGGCTATCACCAAATGTGTGGAGACGAAGGAAGGCAACCTGCTGGAACTGGCAGTGAAGCTGCCCGTGTTCGCGCTACATTGGGAGAAATCTCTTTATGCTTGCGAAAAAGTGGTAGGACGTTATAAAGCAGTAATCAGAACTATTTCAGGCGTGTATTCATCAGAAAGTAAGAATGACAGTGACTTCAAGCGTGCTTGCGAGTTGACTGAAAAGTTTGCGAAGAAAGAGGGACGTCAGCCCCGTATTATGGTTGCCAAGATGGGTCAGGACGGTCACGACCGTGGTGCTAAGGTTGTAGCTACCGGATATGCCGACTGTGGTTTCGATGTGGATATGGGACCGTTGTTCCAGACACCTGCCGAAGCTGCCCGCGAGGCTGTTGAAAATGACGTTCACGTAGTGGGCGTATCTTCACTGGCTGCCGGACATAAGACACTGGTTCCGCAGATCATCGAAGAGTTGAAGAAATTGGGTCGTGAGGATATCATCGTAATTGCCGGTGGTGTGATTCCCGCACAGGACTATGATTTCCTTTATAAGGCCGGCGTAGCTGCCATCTTTGGTCCGGGTACTCCGGTGGCAAAGGCTGCTTGCCAGATTCTTGAAATCCTGATGGACGAAGAATAAAGCTTTTTTATTGATAATTTCGATAATTTTAGAGAGGCAGGGTGTTAAAAATACCCTGCTTTTTTGTTTTTAAGCGGTGTACACGAAAATTAGTTTGTTTTAATTCCAGATTAATTCTCTTATTAACTGTCCCACCACATCTTTGCGATATTATTCTTACTTATAGAAGAACCATAATCTAATAATAATATCGCATGAAGAAATTACTACTTCTTAGTTTGTTAGCCTTATTGGCTTTTGGGTGTAAGATCGCAGTCTGCTGATAAACCCGGTAACTGGAAATTAATCGCGTCGGATGAATATCCGGCAGAAGATGTAGGGGTGGCTACCTATACTGTGACTACTGACTTTAATGCCGATCCTACGGGTGTGAAAAATTCGTTGGATGCTTTCCAGACGGCATTGACTAAATTGGGCGAAAATCGCCGTGGTGGTGTATTGTTTGTTCCGGCTGGTCGTTATCGTATTTCCGGAAAGTTGTTCATTCCTACCGGTGTTACGATGCGTGGAGAATGGAAACGGCCGGTGAAAGGCAAGCCAGTGGAAGGAACCATCCTGATGGTGGATACGCAAAGTGGATCTGAGACAGAATCCGGTGCATTTATCACGATGGAACCGTCTACTGCATTGACACACCTTTACTATCTGGTATCCACACCAGGATCCTGATAATATAAAACCTTATCCGCCCACTATCTTGTACGGGCGTGAGGGCGTATGGGGAAACGATTACTGCAATGTGCGTCATGTGACATTGGTGAATTCTTATAGCGGCATCGTGCTGTCGAGGAAAAACGGGGGCGGTTGTCCCAATATCTATGATGTGTATGGCACTCCGCTGTCACGTGGTATCGAGATTGACCATATAGCCGATGTAGGGCGTTTTGAGTGGATACATTTCTCACCCGATTATTGGGCGGACTCCGGTCTGGAAGGAGCGCCGCAGGCAGGTGGAGCCTATGCTGACTGGATCTATAAGCATGGAACAGGCATTGTGATGCGTCGTAACGACTGGTCGTATACATGCTATGTGGATATTGAAGGCTATAATAAAGGTTTTAGTACCGGACTTTGCGTAGGAGGAGACGGTGCACCTAACGGACATAATTATGGGTTCAATTTGCGGAACTGTGAGACGGGTATTTATGTGGATGGTACTTCATCGGCAGGTATCATGTTTACACGGGCCCACATTGAAGATTGCGAAAAAGGTGTGGTAGTGACATCCGCCAGTACTGGACCGGTACAGTTCTATGGGTGTGAAATATCTGCCTCGGATGCGGCAGTATTGCTGGAACAAGGCATTTCTTCTAAATTGATGATGCAGCAGTGTACTGTCAATAAGGGGGAAGTAAAAGGTTTGGGAGGTGATCTCATCGTTTCGGATACAGACTTTAATAATGACGCGCCGCAAGTATATATTGGTTCTGATGCCCGTGCAATCCTTACAGGTAATCGTTTTGCGAAGAAAGCGGATATCAATAATCAATCCCTCTTTGAATGCCGCATTGATCATAGGCCTGTAGAGATGAAGCCTTTGCCGGAGTTCCCGGAAATGAAAGTACCGGAAACCAAGCCTTTGCGTATGGCGTTGTATAATGTACTTGACTTTGGAGCCGAACCCTTTGTGGTACCATTTACTGCCAGCTCAACCAGTATGTGGCTTCAAATAGATATCCGTTCGGGACTGGAGATGGCTAAGGATAACACGGAAGCTATTCAGAAGGCATTGGATAAGGCTGCCAGTGAAGGTGGAGGTATTGTATATCTGCCCGGCGGGCGTTATAAAGTGCTGGGGAATCTGACAGTTCCTACAGGTGTGGAACTGCGGGCGCTTCTGATTTTGCTACTATTCCACGTGGGCATGGCAGTATTCTTGAAGTCTATGCAGGGCGCGGACAGGTACAAGGAGAGGCTTTCCTGAAACTCTCAGCAGGTAGTGGCGTGCGTGGATTGTCGTTTGACTATCCGAGCAGGTATCTTCCGCATTGCCTACTGTAACTGAATATCCTTATTGTATTCAGGCGCTGGGAAAGGATGTGTATGTAGTGAATGTAGGTTTGCGTGCTGCATACAACGGTCTGGATTTGTTTACTTATAAATGTGACAATCATTATGTCGATTATCTGGCAGGACATGTTTTCATGAATGCAATCCGCATCGGTGGCGGTTCAGAAGGTGGGCGGGTCTGCAATATGCAGTTCAATACGATAGTGTATGCTTGTGGAGAAGAAAACAAAGTTTGGCTCATGGCCCAACAGTGCAAAAAGCAGATCAGGACAAGGCTTATTGGCAGAATCAGACAGAATTACGTTTCATCACCGTGGGCGATTGCCGTAATCAGATTTTGTACAATGACTTCCATTATGGTGGTTTCGAGGGCATCGTCTTTCAAGCCGACCAGGGTAAAGCCGCATCGGGTTGCTCCCTTGGATTGGGTATTGATGGTTCCTGGAATTCCGTGGTTTACGAGGCGCTCGATCCGGTTGGCTTTGATATGATTAATTCTCCGGTTGTAGCCCTTGAGGATCAAAGTAACACATATACAGAAACCCGCTTTCTGACTACTCGTGCAGGCTTTTCGGGTGAGGTAACTCTTTTTGGTGCGGATTTCTGGGGAAGTGCCAAGCATGGTGTCGTTGTGGAAAGTGGAAAAATGAATCTGAATCTGGTGAACTTCAGTACGTCGGAGGGACTTCCTTCATGAACTTTCCCAAGACTACAGGTACTATCGTTTTACACAATGCTGTCGTAAATATGAAAGACGAGGCTGCCTTCATTAGCGAAGGACACGAGAAGCAGGCTTCTGTTACGTCTACTGTAACCGATGTGGCTGCCGGAACTATTGATAAGATAGCTGTGTGGGAGAATAACTTGACGATTGCACCTGTTTTCACTACTACGGATGCGCTGTTAAATCGTCTGAAATGGAAGATCACGGCCAGTACGAACAATTCAAATGCGGGTAAAGCCATTGATGATGATGCCTCACACGTTGGGATACAAGCGCTTCGCAGCAAGCCGGACAGTGGGTGATGGTGGACATGGGAGCGGCACAGAAACTGAACCGGATTATTCTGGACACATCGAAGAGTCGAATGATGGTCCGGCAGGTTATGAATTGTATCTGAGTACCGGTGAAGGTGATACATGGAAGCTTGTTGCTTCGGGCAAGAATGCGGGATCAGTACAAATTATCTCTTTCCCGGCAGAAGAAACTTCAAAATTCAAGATTGTGCAAACGGGAACTAAAGGGCAATTACTGGTCGATTCATGAACTTTATGCCGCTTGCGTAGATGATCCTTCAACCGGTATTTTACCGGATGCTTCCTCGTCTGCGGCAGAAATGTTTTACTACAACGGCCAATTGTCCTGGAGTGGCTTAGGGAATGATATGAGTACCCGGATCGAGATCGTTGACTTGTCCGGCCGACGGGTATTATCACAGCAAACAAATAACAATTATCTGAAATTGCCCGGTATGCAGAATGGCTTTTATATTGTCATTGCTACCAATGGTACGGATGTGCTGAGGAAGAAAATATTCTTCAAAGGTTAAGGTTTCAGATTTAATACGTGAAAGGAATTCTTTATTTAGTACTTTAGTTATCAACGTGTTGTATTTACATTCTGTTTACGCCGCGATGTAAAAGCATTTACTGCCGTATGTAACGACCGTTACCCCCATATTGTAACGGTCTTTACCTCCTATTGTAACGGGTTTTACCTCGGCGTGTAAATGACATTTCCATTTGGAGTAAAACCAAGTTACAGAGAAAGGAAACAGCCGTGTCCTCGTAAGGTGAAAATCATTCACCTGCCGAGAACACGGCTGCTTGTTTGTAAGATGCTGCTACCCGTCCGTTGTATGGTGGACGGTAGAAACCTTATTACCAGTTATATTCCTCTACATAAGCATCGAAATACTCCTCTTGTCGCAAACCCAGCTTCTTGGCTAATGTAATCACTTCTTGCTGTTCGGCAGGCGAGAGTAAGGTTTCTCCTTTCCGTTTCTGATAATATCTTCTGATTCCCCAGCGGCCAATTAACCCGTAGCGGAATGTTCCTGATGCACTAACAGCCAGTGCTTCCGTGGTGCGGACAAATCCTTTTGCATAATGCACCTTCTTATTGGAACGGTAATACTCGCATTTCCCTGCCATGGCTTCAATCGTTTTTGGATTCAGCGTAGGCGGAAAAGTAATGCTTGCCGGAGTATAAGTATATGCAATCCGGCGTAGGCAAGTGTCGGCATGAGGGCAATCTGCTGTCGCGCACAGACCAAAGTTATGGGGAACTTTTGCATAATCGAATGCTTCTTTTCCATTGTGTTTTCAATTTAATGATTGTGCGGTAAAGGTACGATATATATTACGGATTGAGGCGGATTATAATTGATATTCTGTGATGCTATGACTTGTTTTTATAAAGTATCTTTGACTGAAATATCAGGACTCTCCTTTATAAATAAAAAATCCGTTACTTCCGTATGATACATCAGTAACGGATTTACCCAGTCAAACAATCTGATTACTTAGTTAAATTCACGTATCTTTGTAAAGCTTCCAGGTAATAATAGTCTGCATAGTTCAGTGGCACATCTATTTCCGAACCGTGAGGAAGTGAACCGGTGGAATGCATCAGTACAAATCCCTGGTTGCTACCTTTCACTGCTAAATATTTATCGCTGGAAAGATTCTTCAGAATGGTTTCGGCATAGTCGAAATATTTCTTTTCTTTCGGAGCATAGGCGCTGAGCTCAAGTAACGCTGAGGCTGTGATGGCTGCTGCCGAGGCATCTCTTGAGTATTTTCGCCTGCCGGTGCATCGTAATCCCAATATGGAATGCAGTCGTCGGTAGTTACTTTTTATAATCATGTCCGCTATGTTTATGGCTTCTTGTAGGAATGTCGTATCTTTAGTCTCGCGATAACATGAAGTGTAGCCATAGACTCCCCAAGCCTGTCCGCGCGACCAGGCAGAATCATCGTTCTTACCTTGGTGGGTCTGTTTCTTTTCTACACTTCCATCGTTGTTGTAGCTGACTACGTGATAAGAAGTATAATCCGGACGGAAATGGTTTTTCATTGTGGTTTGCGCATGCTTTACGGCAATGTCATAGTATTTGGGATTTCCTGAAAGCTTTGTGGCATTGAACAGTAAATCCAGATTCATCATATTGTCGATGATGACGGGGAAATTCCATTCACCGAAGTCCCAGGAACGGATGCAGCCGATTGCAGGATTGAAACGTGCGGATAGATTATCTGCTGTTTCAATGATGACGGCTTTGATAGTGTCGTCAGGCGCCAGCCGGAGCGCATTTCCGTAGCTACAGTTGATCATGAAACCGACATCATGCGTATTTTCAGACGGCGTATCGGATTCAGCATGTTGGTGTGTATTGAATAGCACGGCTCTTCAGCTTTTCGTCGCCGGTCATTTCGTAAGCATACCAAAGGCTGCCGGGGAAAAAACCGCTGGTCCAGTCTTCAATGCCGCAGATATATCTTTGCAGTAATTCCTTGGCAGACGGGTTAGGATACAAAGAATCAATATATGACTTATCTTCATGTTGCAGTTGGCTGTCAAGGAAGTTTATGTCATAGCCGGAGTGGATAGAACGCGGTATCTGGTTGGTACCGGTCAATTCTTCAGCCGTCTTTTTTAATTGGTAGGAAGCGACGCCGAGTGCATTACTTATCCAAGGCTCTTCTTGGACCGGAGTGCTTTTGCAACTTGCAAGACTGATAAGAAGTGCTGTTGTGAGGAATAGAGAATTTCTTTTCATATAGTTTATATTTGATGATTTTCGTTGTTGTCAAAAATAGGAATACCTAAGAAATACGTAATACGGAATTGTTAAAAGGAACTTTGACAGAGTTTACTGTTTCAGATGCTATTACAGTTGATATTTCAGTAACTGTTTGCTTCCGTTTATTATGACCTCTATTTCGATGGATTGCTGTTTCTGATCTGTATTCTTGATACGGGCTTTCATATCAGGGAAGTCTTTTTTATTTTTCGACGGATATATGACAGTGATAAAGCGTATTGTTTCCTTATCTTTTTATCGGTGTTGAAGGAAAGGGCGACACGTTTTGTACGTTGGCGGTATGCTGTTGAGAACCAGCCCTCTTCTTCTTTCAATATTGTTTCTTTATCAGTAAAGCATTGTAATTTCACTTGACTGTTTCCCTCAAAATCAGAGGTCAGGGACAGGTTCTTCGAATGAATGTCTGCTTTTCCGTCGCATAGTTGATAATGTAGATTTATGTTACCGGTGGCATTTCCAATGGCTTCATCGACAATGACAAAGTATTGCCGGTCGACAAAGAATATGGAGCGACGATGTTTTAAATCTTTATAACTGGGATTTTCTGTAACTAATATTTGTACATTTCCCTCTGGTTTCCATAGTTTGGTTATGGATTCCGTCATTTCTAGATTTTTGTTGTCAAAGTCAGAGTGTTGTGTACCGCTGTTTGTCGAAACCAGTTACGGAGCTTCATTACTTCGTCATCGCCGGCATAGACATAGGAACCGCTGTCCGGGAACAAATTCTTTCCATTGAACCAAAGTTCAAATGTACCGTTGTCGGGCTGGCAATGCCATTCTCCTTTCGGACCGGCTTTTTATGACCATGACTGTGGCATCTTGCTTCCAACCATTACGAAAAGTGAAGAAACCTGATTTCAAGTAACCTTGAGAAAGATTGACAGGGAGTTTTCCTTCTTTCCCTTCCGTAGCAAAGTAGCGGATTTGTTCGTTTTCGGGATACATTTTGGTCCAGTTTCTGTAATGTGCCAATATATGTTGCTTGTTGTCCCTCTTGGAATCACTGAAACAGGGTTCAGATAATCGGGATAGGAAATGTTCATATAGAATATAATCATTTGCTCTCTACGGTATCAATAAACGACTGTGGAAACTCTTGGCGGAAACCATTCGCATCTGCCATTTGTAAAGCCTTGTCGAAGATTTCGATGCAAGCCAGATGGTAGTGCGGGTCGAGTTCAAACTGTCCGCCATCTTCGTACACTTGCTTTTTAATCTCACGGTTCAGCAGGTCGATGCCGCTTTTACGCCATTCGGCAGCTTCCTTGAATTCGGGGAAGAACGTACCGGCATATAACATACGTTGCGCTTCAAACAATAGGTGGTTTCCCGCTTTTGAATAGTTGTGAAGGATGTGATCGGCATGCCGATGATAATTTACCAGGAATTGCGTCAGGAATTCAGGAGTGAATGAGGGGGAAGAAACAAACAAAGTGAATTGATGTATCTGATCCTGTAACCGATGGCTGGTTTCCAGCGGACGCCATGCGAAGCGTACATTTTCAACGGTTCCTTTTACTTCACCCGCGCTTGCAATCTCATATTCTTCCTGGTTTACCGTTACCAAAGGATTCTTTTTTATCCAATCCAGATACTGGCAGGTCCATTCCTTGGCATATTTTTCGTCTTTGCTGATTCTATACGCCTTTCCCATGGGGGTGAACCATTTATGCCGGTGAAGCTGCCAACGAAGTTCATTATCCTGAACAGGCCAGTATTGCCAGTTGATATCTTTGCCGTAGTTGAAAGAAGGCTGGTAGCCATCGTGTACATAGAACGTATGTTCCAGTGCCTCATCCGCCCACTTCTGCTCACGCTCGCTGATGTTCAGGTTGTCAAGGTCGATGGCAGGGTTTACAATTCCCTTTGCGATGAAGGTAATAATTCAACAATGCTTGGGCTGCTTTATCTTCTTTTCCCGCTTTATGGAGAGCTTTACTTGTTCCAGCCCGGGGTAATCAAGGTTGAGCAATGAAAAACTTCACTTGCAGAATCTTTTGCCTGTGCAGGAGAAAGAAAGACGGTCAGGAATAACAGGCAGATGATTGCAGGCTTGCTGCATCTGCGAAATAAGTGATTGGTTAATAGTATATGGGGCATACTTTCAGAATTTGATAGATTATCGATAGAACGGATGAGAATAATGGTTCCTCATCCGTTCTTAATTTATCAGTTTTTGGATAAACGGAGTTTATAAATTATTTAATAACGACAGTCACAAAATAATTTTCTGATATGGCACGTACTTCATACTCTTCGGTCTTAACGATGGAAGTAGTACTGACATCGGTTACGTCCATTTTCTTGTCCGGAGAAAAGTCAGTACACGGAAAGAGCCCTTTTACCGTTCAGGGTTTTGATATAAATGTTTTGTACTCCCTTTTGGGCATTTGGCCATATCATTTCGTAAGCTCCTGAGGCATCGGGTGTCAGTGTGTTACCACTTTCGTCAACTACCACATAGTCGGTGCCGCATACCAATGCTTCTTCTTTCGGAGTAGCAGAAGTATAGTAATATACTATGGGACTATAGCTACGTGTAAAACTGCTGTAGAACTGGGTGGGAATTGCAATGGTTTCACCCTGCTCCACCGAGTAACTGATATCGTTACCACCGGGGATACCTCCCCATTTCTCAAAGCAATAATAATAGACATGAGCCAGAGCCGGGTCACCATTTTCCCATTCGTCATGGTCGTTGCTGCATCCTGTGAGCACGCAACTTGCGGCAAGGATACAAAGGAATGTGATTTTATTAAATAGAGTTTTCATATTTTCTTGTTATTAATCGTTCCACTTAGGGTTTTGTTTGATGTTTCCCTTCAGATGTAGATATTTCATAGGAGGGAATCGGATAAAGATAGTCGCGTTCCGGATTGAAGCTACGACCGGAAATATCTTCTCCTACATAAATATTGGGCTGGTCGTACAGCTTTACTCCTTTGTAAAAACCGTTTTCGTCAGTAAATTGATAATTTAGCTCCTTATCGGTCTTGGTACTCTCCTCAGGATTGAATAAAATACCTAATAGAGCCTGTGGCAACAGCTTTTCAGCGGTTTTCCAACGTATGATATCATCATATTGCATGTCCTCATCAATAAATTCCACGATACGTTCTCTACGTATTTCTTCAAGCATATTCAGTTGGTTGGCACTGACGAATTGATTGGACAGTGTTGCATCAAATCCCGAACGTTTACGGATGAGATTGACTGTTTCATTCAGTTTGGTATCACTGATTTCACCGTTGTATTCATAGAGAGCTTCAGCATAAGAGAGCAGTACCTCAGCATAACGTATAATCATTTTGTCAACTGTTTCTTGCCCATTGGTATTGAATTCGCTATTTATGTATCCTTTTTTGATAGGATAACCCTTGCCACTGTGATTTACTTGATCGAAAGGACGATATTCGGCTCCTTTGAAGGCTACTTCTTTATAGGCAAAAATGGTCATTCTCATGCGTGGATCGCGGTTCATAAATATGTCATCATGTTTAACGTCTACTATATAATGGGCGGACTTTGTTCTTGGTAATCCGTCTGTATATAAATAGTTATCAATGATTTGCCGGGTAAGGCTCACCTGACCTGCTTTGGTTGCCGACTGGTTGTGATAGACAATAGCATTAGAAGCACCGTTGGGACCGTAGATTTTCACAAATACATTCTCTTTATTCTGGCGTCCTTCACCTTCAAAATAGAAAAGGTCCTGATAATTAGGATAGAGTGAATGTTTCTTTTCTGTATAGATCATTATTTCTGCTGCATCGATTGCTTTCTTCAGATGACTCTTGCTGTCTCCTTCTTGCAAGTTATGGTACTTGATGTAGGTTCCTTCGTATAGACCGATACGGGTGGTCATGGCTAAAGCGGCCGAACGGGACACACGTCCCCAGTTGGAAACATCAGAGAGCGCATCAATCTCCGGTAACCACTCGCAAGCAAATTCTAAATCTTTATAGCATTGCTGTATGACCGTTTCGCGCGGATCTCTTCCTTTTTTTAATATCAGGATCGCTTGTACTTGTGAAAACTTTTAGGATCAAAGGTACGTCTCCATATTTTTTACCAAGTCGAAGTAATGGAAGGCACGGAAGAAACGAGCTTCTGCTATCCAGCGGTTTTTGGCTGTTTCGGCTATTGGAGCTGTCTCTCCCTTGATGATAATATTATTGCAGACACCGATCTTATTGTACGGATCGGTCCAATCTGATGATTTTTCGGGAATACCGCGACTACCGGAAGATATCGGGTCGGGAGTGTTTCCTATCAATTCATCGGAACGCAAATCATGTCCTCTTCCGGTTAGAAAACCGGGAAGATCGATATACAAGCGATTACAAGCACCTCTTAAGTCAGCTTCTGATTTCCAGAATTTTGGATCGCTCAATGTTGTTTCTGGTTCTCTGTCCAGTGAGCAACTGCTTACAAGAATCACGCAGATAAGCAGTGAATATATTTTCTTTATCATAATCTTTTTATCTCTTTTTAGAATGTAACATTTAGTCCGATTGTCCAGCTGCGGAAGAATGGATAGAGTGCTCTGGTTGCATTGTTTTCTGCTTCAGGGTCCATTACTGACAGTATATCTGTAAATTCAAACAAATCTTGTCCGGTAACATAAACCCTCAGCTTTTCCATATACTTCTTATTGACAGGTATTGTGTAACCCAAGGTTACATTTTTCAAACGGAAGTAAGAAGCATCTTGCAGCCATCTGTCTGCCGATTTACTATTGAAATTGTCGCCCTTATATTGATACAAACGGGGCCAAAATGCATCTTGATTATCTTTCGTCCAGTAGTCGCGATGAATGGTCCAGGGCATTTCTTGTGCTTTGAACAACGGGAACATGGAACCATTCAGTACTACGTCACGTTTACCTACCCCTTGGAACATGACTGCAAGATCAAAACCTTTCCATTGAGCGGAGAGGCTGATGCCATATAAATAACGAGGCGTAGTATTGCCCAGACAAACCAAGTCACCAGGGTTTTCCGGGTTACCATCGCCTACGCCAATTGTATGCTCCGGATTACCTTGTGCTACATATTTTACGTCACCGCCACTAACGATGTTGTCATTGAATGATTTATAACCGGGGTGTTCTTCTTTATATTTGAGATATTCTTCGCGGCTCGACCAGAAACCATCGGTTTTATATCCCCAGATGGTATTGATTGGATAACCTTCCAATAAGGAAACAACACCTTCACTCACTACGCTGGCACCGTCGTATTGCACTAATTCATTCTTACTGTCTGAGATATTGAACCCTACTTGATAACTGAAATCTTTGATTTGGTCTTTCCAGTTGATGTTGAAGTCCCATCCCCAGGTTTTTAGTTTACCAATATTCATTTTCGGAACGTTAATTCCTATTTGTGAAGGTAACTGGAGGTTAGACAACATTTCGTTGTTGAATTTCCAATAATATTCGAAACTACCTGTCAAACGGTTGTTCAGGAAACCGAAGTCGAGACCCAGATTGGTTGTTTCGATGATTTCCCAGGTTTTGTCTTCTGAAGCCATGCTTGACTGGTAGAACCATTTTTCACCTTGATAAGTGGCAGGTATCTTGTCACTGTTTTGTTTGTAATCTATTAAAGGAAGATAATCGTACAAGCCTAATACGGCTCCGTTACCCAATTGTCCCCAAGATGCACGTAGTTTGAGACTGCTTACCCAACCGAGCTTGAACCACTTTTCTTCATTTACTCGCCAGGCTGCGGATACGGAAGGGAAAGCTCTCCAACGCTTAGAAGGGGCAAGGCGTGAACTTCCGTCGTAACGTACATTGGCTTCGAACAAGTATTTTTCCTGATAATTATAGTTGATTCTTCCAAAGTAGGACATCGTGGCCCAAGTGCCTATTTCATCGCTCAATTCGCTGTTGGTTGCAACGGAAGTATCGTAATAATTAAAGGAGAAGAAATCGTTGGATAACATATTCTTTGCTGTACCACCCATCTTGTCCAAACGATAGTTCTCGTAAGAAGTACCTGCAAGCATACTGAAGTTGTGAGTGTTTTTCAGGCTGAAGTTGTAGTTGGCGGTTGCTTCAATACATCGTGATAATCGGAATATTTTTCTTTAAACAGAGAATTAGCGGGATTTGCAGTACGTTGAACATTGCCGGCATAATTGTACCAAGTTAGTGTACGCATGTTTTTTTCTTTGCGAGGCGTATCCGGCTCTGCGGGAAGCACTTAAGTTGATGCGTAAGTTCTTGATAAAATCTTTAATGGTCAACTGCGCTTTGCCGATATAAGATTCTTTTTTTGACGGTCTTTTCACCACCGTTTTTCATTAGGGTCGATAGGGTTCAGTTGCAAGTCTCCATTGTAAGGGTTTTTATAATTCTCAGCTTCGGGCTGCATGATGGGCTGGCGTCCACGGTTCTCATAAAGTAGCATGAAGATGTTTTCTGAGCCATAAGAACTTTCTGACGTGTTATTGGCTTGATATTGAATGTTGATGCCCAATTCTATGTATTTGTTGATTTTAGCATTCATCTTAGCCATTAAGTTATAGCGGTCGTAATCATCGGGACCGTATTGTAATAAACCGTTTTTATAGAAATAGTTGGCAGATAATAGGTAGTTTACTTTATCCGTACCTCCGCTGACTGATACAGAATGGTTGTGTTGCAAGGTAAAGTTTTTAGTGCCTTCTCTAACCAGTCTACACTGTCAAATAAGTCCCAACGTCCGTTCTTCAGTGGCCGGTAGTTGAAATTGGGATTGCCTACCCAGGATGATTTTTCTGCATTCCACTCGGGACCACCGATGTCTAAACGGGAATTATTGATAAAAGTCTGTTCCTCCCAAGAGGGAATGCGCTCAGGCATATTTCCAGGAACATTGAACGAAGCATAACCATTATATGAAATTTTGGGTTTACCTTCCGTACCGTTCTTTTGTAGTGACCAATACGACACCTGCTGCTGCACGTGCACCGTAGATGGCACAAGAAGCTGCATCTTTCAATACGGAGATTGAAGCTATGTCTTCGGCATTAACTTGCGACAAACTACCTTCTACACCGTCGATCAACACCAATGTCTGGGTAGCATTGACAGATGAATATCCGCGTACCTGCAAACCTGCTTCCGAACCAGGTTGTCCGCTACTGCGAGTAATGGTTACACCTGGTAATTCGCCTTGAAGGGCGGAGAGAACATCTGTAGACGGCTTAGCGGCAATTTGCTCACCGTCGATAGCCGATACGGAACCGGACATGTTTACTTTCTTCTGAACGCCATAACCGACTACTACAACTTCTTGTAGTAATTTCGAATCTTCGGCGAGTTTGATTGTTATTCCGTTACATTCCGATGCTTTCTTTTCGACGGTGCTATAACCGATGTAAGAGAAGACGAGAACAGCTTCTGGGTTTGTCTGAATATTGAAGTTACCGTCAATATCCGTTATAACTCCATTTGAAGTGCCTTTTTCCAAAATGGAAACACCGATTAAAGGTTCATTGTTGGTTGCATCAATCACCTTACCTTTGTAGGGTGTGTGTTGTGCTACTGTTCCTATATTGTTGAGAATAGCATGCAACCAACAAGTAGGAGTGATATAAAACTCCTTTGACATGTTTTTCTAGTCATGATGATCTTGTTTTAGTGATTAAAAATATGATAAAAAATTGGTTTTCATTTAACTTTGCCGGTAGAAAGATGATTTCCATCGTCTGTTTCTTTTATCTTCCACTCTCCATCTACCTCGTCGTAGCGCAGAAGAATATTTATTCTTGCACGAGTAGGGCTTTCCATTGATGATGGCAGCTTTTCTCCGTAACTGAAGGTTGCTTTAGATCGGTTATTATGAATATGCAGGCTTGCCGGACGTTTGCTGCTTAACTCAGCTTTAATTATCCAGTCTCCACATAAAAAATTGTTGTCTGTTCGGATAACTTTCATAATTTTGTCTTCATTCGTTTCTACCTGAATAACAGTTAATACACGATTGACTTTGCTTGGACCAAAACTGGCCGTCAATGACCAAGGATTGGCGAAATTTTCTCCGCGTTCAGCTCTCTTTTCATTAGGGGCGGCTGCATATTGGTCTGTTTGCATAATGCTGCATTGCTGTTCGCTGAATAGTTGGGCTACAGAGTGAATATTGTTTTCTTTATCTTCTGTTATCAATGTGGAAGTAGCCTTGTTTATATTAAATTTAACAGGACTATGTAACAACCAGTCCCAGCTTACACTTTTACTAGACTCCAGTTCATCGTAAATAACGATGATATTGGGCTGCAGCATGAAAATGTGCCTGCGGTATTTGGTTAATGATGTTTCTCCGAAACCGTTTTCACGGGACTGTTTCAGATTCTGTGCAGAGAAGTTTTTTGCCACATAGGATATTCGCTGATGCCACAATAAGCATTGGAGGCGTCACCTAATGCATATGAAATGTGTTTCCCATTAAACATGCGCACGATATTTCCGTAAGCCCGGGTGCTAAACGGTTGTCCGATGCCGTCCACTAAAAAGTGTGTTGTAGGCACGTGTGTGTCGGTAAGATAGCAAATTATGTGGGTCGGCAAAACTCATATAGTGACCTACCGCATAATAAATGGCTTTTTTCCTCCATATTGCAGGTTGAAAGCATTTTGATTGGAATGAGTATGGCTTCCTGAACCAAAAGGACTGGAATGGAAACTCAGACTGAGGTTATTTTTATGGTCGGTTAAATTACTGTTGGCAATCATCTCACCACAATCTTTAAACCATATGGCTTTGGGGGTATTAGCCGGTAGTTGTGTATGGACAGGGCGTTTCTTGCTGCTTGCCATTCGATATAGACGTGTTTCGGACTCGGTTTCGTATCGGTTATTGATGGAGGAATACCAGGTGGCGTAGGGGTCGCCGGTGGTGCGTGCCATGAAATCGGCAAAAGCGCTCCGGATGCGTAGAGGCTTGCCGTTGTTTTTCTCATGACCATCTCCGAAGCCTGCACTTCTTGACCCGGGCATCCAACTATAAGTCATGGCAATACCGGCATTCTGATACCAGGGATGTTGCAGAAAATCGGTTCCAGTCAGATAACTGAATAAGGCAGGAACATAAACAAGCTGACTGCATTGGCACTGAAATAGTTTGTACCATTATGCCAGGCTCCGTCACGGTTGAAACCGGAAGCAGGGGCACGGGCTGTCCAGAGTTCATAGCTATATTCCAGATACTCTTTTGCCAGTGGATATTTGTCGTAAATTACTAAAGCTGCCTGCATGAAATGACGGAAAGTGAATTGCCAGAAGTGATTGTCGAAGATATGCGTTTCTTCATATCCTAGAATATGGTTCTTGTCGTAACGTTCAAGCACACTCATAATGATGCTTTCCATTTGTTTATGTTCCTGTGGAGTGAAGCGTTCATAGCAGTTGTCGTAGGTACAAGCTAAAGTATAAACTAATTCTCCGGCGTTAAAGTCATTGTTGATAACTTTTGGTCTGGTTCTACTGCCAACAGATAGCGTACGTTTTGTACCATTCTGTCAGCGTAGATATCCAATTGCGTCATTTGATAGGCTGTGTTTAAAATATCGCAGAATGAAGCCATCATTCCTATTTGCCGATAGGGCTTGGTGTCATTGGAAAAATTGACAGAAAGTGCGGTGCGGGCATCACTTATCATGCTTTCAAATTCCGGATGGTTACGTACTTTGGTTCGTGTCTCTTGCAGATCTTCGTTTAGAAAACAGTAGATGCGTTGGTGCCCTTTCGGCAGATTTGCCAGGAAGATGTCGTATGGGGGAGTAACAAATTGCGGAATATCATCTGCTACGTGGAAGCTATATGTCTTGCTCCAAGGCATTTCCTTTCCTTCTTTACTGACAGAACGAACACGCCAATACCAAATTCCTTTTTCTAAAATTCTGTGCGGATTGAACATACACCAAAAGGAGCCGGTTTGGACAAGATGGAGTTTGCGCTTGAAAAATCCATACTTTGTGAAAGATTGAATTGCAGAAAGTCCGCTTGCTTCATACTTTGTGGAACGAGCAATGGAGATGGATTGATATACAATACATGCTCTTGTTGAGGTAAGGTGTTTCGCGTACATTTTCGTGGATACACGAGATGTTTTTCGGCGCAGATAGTTGGCAGAATTAAAAAGAAACGTGCAAAGTGTACTTGGTTTTTTCATGCTATTATATTTAAGAGTTTCTAAATAAAAGCGATGAAGCAAAAGTAGCGTGTCTGTCTGGAAAACCCGGATAAAGGCGTTGAATGCTTTTTAATTAAATTGCAAAATACTTTTGATATTGTGGAATGGAATTGTGATTTTGTTTAAAAAGTCTCTTTTTTATATATTCATTCTCAAGAGGTTATGCGATTTTCTTCCTTTCTCATAGATATATAGATATGGAGAAGACAGGCAAAAATAGAAGAACTAAACAATCTTGGTATCTCTCTCTTCTTTTATTTTCAAGTTCTGTCAATAAAATATTTTTTTTGTATATCTTTGTTTCGTAATCTTATACCTAATGGAATATGGCAAAAGAACTTTTCTATCTTTTCTCTTTATTATGTGCTGTGGTAACATCACTTCATGCGGAGCCAGCAGAGTCAATCAGTTTTGTTCATATTGGATTGGATGACGGACTTTCACAAAGCACGGTTTTCGATATTACTCAGGACGAACGCGGTAATATGTGGTTTGCCACTTATAATGGTCTGAATAAATATGACGGTTATGATTTTACTGTTTACCAGCACGATGAAAAGAATGAGAATAGTATAGGAGGAGACATCATCCGTTCCCTGAAGACTGATAGCCAAGGAAGAGTATGGATAGGTACTTATGAAGGGCTTTCGCTGTACAATGCAGATATGGATTCCTTTTATAATTTTCGTACAAGAAGAACGGCAAAAAATGCCTGTCAACGAAATTGCTGAAAATCAATGAGGAATTACTGCTAATCTATACAGACAAGGAGTTGATGTTGTTTGACGTTGTGCAGCAGATGTTTATTGCAACACGGCTAAATCCTAAACTCTTTACAATAGTTCCCAATTCTGTCAATCAACAGGGTGATAATATTTATATAGGAAGTGACGAAGGATTATTTTCTCATTCCATTTCTCAAAATTCGCTTACTGAAGTCGTTCCTGAAATCTTTAAGAATAAACAGATAATTTCTGTTCTTCAGGAATCTTCCACTCAATTATGGGTTGGAACTGAAGGACATGGGTTATATCTGGTAAAATCCACAGAATGGGGAAGTGAAATGTTACTCCAGTACGACTCATCAGCTTAGCTCAAACTATGTGAGGGCACTCGCCTTGGATTCGCAAAACAGACTGTGGGTAGGTACCATAAATTCACTTAATATTTATCAAAAAGAGACAGACACTTTTGTCGCTTGTAAGAGCAATCCTTTGCGTAAAGGGAGTCTTTCGCAAACCTCCGTACGTAGCATATATATGGATTCGCAAGGAGGAATGTGGTTAGGTACTTTTTTGGTGGGCTAAATTATTATCATCCACAGAGGAATCGTTTCAAGAATATACAGTTTGTTCCAGATGGTAGTTCTTTAAATAATGATATTGTAAATTGCATAGTAGAAGACTCACGGCAAAATCTATGGATTGGTACCAATAGTGGAGGAGTGAATTTTATGATAGGAAGACTAATACATTTACTTATTATACAGTTGCTGATGGTTTGGGATTTAATGATGTCAAAGGCTATTTATGTAGACGAAAAAACTAAATAAAGTCTATATTGGTACTCATGCCGGTGGTTTCAGCATTTTAGATCGTAGTTCGGGGCGTATTGAAACGTTCAAAAATCTTCAGCCTCCAACAATTGCCAATAGGAGTATTTATGCAATAGTTCCACCGAAAATGGAGATTTTTGGTTGGGGACATTAGTGGAGTGACACGTTTTAATCCATTGCAAAAAGACGTTCACCTCAGTTATCCGCGAAAGAATGGCGAGCCGTTTGAATCCACTCGTATCGTTACTGTTTTCGAGATAGCAAGAAACGTTTATGGTTCGGTTCTGAAATAGGGCTTATTATATATCAAAGAGGAGCAGAATGAGTTGCGGCGTCTTTTTTTCTTATTACCGTCTGATTGTTTGCTCAATCAACGTTTCATCAAATTGTATATGAAAGTAATGACGGTATTTTCTGGATTGGGACACGTAGCGGCATCTATCGTTTTGATGAGAATAAAAAAGGCCATTAAACAATATACTGTTTATGATGGGTTGCCAAACAATGTGGTATTTGGAATTTTGGAGGACTCCTATGGCAAATTATGGATTAGCACAGATAAAGGGCTTAGTCACTTTGAATCTGTAACTGAACATTTTCGTAATTTTACGAGTAATGACGGGCTGCAAAGTAATCAGTTTTCTGCTTCTGCATATTGTCAAACCTCAAATGGAGAAATGTATTTTGGCGGTATTAATGGCATTACCGTTTTCGTCCGGAATTACTACAGGACAATCCTTTATATTCCACCGGTAACCATCACACGTTTGAAGTTGTTTAATAAAAATGTATGTCCGGGGGATGACACTGGGATATTAGAGAAGGATATTAGCGAGACAGGAAGTATCACTCTGACTGCGGAGCAGTCTATGTTTTCGTTAGAATTTGTTGTCTCTAACTACATATCCGGTAATCATAATACTTTTTGCCTATATGTTGGAAGGGTATGATAAGGAGTGGTACTATTCGACTACCTTGCGTACGGTGTCATATTCAAATTTGCCGCAAGGTACTTACCAGTTTCTCGTAAAAGCAGCAAACAATGATGGTAAATGGAATGAGACTCCAACAAAACTTGAAATCATTATTCTTCCTGTCTGGTATAAGACTTGGTGGGCCATTATACTATTTATTGCAGCTTTTATTATAGTCATCATTTGCATTTTCCGCTATTTCTGGATACAGCAAAAGTATGGAAGCGCAGTTGCAAATGGAGCGCATGGACAAAGAACGTCAGAAAGAAGTGAATGAAATGAAATTACGTTTTTTCATCAACATCTCTCATGAACTACGTACACCACTCACACTGATTTTGGCTCCTTTGCAGGACTTGATGGATAAGATTAGTGACCGCTGGATATGCAAACAGTTGGGACATATACAACGTAATACCAATCGGTTGCTGTATTTGGTAAACCAGTTGATGGACTACCGTCGTGCAGAATTGGGGGTGTTCGAACTTAAGGTGAGACGCAATCTTATTCATCAGGTAATAGAGAAAACTTTATTTTCTATGATCGGGTAGCACAACGTAAAAGTATAACCTATAATTTTTATTCAGAATTAGAAGGGCGCGAGATCCTTTGTGATCCCAACTATTTAGAACTGATTGTAAATAACTTGCTTTCCAACGCTTTTAAATATACTGATGAAGGACAAAGTATTGTAGTGAACTTGAAAGAAGAAAATGCACAACTGGTTCTTCAAGTAATGGATACGGGTAGTGGAATCCCGATAGATAAACAAGGAAGGATATTCGAAAGGTTTTATCAGGTTGATAATGAACATTTAGGTAGTGGAATTGGTCTGTCTCTTGTACAGCGTTTGGTAGAATTGCATCATGGATGTATCGAATTGGAAAGTCAGGAGGGAAAAGGTAGCTGCTTTTACCATCTATTTTGCCAACGGCAGAATCTGTTTATAGTAAAAGAAGAAATGTCAGAGGGGGCAATTTCTGAAGACGGGCGGCAAGTCTATGCAACTAATGAGCGGGAAATGTATATTGTCGGTACTGAAAAGGTGGAAGATGCTGAAACCATGGATGAAGGGGAGCGTAGAAAAGAAAATTTTGCTTATTGTAGAAGATAATATTGATATCCTGCAATATTTAAGTGACGAACTGGGCAAGACTTATCATATTTTTAAAGCAGAAAATGGAGAAGAAGCCTTGGCTGTCGTAAAGGAACAGAAATAGCCCTTTATCTTGACAGATATCATGATGCCAGTAATGAGCGGTTTGCAGCTATGCAAGCAGATTAAACAGAATTTGAATACATGCCATATTCCCGTTATCATACTTTCTGCCAAAGCTGACTTAAAAGAACAATTAGAGGGTTTGCAAGTAGGCGCTGACGATTATATCCCAAGCCTTTCTCTTTGCTAGTAGTCTCTACTAAAATCAAGAACTTGTTCCGTACTCGTTACCGGGCAATTGATTATTATTCCAAATCTTTAGAGATAGAACCAGAAAAAAGTAGCTCTCAATTCTATGGATGAAGAACTATTGAAAAGAGCTGTTGAAGTAGTGGAAAAACATATAGATGATGTCGAATTTTCTACGGAGGAGTTTGCACGCGAAATGTTTATGAGCCGTTCAAATCTTCATTTGAAGATGAAAGCCTTGACTGGTGAATCCACAAATGACTTTATCCGTAAGATTCGCTTTAACCATGCATGTAAGTTGCTGAAAGAAGGTAGATATACTGTATCGGAAATCAGTATGATGGTAGGATTCAGCAGTTCTTCCTATTTTGCAACCAGCTTCAAGAAATATTTCGGCTATATGCCGTCGGAATATGTCAAAATGCAGTTTTCGGGGAAATCTTGAGCCGAAAGCCTATTCATACCGACAATAAACATAACACGTCGCGGGTTTGCGCTATGCGTAATGTGGGGCTATCCAAACATCGGTCTTGTTGCCTAGGATTACCACTACAATCTCCGTGTTTACGATGGCAAAGATGGGAATATGCCCCCAAATCGGCTTTTATGTTGGCATAGCCGTTGAATAGCTTGTGCTCTATAGTCACTGCAAGCACTGTCAATGCTAGTATTTACGGTGAGAAATACTACGTTGCTACAACCTTTACCGGTACTATAGGGGCAGTTGCTGTATAACGGTTTTGACGGAGATATTGGCGCAGGACGGCCCCGTTATATAGGATGATTCCGCCTGTGCCAACCGATGCATATTTATGGAGGTTTCTCCCAAGCCTATGGTATAGTGTTTTCAATTCCTTTTATTTCCCAAGTGTCACCGAATTGGTCATACAGTACGGGAGTTTCTTGGTTATTGCATATGAAGTTCTTGCCGCCAGCTTTTATCATTTCCTTTCCATAACTGAAAAGAGCGGCATTGTTTTCGTTGTTGATTTGCAGCCGGGCACTGCGTCTGACATCTAGCTCGGCTTCAATCATCCAATTGCCTATCTGGAATTTATCTTTTTCTGTACGGATTACCTTGAGAGGTTGCTTTCCACTGTCCTGCACTTGGATGACGGTGAGTATGCGATTGGTCTTGATATTCCTGAAATTGGCGGTAAGTGTCCATTCTTTCCTGAAGTTTTCTCCGCGTTGAGCACGGGTGCTATCCGCTGCAGAGACATATTCGTCTGTCTGTTCCAGCTTGCAGGTGGTACTACCGAAAATCTGTGCGACAGAATAGAATCCCTCAGTCAGGTTTGTGTAATGAGCCTGTTTCCTTCGATGTCAAATTGTATCGGACTGTGGAGTAGCCAGTTCCATGTTACGGCTTTCGAGGCTTCCAGGTCATCGTAGATTACGATAATGTCCGGGTAGAGGAAGAGGATGTGCCGCTTGAAGTTCTTTAGGGGTGTGCTGCCGAAGCCATTTTCCCTCGATTGGCTAAGTCCTGCTTGTGCTATCTTTCTGTGCCACATCTTTACGTCACTGCTGTCGCGGTAGGCATTGGAGGCGTCGCCCAAGGCATAGGCGATGTGGTTACCGTTGAACATATGTGTGATGCGGCCGTAGGCTTTTGGGCGAGAAAGCTTGCCCTATGCCGTCTACCATCAGCGTATTGTGGGCACGGGTGTTGCGGTAAGACAAAATGTTGTGAGGATCTTGGTAGTTCATGTAGTGTCCGACAGATCGGTATACAGGTTTTCCTTTGTAGAGAAGGTTGAAGGCGTTTTTGGTTGGAATGGGTGTGGTTACCCGAACCGAACGGGCTGGAACGGGAAGCTTAGTGACAGGTTGTTGCTAAGGTTTTTCAAGTCTGAGTTGGCTATCATTTCTCCGGTATCCTTGAACCATACAGCCTTGGGGGCATCGACAGGAGGACGCTGTGTTGGGGGCGCGGCTTGTTCAGGGCCATGCGGAAAAGACGTGTCTCATTTTCGCGGGTGTAGCCGTTGTTCTGTGCGGAGTACCATGCCATGTAGGAATCACCAGTAGTGCGGGCTAACAGGTCAGCGAAGGCACTGCGTATGCGACGAGGCTTCGGATTTGTGCTCTCGTGTCCATCACCGAAGCCTGCGCTCAGCGAACCGGGCAACCAGGAGTAGAGCAGTCCCTATCCCGGCATTCTGGTACCAAGGATGCTGGAAAAAGTTGAAACGGGTGAGATGAGAAAAGAGGGCGGGTACATAGTAGAGTGTGATAGCATTGGCACTGAAGTAATTGGTTCCGTTGTGCCAATTGCCGTCACGGTTGAATCCGGATGCCGGGGCGCGGGCTGTCCACAATTCGTAAAGATACTCGAGATATTTTTTGGCATTAGGGTATTTCTCGTAGAGAACGATGGAGGCTTGCAGGAAGTGGCGGATGCTGAACTGCCAGAAATGCTCTTCATAAAGAAGGTTTTCAACTCTTCCGATAAGGTTATCCATATACTTGTCGAGAATGTACATGAGGATCTGCTCTATCTGTTGTCGTTCTTGCGACGTGAAACGGTCGTAGCAGGTTTCGTAGGTACAGGCTAAGATGTAGGAGAGGTCGCCAGCATGGAAGTCGTTGTTCAGCACTTGTTTGTCCATTTCCGTGCAGAGGAAGCAGCGTACGTTTTGCACCATTTTCTCGGCATAGATGTCGCGCCGAAAGAGTTGGTAGGCGGTGTTTAGCTTGTCCACGTTTTTGTACATTTGGTCTATCTGATTGTAGATGGCGGTATCGTTGCGGAAGTCCACGGCCAGCGCATCGCGTGATTCCACAATCATTTCGTCATATTCGGGATGCAAGCGCATGTTACGCTGCGCTTCGGGCATTCCTTCTTGCAGGAAACAGTAGATGCGATTGTGCGTGCGGGGGATGTTATTAATGAACTGGTCTACGGTGGGAGTCACGAACACAGGAGTCGTTTTCTCCACTGTAAACTGGTAGGTTTCGCTCCATGCCGTTTGCTTGCCGCCTTTGCTTACTGACCGGAACCGCCAGTACCACACACCGGGTTTTAGTTCGCGGTGTGGGTTGAACATGTTCCAGGCTAAAGGTCGGAAAGCAGGGTGCCTTCACCGGTGAAGTTTTTGTCCGGAGAAAGATTAAATTGCAGGAAGTCCGACTTTTTCATTTCTAGGGGAACGATGAGCGGTGTGGGATTGAAGAAGATAGTATGTTCCTCTTGCGGGAAGGGGGTGTCGCGGATGAACTCGTGGATACTTTTCAGGGGACTTGCGTGAACGGTTGTGACCGTCAGCATAAAAGCTAATAACAGGAAAATGATTCGTTTCATATAAAATAGTTTTTGAATGTGATTTAGGGGCAGAGCATTCTGCGGAGAAGGTGTCTCTTTTGCAGGCAAATATGCAAGTAAGCATATGATTTCATGTGCTTACTTGTTGGAGAGATTTTTGATTACCGACAAATGCTTATAATATTGTTCGAGTACCTTCTGATTTTGTTTAATCTCCTAGTATGAGGAGATTTCCGTGGTTTGTTTCCGTATTCGGAACGATAGCCAGAGGCTATAGCTTCTTCTTGCTTTCGTCCACAATCTCATAGCTTCGGGTGTTCATCGGTTTGACTTTCACTTCGGGAAGCCGCTTGTCAAACTCCAGTTTGATAACTGAAGTATATGGGTCGGGAGCCGTCTCAGGCAGGTCAATGTAGATACCATCGTGGGTATTGTGGAACTTTACGGGCTGTCCGTTGTGCAGCAGGGTGGCTTTTGATGCGTTCTCGTAGAGGCGGAACAGCAATTGCCCGTCTTCGGCCCAGTCTGTCACGTGCAGGTAGACGTAGGTTTTGTCACCCACTAGTTTCTGGGTACAACGTCCCCATTGGGGTTCACTCGCCTTTACGCGTCCGGTGCCGTAGATTGCTCTCCATATTTCTTCATCCAGTCGCCTATTTCTTTTAGGCGATGATAGTTGATTTCGGGGAATAGCTCCTTCACCGTCGGGGGGCAATGTTGAGCAAGAAGTTGCCACCTTTCGATACGATGTCAATCAGGCTCAGAATCAGTGTGCGCGAGGTTTCCACACTGTGCCCCGTCGCTTGTAGCCCCAGCTGTCGTTCAGTGTCATGCAAGTCTCCCAGTCGGTACCGTCCAGTTGCTTAACGGTGGGAATGGTCTGTTCGGGGGTTTTGTAGTCGCCAGTGAACCGTTCGCTACCTCTAATAAGACGGTCGTTGTGATAATGTGCGGATATTCATTGAAGAGGGCGCTGATTTTTTCCGGCATATTCTTCCGTCATCTCGACGGGGTGTCCCAAAAGAACACGGCTATGTCACCGTAGTTGGTCAGCAGTTCCTTGATTTGCGGGATGGCCACGCGGTCGAAGTATTCCTTGCGAGTGGCTGTCTGCTGCAAGGGATCCCAGCTGCCTTGGTGTGCTAGTGTGTAGGCATCTATCTCCTCGGCTTTGGGATGAGGCCATCCTTGGCTCATGGGGCGTCGGCCGGTTGTTCCACCAGGGGTTGTTCCAGTCTTGTATCTGCGAGTAGTAGAAGCCCAACTTTATGCCTTGCTTGCGGCATGCTTTGGCTAGGGTATCCAGTACGTCTTTGCCGTAGGGGGTGAAGTCTACGATGTTGTATTTGCTGGCTTGGCTCTTGAACATGGCGAAGCCATCGTGGTGTTGGCCGTAATTACGAGGTACTTCATGCCGGCCTCTTTGGCTATGCGGACTAAGGCTTCGGGGTCGAACTTCACGGGGTTAAATGTGCGGGTGATGTCCTGATATTCTTTGACGGGGGATTTTACAGCGGTTCATAATCCACTCCCCGTACCTCCAACGCGTTGCAGGTAGCCGTTGTAGACGCCTCCCAAGAGGGAGTAGGGGCCCCAGTGGACGAACATGCCGAAGCGTGCTTCGCGCCACCATTTCATTTTTTGTCTTGCGCTTCGGTTTGTGCGAAGAGGTTGGCAGACAGTGCGAGGGCAAGCAGTGGCAATAATATTTTTCATGATCGTTAAAAATATGATATGATACAATGGTTTTCACAATGACTGTTTACAATTCTGCTACCTTGTACAGTTCTTTGCCGTTGATGAGCTTTAGATAGCGCAGCAGGCCCTCCATGAAATAGTAGTCGGCATAGGATAGGGCGCCGTCCAGTTCACTGCTGCGCAGAAAGTTTCCGGTGGCATGCATCAGGATGAAGTTCTTGTGAGTTCCTGGCTTCGCCAGATAGGTGGGAGAAGAGAGACTTTTCAGTTGCTTTTCTCCGGCTTCAAAGTACTCCTTTCCTTGAGCTGAATAGGTGCTCAGTTCCATTAGTGCCGATGCCATGATGTCTGCTGCTGAGGTGTCGCGCATCTTTGAGCGATGAGGGGCAGAATAATCCCAATAGGGGGATCATGTCGGCAGGCATGTTGGGGTGGCTCAGCAGGAAGTCGGCTATTTTCTCAGCGTGTTGCAGGTAGCGGAGGTTACCGGTCTCACGATACATCATCGTATAGCCATAAAGGCCCCACGACTGGCCGCGTGACCAAGTGGAATTTGTCGTGTCATCTGAACCATTATTCCAGTCATACTTACGCAGGGCACCTGTCTCCGGTTCGTAGTCTACCACGTGTGGGCAGGACATATTCTTTGCGATAGTGATACTTCATGGTCTTGTCTGCATGGGAAACGGCGATGTTTCTAAGTGTGGTGTCGCCCGAAATTTTGTAGGCTTCCATCAGCAGTTCTAAGTTAATCATATTGTCTATGATGACTGGGAAGAGCCAGTCGCGTTTTGTGTCCGTCCCACGACATGATGAGCCCCGTCTTATAGGAGTAACGCGATGTCAGCGTTTTGGCAGAGCGGAAGATGATGTGGCGGTAGGCCTTGTTTCCGGTCAAAAAGATAGCCATTACCGTAGCAGGAGTACATTTTAAAGCCGATGTCGTGGTCAAAGGCATTGTTCTGTTCACCTTTCATCAGGGCGGTGGCATTTTCGGCGCGTGTCTTCCACGTATCTTTCTGGTGTAGGCATATAGATACCAGAGGGTACCGGAAAAAAACCCGCCGTCCAGTCCGTTTTGGGTTGCAAACCCCGTTGGATGGGCGTGGGGTAGCTTGGTTTTCATTACTTCTTTGTACATGGCTTCCGATTGCGCCTGCGCCACGGTAAAGCGTTTGTCACCCATGCGGGTGCTTCCTTCATTTGAGGAAGCACTTGCTGGGCTGTCAAAGATCTCCGCCCCCCTAGTAGGGTCAAGGTCAGGAGCAGTAGGTTCTTTTCATGATGTAATTCGTTTTTTTGTTTATATGGGCGGATATTATTCAATCATAAGGTGTTTCATTTCTTTGTCCATTTCCTTTTGGAACTCCTTTATTTTGGCGTACATCTGTTCTACGATTTCCGGGATGTTGGACTGACACGTCATTGCTTTCCCAAAGGGTCGGCTTCCATGTCGAAGAGGGCAAGACTGATGTTTCCGCCATTGACAATCTGTTCGCCGGGTAGTCCATCTTTGCCGGGAGTCTTTACAATACGGTAGCTGTGCGGAGCCACACATTTCCATTTTCCGTCGCGCAGGGCTTCCACTATACCGTTATACGAAGTAGAAGGGCTGGTGGGAACTTTCCTCTCTGTAAAGGATGCCCCAGGCGTCTTGTCCGTCAAACTTGTTCATACGCGGCATTTGCGAGCGGGTGAGATTTACTAGTGTCGGTGTGATGTCGAGAGCGAAGGAACTGGTCGCTGACCTTGCCTGCGGGTATCACGCCCGGCATACGTACTACAGAGGGTACACGCTGCCCCACCGTCAAAAAGTCGTTCCTTTGCCTTCGCGTAATCCCCGCCTGTACAGCCACCATGGTTACCGTAAGCAACCATGGGCCGTTGTCGAGGTGAACATGACGGTGTTTCGTTCAGTCCGTTTGCCTTCAGGGTTTTCATGATTTCGCCTACGCTCCAATCTATTTCCATAATGACATCAGCATAAAGACCTTTGCCGGATTTTCCTTTAAATTTGCCTGATACGCCCAAGGGCACATGTGGCTGGGTATAGGGCAGGTAAAGGAAAAAGGGTTCTGTCTTATGGTTGTTGATGAATTGAATGGCGCGTTCGGTCAGTCTGGTCGTCATCTGATTGACAGGAGGATTGTACTCTATCACGTGATCATTGTCATAGAATGGCAGTGCTGGATAGGCATGGTCGGGCGCTGGATGATAGGGCCCACATATCGTTGGAGTAGGGAAGACCGTAAAACTCGGTAAAACCATGACGCAGTGGCAGGTATTCGGGCTGATAACCCAAATGCCATTTGCCGATAAGGGCGGTGGCGTAATCGTTCTGCTTCAAGTATTCCGCAAGGGTAATTTCATCGCGTTTGATGCCGTTCTTCGTGTCGTCCACAACACCCGGCACTCCTACACGTTCGGCGTAGCGTCCGGTCAGTAGGGCGGCGCGCGAGGGATGAGGCACCTGCTCCAGCATAGAAGTTGGTAAAACGGGTACCTTCAGCTGCCAGTTGATCCAAGTTAGGTGTCTGTAGATGTTCGCCACCGTAGCATTTCATGTCCCCATATCCTTGGTCGTCGGTCAGCAGGATAACGATGTTGAGTTGGCGGGTGGAATTGTGCCTGTATCTTTATTTTTTGAGCTGTATAGTTTTATTGCCTGTACAGGGAAGAAAGTCCCGCAGCGGTTAGACATAGTATGGATAATTTATTCATGGTGTATTTTTTTAGTTTTCAGTTATATTATTTTGGGGAACTCTGACAACAATCGGCGTAGCTGCATACAAATCCGACTGATAATTATATTTGGCTGCATCGCGGCTGTCGGGTAGTTCTATCGTTACTTTACTGCCTTTACCTTTGGGCATTACCGTAACAGTTTCGCCTTCCAGCGGATACATGCCTCTGGTGTGGTAAGTGTATGTTCCTTCGGTCAGTTTGGTGGAGATGCTGAAAGTCAGCCTCTGTTTCTGTCCATCCGGCATAGGATTGTTGACAGACAATATCCATTCTGTACCGTTATCCCGCAACATGATTTGTGCGACATCATTGGAAACGACTTCCATATGGCCTATAGAAATACTTCCCCGGCTTGAAGAAAGTATATTGCCAGGTCTTGTCCGCGTCAGAGTGTACGGCATGTGCTGTACCTTCTTGTATGGCGAACTCCATATCTTTCAGCAGTGCTTCCATACGTTCGGGCATCTCTTTTGCACTGACATTGGGGAGTTGCACGTAGCGGTAGGCATTATCCCACGCTTTTCCCGGTTCGGCTCCGTGACTTACGGCGATGATAAAATTCGGCTTCTTGTTGGCTATTTTACGGTCGGTGATATTTACTTCCGTGCCACTTTTTATCTGCAACAACAACTTTTCACTGGTAGGATGACATATCCTTTACTACCCTGATGCAACCAGCACACGCCGTTTATCTCCTTGGCGATATTTACGGACTCTCCGGGCATCACGGTTTGTATCTCTCCATCGGTACACCAAGTTAGCGGGTGTTCAATACAGTCTGGCCGATGAAAGTGACAATGTCGTTGCCTTTGTCCTGGGCGTAGGCGGGCGATGCCGCTTCCCAAGGCGATGATTTTGTCTTCAATGAAGTGATAGCTTTTGAAGGCGGTAGACGAACTGTATGTTTCCTTCGGCAGATGATGATAGATGCCCATACCGGCTTTGCCATCGGCCAGCACACCTGAGATTTTGTTCTGCCCCGGCAGTGAGGCCTGTGCACCGCCTTTAAGGGGAGCGGGTCTGTACGCCACTCTTCCGTCAGTCCCGGCAGGGCATGCCAATCGAAGTTACTTAATACACGCTCTGAATATTCGTCACCTTGCACTTTCACCGGTAAGATGCCATAGCCCATATACCAAGACTTGCGCACTTTCTTGTCAAAATCCTCTGCACCTACAGTGCGTTCAGATTTCAGCTTCAACGAAGCGTAAAAAGGTTTTTCGTTTTCACCATGGCGGTGTACTAGATATTCATTCACCCAGTAGGCATTTGTACCTGAGTATTCGTAAGTGTTCTTTTTCAAGCGCTTGCAGATGTTTTCCAGTGCTTCCATTCCTCTATTTTGGTGTCTTTGCTCCGGGCTTTAAACATAGCCGTTACTGCACGAAGATAGGTCCCCAAAACAAATTCGCGTTGGTTTGACAAGAATGAACGGCCCGTTACCAAAAGAAATCCATATTTTTGTTTATAGAATAGTTTTGGGTATACGTTGAGCAGGTGGTCGGCCTGGAATTGGTAATTCTCGTCGGCTATTTTTTGAATTTTGTATTTTTCAGATAGTTGTATGCACTGTTACAGTCTGTCAGCCACTCAAATCCGTAAGCAGTCATGGCAATATCCGTGGCATTTGCCACGTGGTGTGAATGGTTCCGTCGGTTGGAATCCAGATTGAATGTATTTGTGTGCTGGGATGTTGAATTTGCTCATCCAGTATTTCACGTCTGTCACTATTCCGCATGGGCTCCAACCCGGTGAGAAACTGAAGTTCTTGAATGGCTTGTCTTGATAGAAGTCGCTGTACCAGTATTGTACATAAGTCAGCGGACGGTTGTAGTCGGCCCAGATGATGGGCAATGCTAGCATGGTGCGTGAACGGTGTCCCAGATTGGCATCGGCCCATGCACCGGAAGAGTAGAGGGTATCTTGTATCTCTCCCCAGCGTCCTTGCGGGTTGTCGATGGCGCGTCGGGATTGCACGATAGACATAAACACTTGGTTATAGCGTATCAGCGCATCATGCACCTCAAGCAAGTCTTATCTCCCTTTTGCATGCCTGCCAACAGGTCAGGCATCAAGTGGAGTGAGGGCACTACTAAGGGGTCAGTCAGTGTCCATTGGTGGGTGGGTATCTGGTTGCCAGCCATCTTGTGGGCTTGCAGCAGGCTGAAGCCATCACCGGTGCAATTGCCAATCGGCTTTCCGTCTACCATCACTTCGTAGCCTTCCACAGTTACGGAATTGGTATAGGTTAGTATCGCTTGGTAGAGCGTCTCTTAGTTCTTTCCGCTTTTGGGGATTGCCTTTTTGGGCCATATATAGTGGAAGTGGCGTATGCATACCCCAGACCGCCTATCCGGTTGGCTACCTCTGTCCAGTCGTACTCTATGGTTTCGGTGGGTAGGTGGTCGTCTATCGGATTGAACTTGGCTTCGTAGTCCTGTGGACGTCCCTGGTAACATTTCTCCAGTCCGGCAAACTTCCAACCGTTGTTCTGCAGTTCGTTAATCTTGGCTGTTACTTCATCGTCGGAGTACTTGATACGTCCGTACAGGCGCTCATTTTCAAGTGTATTGGCTGTGTATCGCTTGTTGAAGAGGCTCCACAGTGTTTCCTTTACAATTTTGACGTTAATATTGAATTCTTTCAGTTGTTTGTTACCGTCCTTTAGGGCGATGGTGAGGCGATGGTTGAGGGCTGGTTGCCAGTATTCTTCTGCAGGGCCACAATGAGCACGCCCATTATCCGCTTGGAGAGGTCATATCGTGTTTCCACCTCGAAGAGGGGAGGTCTCATCCTGCTTCAGGATTTCAAAGTGATAGCCTGCTGGAATGGGATGTGTCAATACATCCTTATTTCTCTCGAGGTGAATACGTCCGATTACTTCGGTTCCTTCCGGACTGTTCACCGGAATGTCGAAATACTGTGCGAATACCTTCTCCTGTGCCGTTACAGTAGGGCATAGAACAGTACACACAAGCAGTACGGTTAATAAGAATAGAATTCTGTTTCTCATGGTTTGTACAGAGTGTTAATTGTTAATAATGTTTTTAGGCAGGGTGATTACAATGGGTGTCGCAGCATATAGGTCCGACTGGTAATTATATTTTGTGGTATCTCTGCTATCAGGTAGCTGCACAGTGATTCTTTTTGCTTTCCTTCATGCTCTACAATAACAGTTTCTCCTTCCAGTGGATACACGCCTCTTGTCTGGTAGGAATAAGTACCTTTGGGTAGGTTGCGGAGATACTGAATGTCAATGTTCGCTTTTTCTTTATCAGGCATGGGGTTGTTGACGGACAATATCCATTCTTCACCGTTGTCGCATAGCATGATTTGTGCCACATCATCTGACTTTATCTCTCTACCGCCTACACTGATACTTGTAGGTTTGAAGAAGGCATATTGCCAAGTTTTGTTCGCGACGGAATACACGGCATGGGCGGTGCTGTCCTGCATAGCAAACTGCACATCTTTCAGTAATGTTTTTACTCGTCTGGGCATTTCTTCACAGCTTACATTGGGGAGTTGAATATAGTAGTATTTGTTGTCCCATTCTGTCCCCGGTTCAGTTCCATGACCGATAGCCAGAATGAAGTTGGGTGTGTCATTTGCAATGGCAGGATCTGTAATCTTCACCTCTTTTCCTGTTACGATTCGTAAGGATAATTTGTTAATAGGTAGCACAATGTAGCCTTTTTGTCCATGATGTAGCCAGCAGACACTATTGATTTTCTCTGTCAGGTTTACGGATTGTCCTGGTTTGACGGTGTGTATCTTGCTGCCTGCACACCAGGTCAGTTGCTCGTTGAAAACTGATTGATCAATAAAGGTCGTAATCTCATTTCCCTGCCCAGTATGTTGGCGGGCGATTCCGCTTCCTGAGGCGATAATCTTGTCTTCGATAAAGTGGTAACTCTTGAAGGCGGTAGCTGAGCTGTACGTCTCTTTGAGGCAGGTGATGGTATATACCCATTCCTGCTTTGCCGTCGGCAAGTACCCCGAGACTTTATTCAGTCCTGGCAGCGACGCTTGTGCATGTCCGACGGGTATGGCATCTGTACGCCATTCTTCGGTCAGTCCGGGTATAGCATGCCAGTCATAATTGCTCAGTACGTGTTCGGAATACTCATCTCCTTGTATTTTTAACTTGCAGTATGCCGTAGCCTAGATGCCATGCTTTGCGCACCTTGTTGAAATCTTCTGCTCCTACGGTACGTTCCGATTTCAGTTTTTAATGAAGCATAGAATGGTTGCTCGTTTTCTCCTCGGCGGTGTATGAGGAACTCGTTTACCCAGTAGGCGTCTGTTCCGAGTATTCGTATGTATTTGCTTTCAGTCGTCGGCAAACGTCTTTTCAGTTCGGTCAATCCTGTCAACTTGGTGTCTTTGCTGCATGCTTTTAGCATATCATTGACCGCATCTTGATAGATCTTGGTTACGAACAGATGTAAATCACTTAAGAATGAACGTCCGGCAACTAAGAAGTCTAGCCGTTGTTTGTAAAACATTTTTGGATAAACCTTCAGTAGCCAGTCCAGTTCGGCCTGATAATGCTTGTCGGCGATTCTGAAGTCTGTATTTTTAAAGTAATCATATCCGCTGTTGCAATCCGTCAGCCATTCAAAGCCATAGGCTGCCATGGCTACATCGGTAGCGTTGGCGATGTGGTGCGAGATGGTTCCGTCTGGCTGATATCCTGACTGGATATAGGTATGTGTCGGAACATAATATTTGGTCATCCAGTGGCTGACGTCTGCCACTACTCCCTGTGGGCTCCAACCGGGTAATAGGCTGAAGTTTTTAAAGGGCTTATCTTGGTAGAAGTCGCTGTACCAGTACTGCACATAAGTCATCGGTCGGTTATAGTCTGCCCAAATGATAGGCAATGCCTGCATGGTGCGCGAACGGTGTCCCAAGTTGGCGTCTGTCCATGCACCCGATGAATAGAGTGTGTCTTGTATCTCTCCCCAACGTCCTTTGGGGTTGTCAATGACGCGACGCTGCGGAATGAGCGCCATAAAAAGTTGGCAATAGCGTATTACCTCGTTGTGCAATTTAGTACAAGTCTTGTCGTGTTTTCTGACTCCTCTCTAGTATCTCCGGCATCAGGTGCAGTATGGGCACTATCAGTGGGTCAATTAAATCCCACTGATGCGTAGGATATTCGCTTCCCGCCCACTTATGGGTGGAAAGCATACTGAATCCGTCGCCGGTATATTGGCCTATTGGTTTGCCCTCTACCAAAACATCTCCACCTTCTACGGGGACGGACTGCATATAGGCCAACAGTGCGCTGAATAAAAGCTTCGCGTAGTTCCTTTCGTTGGATGGGAGAACCTTGTGGTCCATATAGAGAAGAAGTGGCGTAAGCATATCCTAGCCCACCTATTTTTCTTGGCTATTTCCAGCCAGTCGTATTCGATAGTTCCAGTTGGTAGGAACGGGTTGAGCGGGTCGAACTTTCCTTCGTAATCTTGTGGGTGGGAAGTGTAGCTTTTATATCCTTCAAACTTTCCATTGTGTTGTTTCAGTTCAAGAATTTTGGAGGCTACTTCACTGTCGGTATATTTAATGCGTCCATACATAAGTTTGTTCTTTATGGTACTTTGGAGTGAAACGCTCATAAAATATACTCCAAAGAGTTTTTTCTACAACTTTAATCTGAACAGTGAATGTATTCAGTACTTTGTGCCCGTCTTTCAATGCTACAGTTAACTGATGGGAGGTGGGGTGACTGTTCGTCATTTTGCCTCGCCCCACTATAAATACTCCCATAATACGGTTTGAAAGGTCGTATTGGGTATCTAAGTAAAACAGTTGCTCATTTCCTTGTTCGACAATCTCAAAATGATAGCCTTTGGGTATAGGTTGTGTTAATATATCTTTATTCCGTTCCAAATGGATACGTCCGATGACTTCGGTTCCTTCTGGACTGTTTACCGGAATGTCGAAATACTGTGCGAATACCTTCTCCTGTGCCTGAAGTGTGAACTGCGTGAGACAGCATAGAAGTAGGCCGAGAATCGCATATATTCTATCTCTTTTCATGGTTTTAATTTTATTAGTAATTATTGTTTCTTTTCATTTATCATTTCAAGTTCTTATTCAATGTGTTTTCATTGTTTTTATTTCGTTAGCGGTTTTGGATGTTGCAAAGATGGTGAAAAGTATCGGATCTGGTGTTTACTCTTGTTGAAACGCTTTCGGGTTATGTAGAAAAGGGCTTTGCATTTGTTTTTTTCTTTAGTTTTTTTGTGTAATTACGATGCTCCTTTTCCCAAAGTACCATTTGCTATTTCGTCTTGTATCACACTTGAAGGAACATCCTCATTCGTTGAGGCTATAGTGATTTTGATATTGTTATTGTTACTTGATATCTAAGTCCGATATCACTTGTTCTTACAACATTCAGTACAGTGCCATAATGATTTTATTGTTTATTTCTTTATTAATAAGGTTGGGGTATCCGAAGGTGAGCGGAATTTCCGGAATAGTTCGGGAGCTTGTTCAAGGCGTATTTAGGAATGAAGTGCGTCGATCTGCCTAGCGTAGGATGTTTTTCATCCACTCCAAAAGTAGGGTGCGATGCTGTCTTTATAACCTCCTTTGTATTGCCTTTCGATGGCAAGATTGCGCATCTCGCCTCGATCGGTCTTCATGTCATAAAGCATTTCGCGGTTCTTGCCGGTTTCGTATAATACATATTTATAATTGGATGTACGTACCATCCAACCGCAAAGTACCTCCGGTTTGTGCAAAAGGTCTCGGTCACCACATAAGGCTGGTGCTCTTCTGAGGATTCCCACTTTCTGCGATAGAACGGACACTGACTCCTTGCACGTCTTGAGGTACTTCGGCATTTGCCCAATCGCAGATGCTGGGCATTAGGTCCGTACCGTTGTTGATGAGTTGGGGTAATACCTTTCCGGCATGTTTGCTTTGGGGCAGACAAATGATGAAGGGGATATTTACGACTTCTTCATACAACACGGTTTTTTGTTCCAATGGTGTGCGGCGACACCGTCACCATGGTCGGAAGTGAAGATGATAACTGTGTTTTTCCAAAGATTCTGCCTTTCTTTTTCGACAATAATTTTCCCAATTTCAGCATCCACGGTTTCTACAAGACGGTAGTAAGCGTTGAGATATCGTCGCCAGTCATCGGGTGTATAGTTTCGTGTGGGATAAAGACGATAGCTGAGGCTTCTTTTCATAAGTCAGTACATCGGCATCGTATGTGGCGCGTGACATAGCTGATGTATTGGGAGCGAGAGAAAAGAAAGACGGATACATCGAAGGAAACGGATACCAGGTGACCTGGACATTCGGCCATCTTTGTACGCTGAAAGAGCCGCATGAATATACCCCTAATTGGAAGTCATGGAGCTTGGGAAGCCTCCCCATGATACCTCCCCGTTTCGGTATTAAGCTGATTAGTAATCCCACATACGAGCGCCAGTTCCATACGATAGAGAACCTCATGCAACATGCCGATATGATTATAAACTGTGGTGATGCCGGGCAGGAAGGAGAATTGATACAGCGCTGGGTGATGCAGAAAGCCGGGGCACGTTGCCCGGTGAAACGTCTTTGGATATCTTCATTGACAGAGGAAGCCATCCGTGAGGGCTTTGCCAAGCTGCGCGATGCGTCGGATTTCCAGCCTTTGTACGAAGCAGGCTTGTCGCGTGCCATTGGCGACTGGCTGCTCGGGATGAATGCCACCCGCCTCTACACCATGAAGTATGGGCAGAACCGGCAGGTACTTTCTATCGGCCGTGTGCAGACGCCGACACTGGCGCTGATTGTAAACCGTCAGTTGGAAATACAGAATTTTGTTCCCAAGCAATACTGGGAGCTGAAGACCGTCTATCGAGATACCACTTTCTCCGCCATCCTCCGGAAAAGTGAGGAGGAACTGGTATTGGAAGCCGAGAAGCAGAAAGAGGCTATAGCTGCCGGGAAGAAACCTAAAAAAGAAGAAGAGAATCGGGGTATCGACCCCATTACCGACCGCGAACGTGGGCTTGCTTTATTGGACCAGATTAAGAATTCTCCTTTTACCGTGACGGATGTCACCAAGAAAGAGGGGAGGGAGGCGCCACTCCGCTTGTTTGACTTGACTTCTTTACAAGTGGAATGTAACAAGAAGTTTGCCTATTCCGCTGATGAGACGCTGAAAATCATCCAGTCTTTGTATGAGAAGAAAATGCTATTATCCCTACAGGGCAATATCCGCAGAATCTGACGGATATGGAGCGTCGCGTATTCGATTTGATAGCACGCCGTTTCATTGCTGTATTCTATCCCGATTGTAAGTTTGCCACTACTACGGTGTTGGGTGTAGTTGAAGAGATTGAATTCAAGACTACCGGTAAGCAGATTCTGGAACCGGGATGGAGAGTTATATTCGGAACTCCGGGGGCACAGTCGCAAGAAGAAAAAGACCCGGGAGAGGAAGAGAATGT
>VOFH01004220.1_pt1 | contig 38212 bp, 56 predicted proteins | sample 5384091 | NCBI WGS metagenome assembly VOFH01 (sample SAMN12384727, study PRJNA508395) | human gut metagenome | isolation source: healthy gut G | host: Homo sapiens
CGAGAGTCCCACTACAATGGCAATTTTGCGGGGAAGCGCCCCTCCTGGCCTTGGCGCAGCTGAAAAAGTGGACCAGCAGCTTCGGCGGCATGTTGTCAATACAATAATAGCCAATATCCTCCAACGCGTGGACCGCCTGGGATTTTTCCAGCGCCGGACATACCGGTAACAACCACAAAATGCATAAAATCCCTTCCTCGTTGCCTTTTTCTTACAGCTGGCGCAGTTCACCTCCAGCCGGTAGCCCGTCTGTTCTTCCACCGTATTCTGGATTTCCCGGATGAGCTGGGTCACATCTCGCGAGGAAGCCCCTCCCAGGTTGACGATAAAACCGCGTGCTTTTCGCTGACCTGCGCGCCGCCGATCTGCCGGCCCTTCAGCCCGCATTGTTCAATCAGCGCACCGGCATAATTTCCCTCGGGCCGCTTAAAAATCGAACCCGCGCTGGGTATTCCAGCGGCTGCTTCGCCTTTGCGCCGGCCATCAGTTCCTCCATCTTCTGGCGGATCTGCCGGATCACCGGGGCGAAGCTGCAATTTCACTTTTGTAATGCACCAGTCCCTGTCGGCAAATATGCTATGCCGATAGCCAAGCTGCATTTCCGAAGCGGCGATGGATCGGGCATTTCCCATTCCATCCACGTAATCGGCAGACACAGCCACGTCTTTCATTTCGCCGCCGTAGGCTCCGGCGTTCATAAACAGCGCGCCGCCTAAATTACCTGGGGATCCCCCATGCGAATTCCAGGCCGGTAAGCCTTCCTTTTGGGCAAACGCCGCTACGGCAGACAGGAGGCCCCGGCCGCACAGATGATTCCCCCTCTTTCAGAGATTTTCGGATATAGGAAAATTGGGCCGGTCTGAATCACCACGCCGGATACGCCGCCGTCGGGGACCAGCAGGTTGGAGCCGTTTCCCATCACCTGCCAGCGAATCCCGTTTGCCGCGCAGAACTGGATCAGCACCGCGATCTGCCCTTCGTCATAAGGGGCGCACTAAGATATCGCAGGGGCCGCCGATCTGAAAGGTGGTGTACTCCTTCATCGGCGCGTCCAGAATGTATTCGCACTCCAAATTCTGGCACAGCGAAGTCAATTTCAAAAGGTTGGTCATCCACCGCTCACCCCCCATCAAGGAAAATTTACTGGGCGCGGCTCAGAAATGCCGCGCCAATCAGCCCGGCATCGTTGCCTAACGTCGCCAGCACAATGCGGGTCTGTTTTTCCGGCGTACGGATATACAGCTGCGGGCGCACACACTCCACCAGCGGGCGCAGAAGATTTTCTCCTTCGTTGCTGACTCCGCCGCCAATTACCAGGATTTCCGGCGCCAAGATATTAATGATGCTGGCAAGGCCATAGCCCAGATGCTGAATATAATCGTTTACTACCGCCTGCGCAGCAGCGCGTCTCCCCGCCCCGCTGCCAGAAAAGCGGTTCTGCGGACACATTTCCGCCGTTTTCACGGGCCAGCTCCCCACATCAGGGAATCCGGGAAGGCCTCCATCGCCTCTTTCGTGCTGCGGATCAGCCCAGTGGCGGGAAGCGTAAGCCTCCAAACAGCCCCGGCGGCCGCAGGTGCACTTTCTTCCGCCCAGTACGATTCCCATATGGCCCAGTTCTGCGCCGCCATAGTGAAAACCGGTGAACAGCCTGCCATCAATGATAATACCGCCTCCCACGCCGGTCCCCAGCGTCACGGTCACCGCGTTGGAAGCACCCCTGGCCGCGCCGGCCAGCACCTCTCCCAGCGCCGCGGCATTGGCGTCGTTGGTGATATCTATTTCCTTATGCAGCCTTTTTGCAGATATTCTCGCATGGGGACATTTTCAAACAGCAGGTTATTGGCGTCCTCCACCACCCCGGTTTCTTCATTGGCCGTTCCGGGTACGCCGATGCCTACCTGCCGGATCTGCTCCCAAGGCACCCCAGCGTCTGCCGCTGCCGCCTTAGCGCATTCGGCCATGGCATCCATTACCTCTTCTGCCGGGCGCGGAATGCCGGTTTTGGCTCTTTGCCCTGCCGATGATACGAAACGCATCATCCACAACGCCCGCTTTGATGTTGGTGCCTCCCAGATCAATTCCCATATAATATCCCATATCAACCTGCTACTCCTTACCGATTAATAAGCATCCCAATCGTTCGGGCCGTCGCCCTGATCGATCATGCCCAGCTTTTCCAGCAGCTCCTGTGCGGCATTGTACCCCATCTTTTTTCTGACGGTTGTTCATGGCAGCTACCTCGATGATAATGGCCAGATTTCGTCCCGGTTTGATCGGGATGGTCAAAGACGGTACCGAAATGCCCAAAATCTCCGTCTGCTCGTTGTCCATACCCATCCGGTCGTAAACCTTATCTGGATTCCAGGGTTCCAGCTGGATGACCATATTGATCTTTTCTGTTTCTTTAATGGAACCCATGCCAAAAATCCGGCGGGCATTGATAATGCCAACGCCTCGCAGTTCCAGGAAATGGCGGATATTCTCCGGCGAGGTTCCCACCAGCGTTCGGTTGGACACACGGCGGATTTCCACGGCGTCGTCAGCAATCAAACGGTGGCCGCGCTTCACCAGTTCCACGGCCGTCTCGCTTTTGCCTACGCCGCTTTCGCCCAGCAGCAAAATCCCTTCGCCGTATACCTCGACCAAAACGCCGTGGCGGGTCACCCGCGGCGCCAGTTCCGTAGCCAGAATGCCCACTACGCTGGACAAAAATACCGATGTGGATTCCGGCGTGCGCAAAAGCGGAACCTTGTATTTTTGGGCGCACTCCAGCATTTGCGGGAAGATCTCCAGTTCCCGAGAAACCACTACCACTGGGGGCTTAAGCGCGAAATAGGAATCCAGCTTCTGCGTCAGGGTATCTTCGTCAAATTTCTTTAAATAGGCATATTCCGACAACCCGATCAGCTGGATTCGGGAACTGTCGAAATATTCGAAAAAATCCCCCCAGCTGCAGGCCTGGACGATTTACATCCATGCTGCTGATTTTTACATCATCCAGATCATATGGAGAATAAATCAGTTCCACATCCAGATCCTTGACAATTTTGGAGAGTTTAACCGAATAAGCATGTTCCATGTTTGATTCTCCCATCCCGGCAGTTTCTTCTGCTCCCGCCGTTTTTTCGCCCCCGCCCATGGGGCGCGGCGGCTGTCCTTATCCCGGCCGGGAAACAATATGCCTGCCGAGATTCTGATATTTATTATACCCTACAGCAGCCGGCCTTGCAATAAACTTTCTGTAAAACAAATTCTAAGAAATCCCGGCTTATTTGAAGTTTTTCGGCGGCCTAACTCTTTTTAATGAGTAAAGAATATGGTATAATAATTTCACAGAGTCGCCGGGAACAAAGATTCCCGGCACCTGGGAGATTGTGTACTGCATGAGGCACAGGCTTTACGCACTCGATTGGCGCGCTGCGGCAAGCGCAAACATGTTCAAAAGGCCTTTTGCAAATCGATATTTACCATATCGGAGGACGGTTATGAGAATCGCATTATTTACCGAAACGTATCTGCCCCATATCAACGGAGTCGTAACCCATGTAAAAATCCTGCGAGACGGGCTTTTGCAGCAGGGACACGAGGTTCTGGTTGTCACTGCGGATTACCAAACCCGCCAGCATTATGTCAAGGATGGAATTCTCCATTGCCCTGCCATCAAGAGCAAACGTTTCTATGGATATGGCGTGGCTTCCCCCTTTAGCCGGCGACGGCTGAAACTGGTACAGGATTTTCGTCCGGACATCATCCACATTCATAACGAATTCGGGATCGGCCTTTCCGGCATTTTCGCGGCTAAGCAGCTGCATGTCCCGCTGGTCTATACTTTACATACGATGTACGACGATTATTTATATTATGTGGCGCCTCGTCATTTGCTTGGGTCGCCAAAAAAGATCAGCCATGACTATTTTCGCCTGCTGGGCAACGCCGCTACTGAATTGACCGGCCCTTCGCCCAAATGCCAGGAATATTTCCAGCAAATCGGTGTAAAGAAAGCCGTTAACGTCATCCCCAACGCGGTAGAACTGGATGATTTCAGGCCCGACCGGATCTCAGCGGAAAACAAGTCCGCTTTCCGCCGCCGTTACCATATTCCCGACGACGTGATGGTTGCCTGCTTTGTCGGGCGGCTGGGGCACGAAAAAAGCGTGGATGTGCTGCTGGACTATTGGGCGCGTACTATCACGCCGGAGGATAAGATTATGCTCTGCATCATCGGCGGCGGCCCGGTTCAGGGAGAGCTGGAACAGCAGGCAAAGGATCTGGGAATCGATTCTATGGTCATTTTCACCGGTGCGGTTCCACACGACCAAATGCCTCCCTATTATGCTTCCTGCGACGTATATGTGACCGCATCCTGTCTGATACAAACTCTATCTCGATGCTGGAAGGCATGGCCACCGGCCTGCCTGTACTGCGCCGGTACGACGCCTTGAACGAAAACGTGGACCAGGTACGCAACGGCGTAAACGGCTATATTTTTAATTCCCCCGAGGAGATGGACGCCGAACTGCGCCGGATAAAGAATCTTTCTCCGGCACAGTTAAGCATTCTCCAAGCTTCCGTCATCGAATCGGTCAAACGCTCCGGCGCAGAAGCGCTGGCGAACTATACTTATAATGTTTACCGCAAAGCAATGGCTAATGCACCCAATTCCAAAGAAAAATAGCAGGATTTTTTCACAAAGCACATGCGGCTTGCGGCATATGCTCAAAAACAATCCCGCACCGCCCGGCAGGCCTGCCGGGGCATTTTTATGTACAGCGCTTTTGGACTTGAAAATATACGCTGGGCTTCCTCTCCCTGAAAATGTTTTCCAGATTTTAAGTAAAAACCTATGGTATTTTCGCGGACATATGTTATAATACGTATTAGAAATATTTTGAAAGGACGGTGCAATATGAAATATTCGTTTGTAAAAAGATTTTCCGGGTATCGGTGCATGCGACGCCTATATTGGCGCGGTTGTTTCCGGTAAAAAGAGGAAAAAAGGGTTGTATTGTCTGCGAGCTACTGGCCGCTGTAGATGAAAAATGCTTTAGCGGAAAGAAGGCCAGCTTTTCTCGGCAAACCTGTTCCACGAAGGAAAGCTGGTTACTTGCGTTTTGGCGGGGTTGGGCGAAAAAGCGACACCCAAATCAGTAGAGGCCGCTTTCGCTGGCGCGGTAAAGAGGCGAAAAAGCAAAAGCCCGGAACGGTAGGAATTTTGGTCCATCCGGATTTTGCCGATAAATGTGTCGAAGCTGTGCTGTTGGCGGACGACGGTTTTGACGCGCATAAATCAGAAAAAGCAGACGAAGTTTCCTATGTTTTCTATGGCGTGGAGGAATCGCAGGCCAAAGAAGGGATCGTATTGGGAGAGGCCGTGCGGAATACCCGCCGCCTGGTCAACGAGCCGTCCAACGTCATGACCCCGGCACAGCTGGCTACCGAGGCGCTGCTGGCCGGCGCGGACAGCGGGTTCGATGTGAAGATCTATGATCTCGCCGAAATCAAAAAGCTGGGCATGAAAGCCTTTTGGAAGTTGCCCGCGGAAGTGACCGGGAGCCAAAGGTGATCGCCATGTCCTATTATGGCAACCCGGAAAGTCCGGAAGTTTTGGGACTGGTCGGCAAAGGCCTTTGCTATGACAGCGGCGGCTATTCCCTGAAGCCTTCCACCGGTATGGAAACAATGCATACCGACATGGGCGGCGCCGGAGCTGTCATCGGCGCAATCAGCGCCATTGCCAAAATGAGACGGAAGGTCAATGTCACTGCAGTAGTAGCTGCCTGCGAGAACATTCTCTCGGCGCATGCCTATCACCCCGGCGATATCATTGATTCCATGGCAGGCAAAACCATCGAAATCAACAACACCGATGCGGAGGGCCGCGTTACGCTGGCCGACGCAGTGACTTTTTGCCATCCGGGAACAGAAGGCGACCCATATCATCGACGTGGCCACTCTGACCGGCGCGGCGATTACCGCTTTGGGCAATGAAATCACTGCTGTCGTCAGTGACAGCGACGCGCTTTGGGAAAAAAAAAGTCCAAAGGGCGGCTGGGCCTTCCTGTGAAAAGGTATGGCGGCTTCCGTAGACGATGCTTGGCAAAGCGCTGGATTCCAAAATCGCGGATATGCGCAACAGGAGCGGCCGCGCAGCCGGTACGATCTGCGGTGGCATGTTTATTCAGAAATTTGCGGAAGGGCTGCCCTGGCTGCTCCTGGATATTGCCGGGACCAGCTATACGGACGGCAATACCACCTGCTCTTTCGGCGCAACTGGCGTAGGCGTCCGCCTGCTGTACCATACAGCGAAAAATTGCGAAAAAATAGCTGCTTTTCAGGGAGCTTGACCGGCTCCCTGAAAAATCGCATATGGTAAGTTTATGCTAACTTAAAAATGGAAAGGGTATTTCTGCATGAAAAATCCTTAAAATCGGTGCATTAGAAGCACAGGCCGGGCAAAAGTTCACGGCTTTTATTCCGTTGAGGGACCGATATGGTCCACCGGTGACACTGATCAACGGAACCGGTGAGGGAAAGGTGCTGCTGTTGACTGCCGGCGCCCACCCAGATGAGTACCCGGGTATCGCAGCCGCCATCCAGCTATCCAACGAACTGCGGCCAGAAGATATTTCCGGCGGCCTGGTTATCGTTCCGATGGCCAATTACAGCGGTTTCCTGGCGAAAAAGTATCCCACATCCCGGAGGACGGGAAAAATCTGAACCGCCTGTTTCCCGGCAACCCCAACGGGACGGCGGGGGATCGGCTCGCCTGGGCTATCACCAAGGATTTTCACGAGGCGTGTGATTATAACATCGACCTGCACTCCGGCGGGATTGACGAGGAAATGAAACCTTTGATCTTCTTCTCTGTCATGGGCGGCTCTGAAATGGAGGAGGCTTCCCCGCCAGATGGCGCTGGCTTGCAGTGTGAGCGATATTGTCCGGTCGACCGCCACAAATGGGGAGTACAGCTCAGCGGTACTCCACGGTCTGCCCTCCATCTTACTGGAACGGGGCGGAAACGGGTTTTGAGCCAAGAGGAAACCGATGCCGATAAAGAGACGTACGCGCTGTGCTGAAGACGCTGGGAATCCTAAACAGCGAGGTGGCTCCCGCCCCCAAGCCGGTGGAGATCGCTGTAACCAAATATTACGAATCCAACGATACCGGCTGCTGGTATCCCTGTTTCCGGCCGGGCGATAAAGTAAAAAAAAAGGGGCGCTGCTGGGTGAAATCCGCGACCATCGGGACAAGGTTCTTTCCGTTATACCGCCGAATTTGACGGCGTGGAGCTGTATCAGACCTCTTCACTGTCTATCTTAAAAAACAAAGGCGCTGGTGGCCTTCGGCCAATTAGACTAAAAAACGCGTCTTCGTTCTAAAGCCGCTATGATGCCCTTGCAAAAAACCATCACAGGAAAAATAGGCCCGGCGTAATAAGGATGTCTAGTTGACTTGCAGCGGAAGGCATAAGATACAGCAAATCGTCCCGCCTGAGCCTTCTTACCAGACGCTTGTATTTGAGCCGGTCAAAATCCTTCCCGGATTGCTTATCCATGTAAATCCGGCTGTCGGCACCCCCTTCCCGCGCAGGGCGATCAGTTGTCTGTCCTCGTTCTGGTCGATGCTGGAAACGCGGATATACCCATACTCAATCAAATCACCTCGCTTTCCCAATGAAATATGCAGGAAAACGAGGCGGAAAACAACCGGGAATGGCCTTATGCCCGGATATGGCGTACCCGTGTAGGCCGCAGAAGGAAAGGGAATATCCTATTTCCGGCTCCGCCTGTTTGGAAGGCGTTCCGGCGGTTTTGCAGAAGGTTATTTGTCTTGGCAGCCCGCTTTTTCTCAATACAGCCGTTTGGCTCCCATAAGCTCTGTTTTCCCTATTGTTCCAGATAGTGTCCGGCAATGATCGAAATCGGTTGTGTCCAAGTTGCCGGCTCACATACAGCATGACCTTTTTATCATAAACCACACCTCTCCTTGTCCTTCTTGCACCGATAGTAAGAAGGTACAAGCTTCCATGTTTTGATGCGGTTTCCAACTGGCTTTTTGAGATCGCTTCCGTCCGGGTCCTGTACTGGCCTCACCCCCAGATAGGCGGGGGTTTCGGAAATCCCTTCCCTCTGTTTTCGCAGTTTTTCCTGGTAGCTGTGATACATAGCGTTGGCGTACTCCCGCCTCATTCCATAAAAAGAGCCTTTTGGATGGGTATTTTTAAAAAACCAAAAAACAATTGCATCTGGGCGAAAAAATATGATATTATAGATCCAGCAATAGCAATTATGGGGGCGTAACTCAGTTGGTAGAGTGTCACACTGGCAGTGTGGAAGTCGTGAGTTCGAGTCTCATCGTCTCCACCAAAACCTGCGGTATCAGATGGGTATTCGTAGGTTTTCCATTACCGAACCCTCCATTTCCGGAGGCGTAGCTCAGCTGGTTAGAGTGCCTGCTTCACGCAGGAGGTCCCGGGTTCGAGCCCCGGCGTGTCCACCAGAAGAATCCTAGAGTTTATGTGGCTCTAGGATTTTTTATTTTGCCACAATTTAGGAGTTTGTTCGTAACTTGTTATGAACAGCTTTTCTACGAAAAGCCCGCCTGCTGGTAAGGCAAGCGGACCGTTTCTATTGCACCATATTTTCGCCCTGCTGATGATTTCCCAAATCCCGGCTTTCAGGGCCTTCTATTTTCTAAACCTCTGCTTTAGACAAAGCCTTTTGCGCCTCATATATGGCCCGATAATCGCTCCCGGCGCGGCCAGGTTCTTTTTCCACGACCTTTTCCTTTTCAAAAACAGCCCTGCCGCCGAAAAAACGGTCCGTATGGCTGTTTTTTTGGTGGAATTGGCATCTTCCTTTTTCTCCGCCCTGCGCTGCTTTTTTTCAGCGTAAATTTCGGCTGTTCTACCAGCAGGTGTGCCGGGCGTTTGGCCGTTTCACCACAGATACCGCAAGAATAACATTGTATGGAAAGACAAAGACTTTCCCTGATACGGGTTCATCTCCATGGCTCTGATGCTCCACTTTCCCGCCGTTTTGGCCAGCAAAGCAGTGGCCTCCATTCTCAAGGATCGAACACCCATCCAGTTTCTGTCTTTTGTCAGAACATGCAAAAGAATCCTTTTACATCTCCTGCCAGGACGTAGCGATGCGGCCAATTTCCTCCAATGCCGCTTTTGCTTTCCAGTTGAACCCGCAGTTGCTCACACTCGGGTTCGGGTTCAGGCTCAGGCTCTGGTTCTGGCTCTGGCTCGGGTTCGGGCAGCGGCGTCAGGTGATTCAGCCCCGCTCGACGAATAATGGTCGGATAATCTTTATACGCATAATCCACGTCGCAGTTTCCACTGAGTCCCGGTACCTGCCCGCGGATCGTGTAATCCCGTCCGAAGACCCCCTGGCTTCCGACTACACCATACTGCCAGATACCATATGGGCCCGGATATTTCATCGGATCACGGTAATCCGCCACCCAAACATCATAAGCGGAAAGAGCCTCCATATCCAGATACCCTTGTAGAAAGTTGGCAAAGCTATAAATGCCGGTATAATATCCGGCCGCCTCCATCTGCGAGAGAAAGGCTTGGCAAATCTGTGTATTTACCTGTTTTCCCGCCGTCAGGTTCCATTGATCCTCTATATCGAACCAAACAGGATAATTGATGGTTCCATAAGGTCTCAGCAGTTCATGAAGCCGGTCGGCAGCAATGCGTGCCGCTTCTGCAGAGCGGTCGTAAGAATAAACATATACGCCGAAATCCAGCCCTGCGGCGGCCGCCCCTGCCATATTCTGGGCAAAGCGTTTGTCTTCCGTCAGCCCTCCCTCATAATGGGTCCAGCCTGCGCGGATAATGGCAAAATCGATTCCCGACGCTTTGACCTGCTGCCAGTCTACCGCCCCGTTAACATTAGCCACATCAATTCCATTTTGCATGATATCTTCCCTTTGTCAGATAATCCATTTGGTATCATTTTATGCTTTGGCCAAAGCAGGGGTTCGTCTTTGGCCAAAGCGGATTTTCCGCCTGTTAAGGAAAAAATAAAGACGTTTTTCATCTGCATATTTACACTGTTGGAAGCCGGTCAAAAAAAACAGCGCGTTTTATCTTAAAAATATGGATAAAAGCGTAAATGCTCTTGTAAAACGCACAAAATATGGTATTATAAATTTATGAAGTCGTTTTTAATACTATATATCACGGAGGTTCTCCTATGAGCTATATGAAAATTCTAGTAGATTCTGGTTCCGACCTTTCGCTGGAGTATTGTAAAAATACGATATTACGGTAATACCCTTCAGCCTGCAGATAGAAGGGCGCTCTGTTTTAGACAGCGAGCGTTTTGACTCAGCCAAATACTGCGAGTATTTAAAAGTTGCACCACAAGCTCCCAAATCCATCCAGCCAAGCCCTCAAGCCTTTCTGGACTATTACCGGCGCTTTTCCGACCGGGAACACATCATCGTCATCACCATGTCCTCCAAAATTTCCGGAGCCACCAGAGCGCCGTTTTTGGCTCGGGAGCTTTTCGAAAGGGAAAATAAAAGCTGCCGGGTCCATATCGTAGATTCCGCCGGCACCTCTTTTGCTATTTTCTATGCTGGCGCTCCACGCAGCGCAACTGAATCAGAACGGGCTCCCGGTTTCGGAAATTGTCGAACAGCTGGTCGAGGATACGCTGCACATCGGCACCTATTATCTGGTGGATGATATCAGCTTTTCATCAAGGCAGACCATCTCTTCTTTTAAGGGAAGTTTGCTGGCGAAAACGGGCGTCAAATCCATTATCGGCGTACGAACGGCATGGTATATCATCATTCCAGCGCACTGGGGTTCCAAAAGGGATTGCGAAACTGGCGGCCCTTTTCCAAAAAAACAATGCCTTTTCCGGCTCCGACGCCTTTATTTCTCATTCCAACTGCATTTCCAAAGCCAAGCGGCTGGAAGAAGCTATCCTTCGCACCGCCCCTGGCACTTCGGTCCGGATCAGCCCGATGCGCGGAACGATGTGTACTCACGCCGGGCCCGATGCCATTGGCCTGTTTTTCTACCGGCAGCGATTAATTTAGATCATTTTGCCCAAAAGAGCCTTGCGCAGGCTCTTTTTCTTTTACTGCGGCTTTCTTGCAGTTCGGCCATCACTCTTTGTTCCACCAGTCTGCCTCCTTTTGCGGCTGCACAAATCGTCTATTTTTCGCAAACGGTTACAAGTGGATAGACAGGCAAGCTAACGCCATGCTATCATAAATTAAAATGAGCCAAAGGAGACCTTTCTATGCCTTTTCCAATAGAAACCCAGCGATTCTTTCTACGCGAAATGGTACCGTCTGATTATCCCGCCTTATGCAAAATCATGCAGGACGATACGGTGATGTACGCATATGAAGGGGCCTTTGACGATCGGGAAACAAAGGCATGGCGGAACGAGCAGTTCACACGTTACGAGCAGCTGGGATTTGGCCTGTGGGCAGTGATTTTGAAAAAACAGGCGCAATGATCGGCCAATGGGCTAACGCTGCAAAATTGGAAGAATGAGCGGGTTTGGAAATCGGCTACCTGTTTCAAAAGGAGTTTTGGCATCAAGGCTACGCTATCGAGGCAGCCAGGGCCTGTAAGGCATATGTTTTCAAACACTGCAAGCCAAAGAAGTATTTTCTATTATCCGAGATGCCAATTTAGCCTCTCAAAATGTAGCGCGGAGAAACGGAATGGAAATTGTTGATTCCACTATCAAGCATTACCGAGGAGTCGATATGCCCCATTTTTATTTTCGGTCAAACGGGAATCTGGAAACAGCAGTCAGTCATAGCCATCGGCAGAACCCATTTTTTTCGATTACAAAAGGCCGGGAGAAAAGCAAAATCGCTTTCCTCCCGGCCTTTCTTTTTACAGATTGACCACATTCTGTGGACATCCGTTGACAAACGCTTCTAAATTTTCTTCGGCAATCTGCAAAAGCCGAACCCGCGCTTCTTTGGTCGCCCAACCGATATGGGGCGTAAAATAGATGTTTCGCGCCGAAAGCAGTGGATTGTTTGCCTGAGGCGGTTCAGCGGAAAGCACATCCACTGCTGCCGCCGCAATTACGCCATGGTTCAGCGCGTCAGCCAAATCCTGTTCCACGACCACCGGTCCGCGGGAGGTATTGATCAGCATGGCGGAGGGCTTCATTTTCAAAAAGGAAATCCCGGTTGACCAGTCCTCAGTCTGGGATGTCAGCGGACAGTTGATACTGATATAATCCGATTCGGCACAGAGCTCGTCAAGCCTAACCCATTGAAATCCTTCCCGATCCTCCTGTCCTTTCATCGTGCGGGAGTTGGCAATTACCCGCATGCCGAAAGCAGCGGCAATATCCGCCGTTTTCTGCGCCACATGCCCGAAGCCCACAAAGCCGATGGTCTTTGCCGCCAATTCGGTTTGGGGCGCCACCATATAAGAAAAATCCAAACTGCTGGCCCAGTCCCCTTTTGGACGCTGCGCGTGTGCTCATACACATGGTTGGCATGCTGTAAAAGGAACGCAAAAATCAGCTGCGCCACCGAATCCGTACTGTACGCGGGGACGTTGCAGACCGGGATTCCCCGCTCTCTGGCGGCTTCAATATCTACAATATTATAGCCGGTTGCCAAAACGCCGATCATTTTTCAGCCGAGGCAGGCTTTGAATCGCCTGCCGGTTCAGTACGGTTTTATTGGTAAAAGCACATCGGCTCCCGCCGCACGATCCAAAAGATCTTGCTGCGATGTTCTGGGATAGCAGGTCACCTCGCCGAACCGGCTAAACCCCTTCCAGCTCAAATCACCGGGGTTGGCGGCAAATCCGTCTAAAATCACAATTTTCATCTTTCACACCTTTTCCTCTTTTGAAATAAATTGGTCCATCGTATAGCCGCCCAGCTCCCGCCGCAAATTCTGAGACAGCTTCTCAAACACGCATTGGAACGCGCATGGGCCCTCTTGTTCCCTTGTGCATTGATAATCCCCTTTACACACCGGGCAATATGTATCGGACCTTCGATTGCCTCTACAATATCGCACAGCGAAATTTCTCCAGGCGCTTTCGCCAGTTCATACCCGCCGGCCGCACCTTTATAGGAAAGAATGAGCCCCGCCGCTACCAGCTTTTCGCAGGATTTTCAGCGAAAAACGCACCGTCACACCCGAGGCTTGCGCTAAAGCACCCGCATCAATCCGCCCGCCGCCAGACGCCAGCTCGTAAACAATGCGAACTGCATAGTCCGCCTCAATGTCATCTGCAATTTGATCCACGCTCCTTTATGAAAAAAGACAGAACCGCATTAATCCAAAAAATCTTTCAGTTTCTTGCTCCTGCTGGGATGGCGCAGTTTCCGCAGGGCCTTGGCTTCGATTTGGCGGATGCGCTCGCGGGTAACGTTAAATTCTTTCCCCACCTCTTCCAAGGTACGGCTCCTGCCATCCTCCAGGCCAAAACGCAGTCTTAACACCTTTTCCTCACGCGGTGTCAGCGTTTGCAGCACGTCGCCGAGCTGTTCCTTTAACAGCGTATGGGAAGCGGCCTCTGCAGGAGGGGGGCGTCATCGTCGGGTATAAAGTCGCCCAGATGGCTGTCCTCTCTTCTTCGCCGATAGGCGTTTCCAGACTCACCGGCTCCTGGGCAACCCGCATGATTTCCCGCACTTTGTCCACCGGCATATCCAATCCTTGGCGATCTCGTCCGCCGTAGGCTCGTGTCCATTTTTATGAAGCAGTTGGTTAGAAACCTTTTTTACCTTATTGATGGTTTCCACCATATGAACCGGGATTCGGATCGTCCTTGCCTGGTCTGCAATGGCGCGTGTAATCGCCTGGCGAATCCACCAGGTCGCATAGGTGGAAAACTTAAAGCCCTTCGTATGATCAAATTTTTTCGACCGCTTTGATAAGGCCCAGATTTCCCTCTTGAATCAGATCCAAAACTGCATGCCCTGTCCCACATAGCGCTTGGCAATGCTGACCACCAGCCGCAGGTTTGCCTCGGACAGGCGCTTTTTCGCATAATTGTCCCCTGTGCCATCCGCTGCGCCAGTTCGACCTCCTCTTCCGAACTCAGAAGCGGTACCCGGCCGATTTCCTTCAGGTATACCTTCACCGGATCGTCGATGTTTACCCCTTCAGAAGGTGGAGCTTCTTCCTCTTCCTCCGAAGCGGCGGTTACCGGGATAGAATTCAAATCCAAATCAATATCCTGCTCCAGGTCCTCAATGATCTCAATATTCAGCCCTTCCAATGTGTCGTAAAAAGCTTATCCACCTGCTCCACGTCAAAATCCAGCTCTTCCAGCGCATCCGTGATCTCTTTCGTTGTCAGCTTCCCTTGATTTGCCCAATTCGATCAGATCTTTGATGACCGATTTTTTGTCCTGTGCTGCCATATGATTGCTCTCCCATTTCTCCTCGCGAAAAATTTCTCGCCTGTCCGCCCCGCGAAGCTGGCGGACAGCATATCCCAAACCGGAAACCTCTGCCTGTCAAAGGCCCGGGTATATCCTGTTGTGAATCCGGCGCAAAGGACCCGCTGCCGTTTCGCCGGCTGTGTCCCGCAGTACAAGAGGGGTACTTCTTCTTTGCCGCCAAATCTGCCACATACTGTTCCAGCTGCCGGCGGTCCAGCTGCCGAAGTTACTCCGGCGTTTTTTTTCTTCTTTCCGGCAAGAATTACTTCGATGTAATCCTGTGCTTCTTTCGGCGTGGCCCGTGACGACACCGGGTCAGCCATGATCCCGGCGACTTTGCCCATTTGTTCCTCGCTCAACTGTTCTGATAGCGCAATCAGCTCTACCGACCGGTTTTCCATCAGCCGCTCACAGACGACGCGGAAGATCTCCCGGTTGAAGTCGGTCATAAAGTCCTCCGGCTGGATCTTTTCCAAAACCAGGTGGCAATAGTCCGGGTTTTTAGTAAAACGCCGATCAGGCGTTCCTCTGCCAATGCCTCTTTTAAATGGGCAGCCCGCTGCGGGTTGCGCCGCTCCCGAGGGTCTGAGGCAAATACCGTCAAATCCCGCGCCTGTTTTTTCTCGGCATTTTTCGCCTGCTGTCGGATGATATAATGGATCTGTACCATCAAAGGCTCCTTGAAACACCGAGCTCCATGGCAATCTTGGCCACATAAACGTCCCGTTCAATCGGGTTTCGAATGCCCGCCATGAACTGGGCAAATTCCTTTAAAAGCCAACCTTTCCGTCAGGCGAATCCAGATCGTATTTTTGCCGCATCTTACCGACTTCGAACTCTATGGCGCTTCCCGCCCCCTCCAGCAGCAGCCGGAATCGGGCAGCGCCGAATTTTTTGATAAACTCGTCCGGATCCTTGGCGTCTTTCACCTTCAAAACCCGTACTTTCAGCCCGATTTCACCGAATATATGAATCGCGCGGTTCGTCGCCTTCTGTCCCGCGCCGTCGGCGTCATAGGCGACGATCACTTCCTCCGCGTATTGGGAAATCATCCGTGCCTGCTCGGCGGTCAAAGAGGTGCCCAAGGTGGCCACCGCATTCACAAAACCCGCCTGATGAAGTGCCACTACATCCATGTAGCCCTCCGCCAGAATCAGCGCCGTATCTTTTGCGGCTTTTGCAAAGTTGAGCGCAAACAGGTTGCGGCTTTTTTAAACACCGGCGTATCCGGCGAGTTGAGGTATTTGGGACCTTTCCCATCCAAGATCCGGCCGCCGAAAGCAACGACGTTTCCCTGATATCGATGATAGGAAAGATGACCCGGCCCCGGAACTGGTCATAGTAGCTGCCGCGGGCGCTTTTCACCGCGATGGATGCAGCCAAAAGCTCATCCATCCGAAACCCCTGCCCAGCAAATGCTGGATAGCCGCATCCCAGCTTTCGGGCGCAAACCCAGCCCAAAATGCCGGATGGTCTTGTCGGAAAGTCCCCGCTCCCGCAGGTAATCCAATCCTTTTTTCCCTAACGGGGAAATCAAGCACTGGTGGTAAAAGCGGGCAGTTTCCCGGTTAATCTCCAGGATCCTGGTTTTCAGTTTTGCATAGCTGTCGTCATAGCCGTCCTCCGGCATGGCAAGGCCCGCCCGCTGCGCCAGGAACTTGACCGCTTCGATATAGTCCAGATTTTCCATTCGCCGCACGAAGGTGACGACATCCCCCCGCCCCACAGCCAAAGCAGTAAAAGGACTGGCTATCCGGGTAAACGGTAAAAGAAGGGGTCTTTTTCCGAATGGAATGGGCATAAGCCCACTAAATTCCGCCCCCGCCGCTTAACATTGACGTAAGAACCGACCACATCCTCAATGTCATTGCGCATTTTTAATTCTGAAATAAATTGTTCGCTTAACATCTGCCCATTCCTCCTTTCTTCCTGTGCGGACGACCGCATTCTGTTATTCGCTGATTCCCTGCCAGCTTTTGGGGACAAACAGCTCTGTGTAAAGATGAATGGCAAACCTGTCGCTCATTCCGGAGATATAATCGCACACCGCCGTATGGATTCCTTCCTTCTCCCAAACAGCGCGTATTCTGTTGGGAGTTTTTCCCCATGGCTGATAAAAGATGCATACAGGCTTTTTACCACGTTTTCCGCCTTGGACTCCTCACTTTTCGCCACTGGATTGGTGTAGACCGCATCAAACAAAAACTGCTGCAGCAGCAAAAAAGCTCTCCGGGTCTGTGTGTCCATGGCAATGGTCTCGCTGCTGTTTTCGATTACGGAACCGACCAGCGCTGCGATGCGCTGGTTCTTTTTGCGTCCCAGCGTCCACTTCACCTCCCAGGGAGATCCTCTTCATTGAGCACGCCGGCACGAACTGCATCGTCCACATCGTGATTCATATAGGCGATCTTGTCCGAAACACGGACAATTCTGCCCTCCAGCGTTTCCGCCTCCTTCCCGGAAGTATGGCAGCGGATCCCGTCCCGCACTTCCCAGCAGAGGTTAAGGCCCCGGCCGCTGTTCTCCAGCCTCTCCACTACCCGAACGCTTTGCAGAAAATGCTTATAACCTCCCGGGCATACTTCGTTTAACGCCCGCTCTCCGGCATGACCGAAAGGAGTATGTCCCAAATCATGCCCCAGCGCGATGGCCTCGGTCAAATCCTCGTTGAGCTGCAGGGCGCGGGCAATGGTGCGGGCAATCTGAGAGACCTCCAGCGTATGCGTCAAACGCGTCCGGTAATGGTCGCCCTCCGGGCTTAAAACACCTGTGTTTTATGCATCAGCCGCCGGAAGGACTTGCAGTGGATGATACGGTCCCGGTCTCTCTGAAACGGAGTACGGATCGGATCTTCCTCTTCCGGCCGCTCCCTGCCTTTGGTTCGCCGGGACAATACCGCCTTGGAAGACAGACTCTGCTCTTCCCGCTGTTGGGTTTGTTCCCGAACTGTCATAAGATCCCTCCTTCCAAGACAAGCTTCTAATGATATAGTACGAGATGAACGGAAAAAAACCTGCTTTTTTCGCAAAATTTTCGGCGAAAAAAATGAAAAACGCCCAAACCGCAGCTGCATTTTCGACGTTTTATCTCATCGCCCGCCGGTATGTCTTTTTGTCCATTAACGAGAAAACCTCTTGATCCTCTATATCATGACTCTCTCCTGCCCAGTCAGCCGCTTTTTCCGATTTTAACCTGCCGGCGGAGCACAGGGATTTCCCCGCCATTTCAAAGATGTCAAAACACAGAAAATCATTCCAGATCCGCGCAAATTTCCTCGACTGGCCGCGGCACAACAGAGGCTGCTGCCAGTTCGGAAATCTCTTTTTGAAAGGCGGGCACCTTATCCGAAGTGATCATCAGCTTCAGCCGCACCTCGGCGCCAAAATCTGATTCCAGCGTCTGGGCGTTATACCGGGGAAGCAAATAGCTGATCTTCCCATACCAGTCGTAACCAAAACACAGCTCCAGCACCGTACAAGGATTCATATGACGGCGCACCGCCGCGTCCACCGCCAGCTTGGCCCCATGGGAATAGGCCCGCACCAAGCCGCCTGCACCCAGCAGAATCCCGCCGAAATAGCGGGTGACGACTACTGCTACATCGGTGAGCCCTTCCCGCTCCAGCACTTCCAATACCGGCACGCCGCCGGTCCCCTGCGGCTCTCCGTCGTCGCTCATGCGTTTGACGCCGTTTTCCCGCAGAATATAAGCGAACACATTGTGGGATGCATCCCGGTGCTCTGCGCGGATGCGGGATAAAAAGTCCAGCGCTTCCGCTTCATCCCTCACCGGTGCAATATGCCCGATGAAACGGGATTTGCGCTCAACAAATTCATCACTGGCATAGCCTGCCACCGTCTCATAAGATTGGAACAAACCGCTCACCTCTCTTTGTTTTTGGGTAAAGGAAAAGCGGTACATTCCTGCACCGCTTTGGCTTCTATTTCGCAAAACGCGACTTACTCCGCTTTAACGCCTCTGTTGAAACGTCTGTTGAATCTGTCAACACGGCCACCGGTATCTACCAGCTTCTGTCTGCCGGTAAAGAACGGATGGCATTTGGAGCAAATTTCAACCCGATGTCCTTTTGGTGGAACGGGTCTCAAACTCTGCACCACAGGCGCAACGAATGGTCGTTTTTTCGTAGTTGGGATGGATTCCCTGTTTCATTGGGTAAGTCACCTCTTTCCGCTATACATGATTAACAGAGCTATCATATCACAGCATCAGGAGAAAAGCAAGCTTTTCAGTAAAAAAGCTAAAATCCCATCCGTCGGGTCATTCGCGCTTTCAGCTGGGATTCCAACGCCTCAGCCTCGGTTCGGCTGCGCCCTTTCACCATAAAGTAGACCTTGATTTTCGGCTCTGTACCGGAGGGGCGCACCACGATCACATTGTCGCCCTCCAAACCATATTCCACCACATTGGAGCAGGGCAGATGGATCGGCTGCCGGCCTGCGGCGGATCTTTTTACCGATGCCTGATAGTCGGACATCCACAGCACTTTTTACCGCAAATTTCATCGGGCACATTTTTACGCAGATCCTCCATGATCTCGCGCATACGCTCCATACCGGACGCGCCTTCACAGGTAAAACTGGCCTGCGTATTCAAATGCATGCCGTATTTTTCATACAGTCCAGACAGGACGCGTCTACCAGAGTTTTGCCCTGTTTTTATAGTAAGCCGCCATCTCGCAGATGAGCATGGAAGCATCCACGGCATCCTTATCCCGGACATAGCCGCCGGACAGATAGCCGTAGCTCTCTTCAAACCCGAATATGTACCGGTCCTGCTCGCCTTTCTCCTCCAGCAGCAGGATCTGTTCGCCGATATACTTAAACCCGGTGAGGATATTCACCACCTCAAAGCCATAGGTTTCAGCCAGCCGGTCGATCATAGAGGTAGTCACAATCGTTTTGACCACGATGGGATTTTTTCGGCATGGTTCCCAGCTCGATGCGGGAACTGGCGATGTAATCTGTCAGCAGCACCCCGACTTCGTTGCCGGTCAAAAGCAGGTAGCTGCCGTCATGCGGCACCGCAATGCCAACGCGGTCGCAGTCCGGGTCGGTAGCCAACAGCAGATCCGGCTTTTCGGTTTCGCACAAATCCAGGGCCCTTCTGCAACGCTTCCCGAATTTCCGGATTGGGATAGGGGCAGGTAGGGAAATTTCCGTCCGGCATCTCCTGCTCTTTCACCGGGACCACATCCTGGATACCGATGCGATCGAGGATTGCCCTCACACACATATTCCCCCGCGCCGTTTAAAGGGGTATAAACCACTTTCATGCCGCTGCCCACACAGATGCCTTTTGCGGATCGACTGGCTTTCCACCGCATCCAGATACCGGTCGATAACTTCCTGCTCGATATACCGGATTTTTGCCCTGGGCTAAGGCCTGACCAAAATCCGCGACTTTCACGCCGTCAAAAATATCAAGCCGGCCAATTTTTTCCAGCACGGCTCCGGCTGCCTCGTCGGTCATTTGGCAGCCATCAGGGCCATAGGCCTTGTATCCATTGTATTTTGCGGGATTGTGGCTGGCGGTAATCATGACGCCCGCCTGGCATTTAGATCCCGGACCGCGAAGGACAATGCCGGCGTTGGCATCAGCTGGTCATATAGGTAAGCGGTAATGCCATTCGCCGCCATGACCGGGCGGTCTCTTCGGCAAACAGTCGGGAATTGATGCGGGAATCATAGGAGATGGCAATACTACTGTGAGGATATTTTTCGTTGAGATAATCCGCCATGCCCTGGGTCGCCTTGCGGACGGTATAAATATTCATCCGGTTGGTCCCTGCTCCCAGCACGCCGCGCAGTCCTGCGGTGCCAAAGGCCAGCTCCTGATAGAAACGGTCGAAAATTTCTTCGTCTTTGTCCTTTATGCTTAACAACTCTTCCTTCAGCGCAGGGTCTTCCAGCGGAAAATCCAGCCAGCGCTGATACTGCATTTTTCTGTCATACTGATCGCCTCCGACTTTTCATGAAGCATCGCTGCCCGTTTTTATCAGTATAGCGCATCTATGAATTTTTCTCAACAGTTTTTTAGAAAGACTGCCCAAATCCAGCGGATAAAATCGTCTACTTTTACCCTTTTTACCCAAAATCAACAGATTTCCCAGTCAAAAGTAGAAAAAAGAACTGATCTCTAGCCAGTTTCCACAAAATGCGGTATACTGTTCATATCACTTGATTGGCAGGTGTTTTTATGTTTTATTCGGTCAACAGCATGGGGCTCTTGGGGCTTTCGGCTTATCCTGTCCTGGCAGAGGTGGATTTATCCCAATCCATGCCCGCTTTTGAGATCGTAGGGTTGCCGGGGGCTGCGGTCAAGGAATCCCGCGACCGGGTCCGCTCCGCTATCCGCAACTGCGGCCTGACCTTTCCGATTGGTAAGATCATTGTCAATCTCTCCCCCGCAGACGTCAAAAAAGACGGCGCGCTATACGACCTGCCGATCTTTCTCGGGATACTCAAGGCTGCCGGAACGCTGGACGCAGACCTTGCGGACAGCGCATTTTTTCGGCGAATTGTCTTTATCCGGTGAGGTGCGGCGGATCAACGGTGCGCTGCCGCTGGTGCTGGGGGCTAAACAGCAGGGACTGCGCCGGATTTTTCTCCCGCAGGCCAACGCCGCCGAAGGCGCGCTGGTCAGGGGATCGAGGTATATGGCATCTCCCACGTCAGCCAGCTGCTGAATTGGTATCAAAAGGGGCTGCACTGTCGCCGGCTGCCCGGAAAGAACCCTTGCCCAACGAAAGCCTTCCCCACCTGGATTTTGCTGATGTCAAGGGGGCAGGCCGGCGCCAAACGGGCGCTGGAAATAGCGGCGGCTGGCGGGCACAATCTGTTGATGATTGGCTCTCCCGGCGCGGGCAAATCCATGCTCGCCAAACGGCTCCCATCCATCCTCCCGGAAATGACCTTCGAGGAATCCATCGAGACTACCAAGATCCATTCCGTGGCAGGGCTTTTACCAGAAGGGGCCGCGCTGATTACCCAGCGGCCTTTTCGGGCACCGCACCACACGATTTCCCCGGTAGGACTGTCCGGCGGCGGAAGCATTCCCCGCCCCGGCGAAATTTCCTGGCCCACAACGGCGTGTTGTTTTTAGACGAGCTGCCCGAATTCTCACGGGACGCCATGGAAGTACTGCGCCAGCCCATCGAAGACGGGCAGGTGACCATCTCCCGGGTAGCCGGGACGCTGACCTATCCCTGCTCCATCATGGTGGTTGCCGCCATGAACCCCTGCCCCTGCGGTTATTTTGGCCATCCGGTGCGGGAATGCAGCTGTTCTTCCCATGCGGTCAGCCGTTATTTATCCCGGGTGTCCGGTCCGCTTTTGGATCGGCTGGATCTTCATGTAGAGGTAGCGCCGGTGGAATATCAGAACCTGGTCTCTACCCAGCCGGAAGAAAGCTCCCAATCCATCCGGCAGCGGGTCAATCAGGCGCGGAAGCTGCAGCGGGAGCGGTATCGTTCTATCGGTATCTCCTGCAACGCCAAGCTGCCGGCGCCGGCGGTAAACGGCTTTGCCCGATGGACGAAGGGCCGCCGCCCTGCTTTCCCGGGCGTTTGAGACCATGGGACTGTCTGCCCGGGCATACGACCGCATTTAAAAGTATCCCGCACGATTGCCAGACCTGGACGGCGCCGAAGTAATCTGCCGCCGCCATATTGCCGAAGCGGTACAGTATCGCAGCTTGGACCGCAAGTACTGGTCCAGATAAGGAGTTTTTATGGAATATTTCACTCCAAGGAAAATCGTTCATCTTTACCACCGAAATTCGGGACAATCCAGCCCTGCGCAACAGCTTTTTCTCACTGGCTCAGCAGACATTTGATCTGGATTTCGAGCCATGGTATCAAGGCGGCGGCTGGCAAGACCGCTATCTGCCCCATGCACTGGTTTATGACGGTCAAGTCGCAGCCAACGTATCGGTCAACCGGATTTCCTTTCGGCTCGGCGGCCGGCGCCGCACCTATCTTCAGCTGGGCACTGTCATGACCCATCCGAAATACCGCGGCATGGGGCTTTCCCGTTTTCTGATGGAAACGGTGTTGCAAACCTGGTCTGATCGCTGTGATGGAATGTATCTGTTTGCCAACGAAACTGTGTTGGACTTTTATCCCAAATTTGGGTTTGTCCGGGCTGAAGAGGCCCAGCCTTTTCTCCCGGCGACCCCGCAAACCCCATTCCGCTGCGCCGCCTGGATCCCGGCAATCAGGCGGATAGAGCTCTTTGTTGAACGCGTACCACTGTTCCAACCCTTTTTCGTCGTTTTCATGGAAGAAAACGACGGGTTGCTGCTGTTCTATGCGCTGGGACCCTTTCGGGATCTGCTTTACGCACCGCTTGAAAAGAATGCTATTGCCATTCTGGAAGAGGACGGGGGACACCCTGTTCTGCCACGAACTGCTCGGACAATGGGCGGGAGATCTGGAGAAAACATTAAATCAGCTGGCCCGTCCGCATACTCGACGAATCGGACTGGGCTTTACGCCGAAGGATAAACTGCCCGGCATGACCTGGCAGCCGGGCGAGGAGCATCTTTTCGTCTTGTCCGGAAAGGAAAATCCCTTTGCAGGGCAAAAACTGTTTTTCCTACGATTTCGCATGCATAAAAAAGATTTGGCAAGTCCCAAAAGGCGGGTTTTCCCGCAAAAATCCTCTTTTCCTGCAATTGACATCCGGCCATTTTCTCTGGTCAAGCCTCAGAAAAATACCGCGTTTGTGTCCGGCCGGTGCTCCGCTTGCAGGCTCGCCGTAGCGGCCATATCCCATAGTTTTTTGCCTTCTCCTATTTATGATATTTTCCACCATTTAAAATCTGATATCCACGGTAGATCTGCTCCAGCAGCATAACCCTCGCCAATTGGTGAGGAAAGGTCATTCGGGACATGGACAGACTCTGGTCGGCCCGCTCCTTTACCTCTTGGGACAGCCCGAAAGAACCGCCGATTACAAACGATATGTCGGATTTTCCGCCGATGGCCACCTGTTCCAGCAGCCCGGCTAATTCTTCGGAGCTTTGTGGTTTCCCCTCAATACACAAAGCGATTACAAAACTGCCCGCTGGAATCCTGGACAGAATCCGCCGCCCCTCCTCCTTCATTCCGGCGGCGATCTGTGCCAAAGACGGCTTCTGCGGCAACCTTTCCTCTTCGATTTCCACGACCAAAAGCTTACAGAAGGCTCCCAAACGCTTTTGGTATTCCGCCGCCGCATCCTTCCAGTACCCTTCCTTCAGATTTCCCACGCACACAACCGTCACCGTCTGCATTTTATTCCTCCCTAAGACCCGCAGCCTTTTTTACGAACAGTTATAAGCGGATCATACTGCCCGGTTCATATCGGGGGCCACTTCTATCTGATAGTCCTTTTCCTCTCCATGCCGGCCTGGGCCAGCGCTGAAACCGCCGTTTCCAGCGCCAGGCCCGGCAGATTGTTTTCACGGCTCAAATGCCCCAGCACAATCTGCCGGGCGCCGGAATGCACCAGTTCCGGCAGGAAAGCAGCGCAATCTGTTGGACAAGTGCCCGGAATCCCCGTCGATCCGGCGCTTAAGCGGATAGGGATAACATCCGGCCATCAGCATATTCCTGTCATAATTGGATTCCAAAAGCACTAAATCGCACCCGGATACGGCCTCCCGCACCATGGGTGTCACAACTCCCAAATCTGTAGAAACCGCCATTTTTTTCCCGTTCCCGCTAACCGCTACATATCCCACGCTATGGGCGCTGTCATGGGAAGTTTCAAATGCCCCTATGTACAAATCACCGACGCCGACGCCCTGCACCGGCATCGGGATGGCTTTGGCGTCAGCGGGCAGATAATCACGTCCGGCCAGAAAATCCAACACCTCATCAGTGGCATATACCGGAACCGGAAGCTTTTTCAAAAAGCACCTTCAACCCCTTGATATGGTCAATATGCTCGTGGGTAATAAACACCGCACCGATGCTTTCCCGGTCAATCCCCTTCGTTTCCAGCGCGGTCAAATTCCCCGGCAACTGATTCCCACGTCAATCAGCACGCCGCTAACCCCACTGCCAATATAGGTGCTGTTTCCACTGCTGCCGCTGGCAAGCGTACAAAAACATGCCATATGCCAATCCTTTCTGACGGAATCCATCCAGATCCCACAGGTTCCCGGGCCGATGAAGAAAAACGGCCCGGTTTTCGTTTTCTAAAAGAAATCGGCTTGGGCCAGACGCCAAAGCCGAAACTGTTCAATCTATCCGATAGCCCGCTGTACATCCGTATCCGGCACTACAATTTTTTCCATTTTGGCGCCCAGTCCACGGAACTTTTCTGCAACGCATTCATAGCCCCGCTCAATGTGCTGGATTTCCTCCACCTCTGTCCGCCCGCAGGCAATCAGGCCGGCAATAATCAGCGCTGCACCAGCCCGCAGATCGGTGGCTTTCACCGGCGCGCCAGTAAGGCCCTCTACGCCTTCTACCACCGCAACCTTGCCGTCAACCTGGATTTTCGCCCCCATCCGCCGCAGCTCATCCACATACTTGTACCGATTGTCCCACACGCCTTCGGTGATGATGCTTGTCCCTTCCGCAATGGATAGCATCACTGCCATCTGCGGCTGCAGATCCGTCGGAAATCCAGGATGGGGCAGGGTTTTCAGGTTGATCTTTTTCAAAGGCCCGCTGCGGGTCACACGAACCGCATCGTCAAATTCCTCCACCGTCGCGCCCGCCGCCACCAGCTTCGCCGTAATGGACTCCAAATGCTTGGGTATGACATTTTTCACCAGGACATCGCCGTTGGTAGCCGCCGCCGCGACCATAAAGGTTCCCGCTTCAATCTGATCCGGAATAATCGAATAGGTCGCGCCGTGCATATGCTCGACCCGCGGATTTTGATAACGTCGGTACCGGCGCCGCGCACATCCGCACCCATGGAATTCAAAAGTTTGCCAAATCAACCACATGCGGCTCCTTGGCCACATTTTCCAAAATCGTCAGGCCCTGCGCACGGACTGCCGCCAGCATAACATTAATGGTCGCGCCAACTGTAACGCCGTCAAAATAAATATGGCCGCCTGTCAGATTCTGGGCTTCGGCACAGATCATGCCGTGGTCAATGGAAACATCTGCCCCTAACGCCTCAAACCCTTTAATATGCTGATCAATGGGGCGCACCCACCAAAATTGCACCCACCGGGCATTGTCACCGCGCCCTTGGAATACCGGCCCAACAATGCGCCCAGAAAATAGTAGGAGGCGCGCATGTTCCGGGCGATATCAAACGGCACCGAAGGAGCAATAATATGAGTAGCGTCGATTTCCACTGTCGTTTTATTTCGTATTTTAATTTTTGCACCCAATTCCTGCAAAATCTGCAAGGAGATGTTTACATCGTTAATATTTGGGATATTCTCTAAAAACACATGGCTCTTCTGCCAACAAAACCGCAGGAATAATTGCCACAGCCGCATTTTTCGCACCGCTGATGACAACTTCACCTTCCAACCGGCTGGGACCTTCAATGAAAAATTTCTCCATTTCAGTCTCTCCTTTATTATCTTTTCTCTCTGTTCCCCATGAAAAACGCAGAAATCCTGCGGACACACTTCTAATAGTAGTATTATAGCACAGGCACCCGCAAATGAAAAAGCCCAATTTTACAAGAAAACATCTTCCCATAAAGAGTTTCCTTTCTTTGCGTTTTTTCGCTATTTTCTGGCTTTCTTTTTGACCAGATAAAGGACCTTTCAGCTCCGCCATTCTATTTCAACCGACAGAGACCTTTTTGCAACGCAGCAATTCCTTGCTTTAAAATCCTTCCCGCCAATCATTTGGATATACGTTTCGAAGTTGTTTTTCGATCTCCTTTATTTTTCCATTTTTATTTCTAAAATTTGAAGTGCTCGCCTCTTTCAAATGAAAATTCAGATAAAAAAGGCGCCCTTTGGAAAGGGCGCCTTTGACGGATCTCTTCTATCGGCCCGGATAATAGGTGCCAATATATTTGCCGGGTCCATAAACCTTCCGTTGATAATAATTTCAAAATGGCAGTGGTTCCCATAAGCATTGCCAGTCTGACCCACATATCCAATGATCTGACCTTGTTGGACATAATCACCGTAAGACACTGCCAACTGACTCATGTGGGCATATAGGGTATAAATTCCATTGCCGTGGCTGATCTTGACATGAATGCCATAAGCGTAATACTGACGCACCGCCTTCACTACCGTGCCGGACGCGGCTGCCCGAATGACGGTACCCCGATTGGCCCCTATATCCATACCGGTATGCCCCCAATAGCCGTTGATCCCGCAGGTAACATGCCCCCCCGTCCACCGGCCAGATAAAGCTGCTGGAACTGCCGGCAGCGGAGCCGCCGGAGGAACTGCTGAGCACCTGGATTGGTTCCGCGGTGCCAACGGTTACGACTTGATCCACAGGCTCTTTCAAGACCACTGAATCCACTTCTGTACGGTCTTCTTCCAAACCGTTGACATAAACGACATCGGCAGTCACCAACCGCTTGCCCAATACACCGGAGCTGCGGACCGCCTGATAACCTTTTGGCATAGTTCGCATCTACCACTTCTTCTGTTCCAAATGGAATATCCTCCTCGTAAACCTCGGTCACCGTGCGTTTTACGGTCAGAAAGTTAACCTGATTGGAAATCAGGACTTCCTGGCCGACCAACAGGCTTTCCTCAATGCCGGGTTAAGTGCCTTGAGCTGGGAATAGGGAATATCCATCTTTTGGGAAATCAGAGGGCGCATCGCCCTCTACAACGGTATAGGTTACTTCTCCTTCTACTTCGGAGGTCAAAACCGCTTCCATTTCCTCCGGCTCCACCAGACTGCTCAACAGATACAGGCCTTTGGAAAGCTCAACGTCCTGAACAAAATCAACCCGCTCGTTTTCACTTCCGGTACGGTACTGATCCAGCATACTGTCAAGCAATGCACGAATCGGCGCTGCGTCTTCCCCCGCGCCGTAAACACCCCGTCCACATACAGGCCGCTGGCCTCCGTAATTTCATTGCCGGAAGCGGCAATAAGCTCATCGGCGATTTCATTAACGGTGGAAAGCTCCTCCTCATCAATCACCTTCAGCGTGTACTTGGGAACCGTATCCAGCGGCGGCTGGTACTCCTCATAAACAATACGGCTCTGCATGATTTTTTCCGATTCGTCAAAATCCGATTCTTTTTCAATATAGCCGATCATCTTATCGTTATATTCCACCTCCAGCGCAAAACTGAAGATTGGTATTTTCATGAATCAGACCAACCAATATAATGAAGCTGACTACCGGCGCAACATAGTTAAAAACGGTGCCAAGGATCTTGCAAACAAGCCGCAGGCTTTCACGCCATATCCGGCTTTTTTTCTTTGCGAACCGCTTTTTGGCCCCAGTTCTTCCGCCAGCGCAAGGCGTTCTTCCTGGCTTTGCCGAAGGCGCTGCACCTGACGGTACGGACGCATGGCGTCATTCACGGCAAAACGAAATTTACGACCGACAAGGGTCAGGCGTTTTTTTCATTTTCAGCTGAAGCCCCAATCGGGTGCGCACAGCAAAACGAAACAAACGCTTCTTATAACGTCTGAAATAACGAATCAGCTGGGACGCCGGTATAATAACAAAACCGATAGCTTTTTAAGGCGGCATTTTGCGCCATATCCTGCAACGATTGATTTTCGGCATGCGCCGTTTGGCCGCAGGCATCTTTTTACCGGCATTCTGGCTGCTTTCCATGCATTCCTCTCCTTTCTTTCGCGTCACAGATGTTCCGCTTGATTTCTTCTCCATTATACACCCTCTGGCTTTTTAATCAACCGAATTCACAAAAATGTAAAAAAGTTGTGGTTAAACTCTATAAATATTTTTAAAAAACTCAAGTATTTATTGTGCAAATTATGATTCAATGTGTTTTGTTTGTGATGAATCCATCCTTTTGGAAAACGCAGTTTCTTCCTTCAACACATGCAAAATGGTTCTTTCTCTCCGAAAAACTGGGGCCACATTTAAGAAAATTATTTTGATATTCTTTAAAAAACGGCCTTACCGTCTGGAAGCATCCGGACAATAGAAAAACGCAGATCAAAAAAGACACTCCAACAGAAGTGTCTTTTTTCACAAAAAACCGCGCGCTGGCGGCTTGTGCGGCAAACATCTGAAAATCAACAGCATCGTTTTTTCTGGCCGGGATGGCCGCCAAAGGCTTTTTTCCGGATTTTAACGATTATCGCTTTGGCCAGCCGCCTCTCAAACCGGTTCAGGATCCGGGTCATGCCGAATACCAATACAAAATAGATCACCGCGATGGACAAAAGCGGCGTATATAAATCGTATGTGGCACCGCCGACCCGTTCAGCCGCTTTGGTCAGATCGTTGACCGCCATCGATGTGCCGGCAATGGAGGTTTCCTTGACCAGCGTGATAAACTCATTGCCCAAAGCCGGCAGAATATTACGCACCGCCTGCGGGAGGATGATAAGCTGCATGACGGTTCCGTCCCCCAGTCCCAGCGAATTGCCCGCTTCAAACTGGCCTTTGTCCACCGAGTTGATGCCTGCTCGGATGATCTCCGCCACATAGGCGCCGGAGTTGACGCCAAAGGTGATGACCGCTACCAGAATCTTGTTCTGCACCGACGCTAATACCACCGTGTTCAAAACCAGCAGCTGCACATAGACCGGCGTTCCGCGAATCACCAGCACATAGGCATCCGACAGCCATTCCAGCGGGCGGAGAAACCGGTATTTTTCGCCATGTGTGCTTCACCACCGCCACGATTACGCCGATGGCCGTCCCCAGCAATACGGCGAAAAATGAAATTTCCAGCGTTGTACCAATGCCCTTGAGGAACGCTATGTAACGGTCCTTTTCAATAAAAGTACGATACAGGTTATGGCCCAATTCTGTCAGCCAATGCAAGCCTTCACTCCCCTTCGCTTCATAAAGCAATGCAAGGGAGGGATTTTCCCCATCCCTGCAAAGCAGTGGATTTTCCTTCGCTACAGGAAGCTTCCGTATGGGTTTTGGTGAATTCTTCAATTTTTCCTTCCTCAATCAGCTGCTGCAATACGACGTTCAGTGCCTCCGCCATTTCCGTGTTGCCCTTCTTTACCGCCATGGCGTATACATCCGTGAACAGCACCAGATCTAGAATCTCCAGCTCTTCTTTATTTTGGGCGAGAATGGCTTCTGCCGGCATATTGTCCAGAATCATGCAGTCAATCTGCCCGTTTTTCAGATCTTCCGCCGCAACCAGATTCTTTTTGTACGCACTTACGCTTTCAAAGCCCATCTCCTGGCAATACAGGTCGGCAGTTGTTGACTGCTGGACTCCAATTTTTTACATTGGCCAGATCCTCTTCGCTCTGGATATCGGTAAATCCTTTTCTCACCAGGATCACCTGGTCCGATTCTGCATACTCGATGGTGAAGTCCATGGTCTCCAACCGTTCTTCCGTGATAGAAACGCCCGCAGCTGTAAAGTCGGCCGTCCCGTTCTGCGGGGCCAGCAATGCGTTGGTGAAATCCATGTCCTGGATCACCAGCTCCAGGCCGTAATAATCGGCGATTGCCTGCGCAATGTCTGCGTCAATTCCCACAACCTTTTCCCTCTACATATTCATAAGGCGCGAACCCCGCGTCTGTTGCCATCGTCAGCTTTCGGGAGTCACCGTGTTCAGGGTAGGCGTTTCCGATTGCAGCTGGGAAGACGCCGCCGAATCGGAGGAATCTGCCGGTGCAGAAGAATTTGTGGTGCCGTTGCAGGCAACTAATGTCAGCAGCAGCATTGCCGCCAGAATCAGAGAAATTAATTTTTTCATTGCCGTTCTCTCCTGTCATTCATTTGGTATGGTTTTATTATATGCATATTTTCTCATAAAATCAAGCATTTTTTGAAATATTATTCATTTTTATCCAATATTTACGTTTATATATGCATTTTCCATTGCCTTTTGAATGATTCATACAAAAGGCGCGGACAGCTCAATCCGCTCTCCGCTGATCGGGTGGAGAAAATGGCAGCGAAAACAATGCAGTGCCTGACGGCCGATCATCTTCGTATCACCGCCATATCAAGTATCGCCTGCCAGCGGGTATCCCCAAATAGGACATATGCACCCGGATCTGATGGGTCCGGCCTGTTTTTCCAGCCAAAGCCGCGCAAGGCTGTACCCATTTCCCTCGGCGAGAATCTCGTAATGCGTCACTGCACGCTGACCATCTGGGGAGACCTCGCGCAGAATATGCGTGGGGCTGGTCCGGCGAATCGGCGCGTCGATGGTGCCGGAACGCTGCCTGGGGCATCCACAGAGAATCGCCAGATATTCTTTTTCTATCCCGCCTGCCAGCCGGGACGCCGTGTAGGGATCCTTCGCCACCACGACAATACCGGTTGTATCCTTATCCAGCCGGCTGACAGGCCGGAAGGGAAGCGTCAGCCCCGAGCGGCGCACAATGCGGCAAATACGTTGCCCAGCGTATCGTTTTGATGCTTTTTCACCCGGATGGCAGGGCATGTCCCAGGGCTTGTTGAACACAACCAGCGATTCGTCCTCATACAACACCGGAACTCGTACTGCCAGTGGGACAGCCGTTGTTTCCCTCTCCGGCCAGCGCAGGGTGATCTGATCTCCAGCCCATACCAAATCAATCGTGCGGAGCAGATTTTCACCGGAGCAGGCCCCAGGGCGGATCCAGCTTTTTTAAAGGTTTTGATCAGCCGGGAGGAAACCCCTTTTCCCCGGCGCAGAAAATCGTTGGCTGTGCATCCGTCAAATGGAGCCGGAACCTCAAAGACAAGCTCGCCCAAGTCCATTCCTCCTTTTTTCCATACAAAAGGCGGCTGGAAGCAGCCGCCTTTGAAATCAGGCAAATTTTGTTTTCTCACCTTTTTTGCGCAGTCGCGATTGCCGCATGTCAATCGCAGACCTTAACGCTCCAGCCTTCCGGACCGGGGATGCGCCCCCACTGGATGCCAGTCAGCTGGTCATACAGTTTTTGGGAAATCGGGCCGATTTTGCCGCCGCTCAGCTGCAGGACATGTTCGTTGATTTTCAGCTCGCCGATGGGGGAAATCACCGCCGCCGTACCGCTGCCAAACGCCTCTTTCAAACGGCCATCCTTTCCCGCCTGCAACAGCTCATCTACTGACAGGCGCCGCTCGCTAACTTGATATCCCCAGCTTTTCAATAGCTCGATACAGGATTTGCGAGTGATACCAGGCAGGATGCTGCCCGTGAGCATCGGCGTTACAATCTCGTCTCCAATGACGAAAAACACGTTCATCGCGCCAACCTCTTCAATATATTTGCGTTCCCACCGTCCAGCCACAGAACCTGGGAATAACCTTGTTCATGGGCAATCTCCTGTCCTTTTAACGAACAGGCGTAGTTACCGCCGGTCTTAGCCTCTCCCATGCCGCCGCGGACCGCGCGGACATACTTGGTTTCCACATAGATTTTAACCGGATTAAAGCCCTGGGGATAATAGGCTCCAGAAGGAGACAGTACAATTAAAAACAGGTAGGTTTGGGAAGAATCGGTGCCCAGCTTTGGCTCAGTGGCAATGATAAACGGGCGGATATACAAAGAGGTGCCCTCCGCATGGGGAACCCAATCTTTGTCCAGCTCCACCAATTTCTTCAGAGCTTCCAAACAAAGCGCTTCATCCAGCTGTGGAATGCACATCCGGTCATTGGAACGGTTGATGCGTTTGAAGTTTTCTTCCGGGCGAAACAGCAAAATCTGGCCTTCGTCTCCCCGGTAAGCCTTCAACCCTTCAAACACCTCCTGACCATAGTGGAGGCATTTGGCAAAAGGATCCAGTTCAATGGGGCCATAAGGTATGATTCTGGGATCATGCCATCCCTTTCCTTCGGTATAGTCCATAATAAACATGTGATCGGTAGTAACGGCGCCAAATCCCAGTTTTGCATCATCCTGAGGCTTCTCTTTCGGTGCAGCCGTGCGCACAATCTTGATTTCACTCATCTTTTGATTCACACCTTTTTCATTGATTCTTTGGGCTGTCAAGCTTTTTCAATATGTGTTTCATTTTAGCACTTTAACGCGCAGGATACAAGTGTTTTCCTCCAAAAAGGATTGTGCGCCAGCAGCTGTTTTTGTTCATATCTGCCGGGATCTTCAAAGAAAAAGGCGCGGTGTGGAAAATACGGCCTAAGCCCGCCGAACCATTCACACCGCGCTGCATTTTGAGACAAACAAACTTAGAAGGTCAAACCGTAAGCCAGCATGGTATCGGCGATTTTCAAAAAGCCCGCCGCGTTTGCACCGACAACCAGATTACCTGCCGCGCCGAATTCCTTTGAAGCATTGTACGAATTATGGAAAATACCGATCATAATATCCTGCAGCTTTTTGTCTACCTCCTCGAAGCTCCATCCATAGCGCATGGAATTCTGACTCATCTCCAGCCCGCTGGTCGCCACGCCGCCTGCATTGGCCGCTTTTGCCGGGCCAAATAAAACGCCTTTGGCCAAAACAGCTCCACCGCCTCAGGGGTGCTGGGCATATTTGCGCCTTCAGCAACGGCGATTACACCGTTTTTCACCAACTGTTTTGCCGCCTCGCCGTCCAGTTCGTTCTGGGTAGCGCAGGGCAGCGCAACGTGGCATGGAACCGACCAGATCCCCCGGCAGCCCTCAGTATATTCCGCACCGGAAACCTCCTGGGCATATTCGGAAATTCTTCCGCGGCGTACCTCCTTGATTTGCTTTATCACATCCAGCCGGATCCCTGCCGGATCGTAAACATAGCCGGAAGAATCGCTCATGGCAATCACCTTTTCCGCCCAGCTGCTGGGTTTTTTCAGCCGCGTAAATCGCCACATTGCCAGAACCGGAAATCACTACGTTTTTGCCTTTGATCGAATCCTGCTTCATGTTTTTGAGCATCTCTTCGGTAAAATACAAAAGGCCATAACCGGTTGCCTCTTTCCGCACCAGAGAGCCGCCGTAGGTCAGCCCCTTTCCAGTCAATACGCCGGTATGTTCATTTTTTGATCTTTTTATACTGTCCGTATAAAAAACCGATTTCCCGTGCGCCCACGCCGATATCTCCGGCAGGGACATCCGTATCCGGCCCGATATGGCGGCACAGTTCTGTCATAAAGCTTTGACAAAACCGCATGATTTCACCGTCAGACTTGCCTTTGGGATCGAAATCAGAGCCTCCCTTGCCACCGCCCATGGGCAGGCCAGTCAGAGAGTTCTTAAAACACTGCTCAAAGCCTAAAAATTTAATGATCGAAGCGTTGACCGACGGATGCAGCCGAAGGCCCTCCCTTTATAGGGGCCAATCGCCGAATTATACTGTACCCGATAACCACGGTTGACCTGGACTTTGCCATTGTCATCCACCCAGGAAACACGGAACTGCAAAAAACGCTCCGGCTCGACGATCCGCTCTACAATCCCGGCTTCTTTGATATCCGGCCGTTTTTCCACCACTGGTTCCAGCGATTCCAGAACCTCCTGCACCGCCTGCAAAAACTCCGGTTCGCCCTGGTCTCTTTTGCAAACTTTTTCATAAACCTCTTTCATATAAGCGCTCTTCAAAGCCATGCATTTTCCTCCTTCAGTCTGATCATCTGTGGCGAACACAGCCACAATAATATTCATGTATCCATTATACTGAAAACAATTTCCATTGCAAGATTTTTTGCAAGATTTTTACCATATCATGCAAAAATCCGGAAATCCTGTATACTCTCTCATCGCCAAATTTCCTATCATTTCCACGCCAGAAAAAGATAAATTTTTGCAGAAGCGGCTAGCCAAACCCTAAAAATATGTTATTCTGATTAGGAAATGAAGGCTTTGGCCTGATTACTTCGTTATTTGTTCAGAAACCTTTCAAAGGAGTGTTCCATATGTATTGTAGACATTGCGGCGCTGAAATGAATTCTGACGCACCGGTCTGTCCTTCCTGCGGCGTATCCGCCGGTTCCGGCAGCACCTATTGCGCCAACTGCGGTGCAAAATGTCAGCCCGGCGCAGTATTCTGTTCTCACTGCGGCTGCCAGTTCGCACCGGAACAGGCGCAGCAAACCTATTATCAGGATCCTTCGCAGCAGGCCTATCAAAATCAGGCGTACCGGGGGCGGATCCCAGCTATCAGGCATCCGGCCAGGGTTATCGGCCGCCGGCCTATCCGCCTGTCGGCACTCCGCTAAAATCAAAATGGCAGCGGGTCTGTTAGGCATTTTCCTCGGTGCTTTCGGCGTACATAACTTCTATCTGGGATACACGACCAAAGCGGTGATCCAGCTTTGTCTGACTTTGCTGTCCTGCGGTATTTTAAGCTTTGTCTCTGGCATCTGGGGCTTTATCGAGGGCGTCATGCTTCTGACTGGAAGCATCAATGTGGATGGCAACGGAATGCCGCTGCAGCAATAACGTTTCCGTTTTCTGCGAGCAGGCAGAACAGCAGCGTGCGCAGCGCCGAAAGGCCGCGTATGAGGAAAGTCCGGGCTTCATAGGGCAGGGATAGCTGCTAACGGCAGCCGGAGGCGACTCTAGGAAAGTGCAACAGAAAAAAAAAACCGCTTGTTGGCAGAGGAAAAAGAGGAAAAGCCCTGTTTGGTTTTGTACCATGCCTTGAACTGCTTGTTAAAGCACTCAATGAGGTTGTTGGTGATGTCATCGTGGAAACTTTCCACGCGGATGTGCTGAACCCCATGCAGCGTCTTGACAGGCATTTGATAGGCGAAGTAACGGTCGCTCACAATGGCGCGAGGCGAGCCTAAATCCTTTACCGCTTCCAGTATGGTGAAAGCCTGAGGACTGTCCCTGTGGCGGTCCAGATGGAAGCCAAGGACAAAGCGCGTCTCACTGTCCAGAATGAGCCAGAGGTAGTATTTCTTGCCCTGTATCTTAACGACAGTTTCATCGGCATGCCACTCGTCAGAGTTGAAATTGAGTGCTGGAATGAGCTGTAAGGCCATGTTTTGGAACATCGGGGCGAAGTTGGTACACCAGTTACTAATGGTCGTGTGGGACACCTGGACATTCATCACGGTACGCAGAATCAATGCGATATTGCGGAACGAGTTCTTGCCCAGGTAGAACATGCTCAAGGCCGTTAGAATCACATGAACAGGGTAGCGTATCCGCTTGAAATCGGTCTTTCCAAAGAGTTGGGACATGGACGGAGCAGAGATAGCGGTAGGCTTCGGTACAAACATGGAGTGGTTGCACTTCTTGTCACAGCAGCGGTAGTCGCTGTAGTGCTCCATATCATGGTGCAGGAAAGTTGCCTTGCCGCAAATAGGACAGGAAGGATAGCTCTTCGTTCGAGTATAAACACGCTCCGGCGTTTCCGGTGCCCACTGATACCAACACTTCTTGCAACGATACTTTTGATGTCCATGCGAATCTTTTCCGTAGCGATAAAAATCCGTTTTGTTGTTGCACTTCGGGCAGCTTATTTGATACAATTTTGCCGTCAGGAACAATGCCTGAACCAGACAAACTGCTCGCATAAGGAAGGTTATACCGACCGACACGGCGCTCCCTGTGGAACCCTTTTAAAATAAGCTTTCTGTTCAAAGCCCCCTGCCAAATCATCCGGCAGAGGGCTTTTTTCGTCGATTTTCGTTTTTCTTTCCGGTGAAGGACTCTTCCAGCACAAAGTCTACATTTCCGGAGGAAACGTCCGCACCGGCCACCTTGACCCGGATGCGGTCGCCAATCCGGAATCGCCGGCCGCTGTCCGGTCTTTCACCTCGATTTTACCGTCGTATTCAAAATGACCCGGCATTTCGGAAATACGGATCATCCCTTCCACCGTGTTGGGCAGTTCCACAAAAATCCCCCGCTCCATCACACCGGAAACAATCCCTTCATAGTTTTCTCCCAGATGGGCAGTCATATATTCTGCTTTGTAACAATCCTCGCAGCTCCGCTCTACCGTCATGGCACGCTGCTCCGCCGCACTGAATGAACCGCTGCATCCTGCACAAATTTTTCCAAATCGGCGTTGCGCCTCCTGGGAATCCATCCCCTTGAGCGATTCGCTCATGATCCGATGGATCACCAAGTCAGGATAACGGCGGATGGGCGAAGTAAAAAATGAGAATATTTAGAAAGCACCAGTCCAAAATGCCCTTTGTTGACCCTCAGAATAGCGGGCCTTTGCCATTGACCGCAGCAACTGGCTGTTGACCAGCATCTGCATATCGGTGCCTTTGACTGCCTTTAAGATTTTTGCAGTTCAGAAGGTCTGACCCCGGTTTGATCTGCGCCGCATCCAGGCCCAATACTTTTCAGCAGCTCAGCCAGCGCCTCCAGTTTCTCCGCCGAAGGGTTTTCATGGATCCGAACAAAAACGGGGAGCTCCCGCTCCAGGCCGAAAGAAGCCGCTGCCTCATTGGCCACCAGCATAAATTCTTCGATGATCCCCTCTGATTCTCCGCTTTGACGGGGAAGGATGTCCTTCACACGGCCATCCTCTCCTATCAGGATCTTCGCCTCAGTCGACTCCAGATCCAAACTGCCCCGCTGTGACCGGCGGCGGGCCAGAATCTGCGACAGTTCCTTCATCTGGTGCAGCACCGGTTCCAAACCGTAATATTTTTTGCGGATTTTCTTCTGCCGTACCGTCTAAAATCCGGTTGACTTCACTGTATACGCCCTTGACCCGGAGCGGATTACCGTTTTGCGAAAAGCATACTGTTTCAGGGCGCCATCCGAATCCAGGTGCATCAGCGCCGAAAGGCCAGCCGATCCTCCTGGGGATTCAAAGAACAGATCCCATTGGAAAGTTCCTTGGGCAGCATGGGAATCACCGTATCGGCATAATATACCGAAGTGCCGCGTCCAAACGCTTCCGCGTCCAATGCAGACCGTGGACGGACGTAATGGCTAACGTCCGCAATGTGAACGCCCAGTTCCCATCCATCCTCCAATCGAACCAGGAAACGGCGTCTGTCGATGTCCTTGGTATCCGCGCCGTCGATGGTAAAAATGATTTCCCCCCGTAAATCCAACCGTCCGTCGATCTCCCGTTGGGAAATCCCTTTCTCCTGTATCTGCCTCGCTTCCTCCAGCACCTGAGAAGGAAACTGCTTTTCGATACCGTTATCCGCCAAAATCGCCTCACAGCAGACCGCAGCCAGCTGGCTGGAACCAAACACCGCCGTCACAGCCGCTCGGTGGTCAAAATGTTCCGCCCCCTGTTTGGCAATGCGGGCCGAAACCTTGTCCCCTTCCTTTGCACCGCCGGTTTCGTTCTTATAAATGGGAACAGGCCCTTTCATCTGCGCATCGGGGTATACCACCGGCATCCCATTTTCTACCCGAAAGGTTCCGGTAAAATGATAATCGGCCTCCTCCAGAATACGCAGCACCTCGCCCTCCTTTAAATTGCCGCGTCCCTGCCGCACCGTGATTTTTACGCGGTCGCCTGGCAGAGCGCCCATCAGATAGCGGCCAGGATAAAACATCCTCCTGCGCTTCGTCAGGTCGAGCGAATCCAAACCCTTCGGTTACCTTTACTATAACCGCTTCGGCGGTTTGTCTCGGGCGGGCCTTATAATAGCGGCCCCTTTTTCTGTTGAATGGCGCCGCTTTTTACCATACCGGCCAGCACCAGAAAAACGCTTCTGTCTGATGGCGCCTTGATCCCCGCCTGTTCCTGCAGAGATTTGGCAGAAGCACCCCGGGTTCCCGCCCGCTCTAACACGCGGATGATTTCCTTTTTGAAAATCCGGCCGGATCATCGGCTTTTTTCCAGAGCTGCGCGGCCGGCTGTCCTTCTTT
>VOFH01003818.1_pt1 | contig 38176 bp, 46 predicted proteins | sample 5384091 | NCBI WGS metagenome assembly VOFH01 (sample SAMN12384727, study PRJNA508395) | human gut metagenome | isolation source: healthy gut G | host: Homo sapiens
AAGATTTCGCCTTCACCGTACCGGTAGCCGCATCGACGGCATAACGCACGCCAGAAGCGCCGGCCCACAGGTAGTACGAATCTACCGGCAGCGGATCGGCTACGGTAAACCGAACGCCGTCGGTCGATGTGAGCGTCCCGATTTCGCGGTCGGCGGTCACGTAAAAGTCGCAACATATTCGCTGCTGCCCGCATGGTATTTCACGTCGATTTCGGCAGGGCGTCTTCGGTGAACGCGTAGCCTACGCTCTGCTGTCCGGAAGCCGGCCAGTTGTCGCCGCCGGCGTATTTAACCGACACCACATTGTCGCCGTCCATATAATAAGCGTACACGGCTCCGTCTTTCCCGACCAGCGAAACGGGGTCGAGAACTCGTCCATACGGTAACTTTTCCGTCGGCCGACCAGCCCGAACCGTTCCACGATTCCCAATCGCCGCCGGCTATTTTACACCGGGTTACGCAAATACCCTTATCACCGGCCTTATCGAAAGTCACGTAATAATAACCGTCGAATGTCGTGATATTGAAATTGGAAGCGACCGTATAATCGCCGAGCCATTTCTTGCTGAGAGCCGCGAAAGATTCGTCGGCCTGATCTTTCCACGTTTTGCCCAGGTCGGTGGAAGTTTTGCAGGCCACCTGTCCCGAACCGTTCACCTTCGTGTCGTAAACGCAATAGAATTCGGGGAAATTAGCAGTCATTTCCTCTTTTCCGCACCAAGCCCCTTTGACGAACTCTTCATTCGCCTTACCCCACGACCAGTATTGCGGGTTATTGATATCGATATCGGTGGCTTCCAGCGAAAGCATATATTCGCCCGGAGCTACGGTCTTGCCGCTCGGCAGCATATCGTAGTGCTTACCTTCGGTGTACGGAATCGTATTGGTAATGATCGGATCACCGGCCAGCGTCGTGTTGTAATCGGTATCCCAACGGTACAACGAAGACCATTTTGCTAGTACTTCCCCAACCTTCCCCACGGATAGACTGCTTCATATTGCTAGCAGGCAGATCCCACGAAATGCACGTATAAGGTTCCTTTCTGAACTCTCCGCCAGTAACGCCTGAGTTGGCAGCCCACAATTCAGCCTGCGAAGCGCTCAACTTATAAGGATAAGTATAAAGCCCTATCAGGTTGCCGCTCTTTTCGAATACCGAAGGATTGGAATACGTCGCTGCATCCCCTTTATAAATAAAGGCTCCGTTTTCAACGCCCAGTTCGGTCTGTTGGATCGTAATGGTTCGCACCATCGTGTCGGCCGTCAGCGTGAATACGGCGGTACGTGCTTTGGTAAGCGCTTCCTCAACCGAGAAGACCAACTCATATTCGCCTTTTTCTCCTTCCGGACCGGTCCCGGTCAACTTACCCAAGCAGTCGCTTCCTCCTGCGTCAATTTCCACGCAGCGCTCGATACCAGCGAAACGGTCACCTCCTGTTTCTTCCGTCGATTTCGGAAAGCGCCGGATCTACGACAAGGGTCGGGCCGGGATTCTGCGAAATATCGATCTGCTCGTAAGCCCCCCAGCGCCGTGTTGGTCAGCGTAATGCTCGTTTCGCGCGGGAGAAGCCCCGTCCGGTAAGTTTCGATCTTGAAATAGAGCGTGTCTTTCACCGGCTCGGCCTTCCGATTCCACCTGCGAAATCCCACTCCTGCGCTTCCGCCGAGATATTCACCTTGTACTCGACGTTGCTGACCAACGGCACTTCGATGATCTGCTCTTCATAAGACAGATCCTTGAACTCGTGAACCTCGGCCGCCAGTTCGTTCTTCGCCGGCATCGTAACCTTGTAAACTTTCGAAGCGGAACCGGAATGCACCACGACGTCGACCGTACGATCCTCGAAAGTCTCGTTCTGGGCAGCCGTAATGGTAATTTCATTGTCTCCTGCGCCGCCGCTCATCGGAGATACGGTGCACCAATCTTTTGAATCGCCCCTTCCGGATAGTCGATGGAAATGGACCATCCTTTGGTCGCCGTAAATTTCACTGCTGTGGACCCGCCTGCAATCGGGAAGGACACTTCAGGCGCGCCCCACGTTCCGATCGCCGCAGATTCCCATTCAGGATCGTCACATTGCCAGAAAGCCGTAGCCCCCAAGACGAATAAAGCCGCATACAAAAGTTTTTTCATAATAATCAAGTAGTTTTTTAATCGTTAAAGTTGACTTTTGGTTAAACAATTCGTTTCTGTCTGTAAATTTATCTTTTTTTATTTAATAAACCAAACAAATAAGCGTAAAAACAACACTTTTTCCGGGAACGGGGATTCGTGCGAAGCCGGCGAAAACAGCGGACGGACGGCTTACTTGATCCAACTGTCCACGATCTCGGCCACGTACAACCGATGGTCTCCGCCCTGGGACCCTCCGTACCACTTCCGGTAAATACTCTTATCGATAAACCGCTCCTCGGCGGTTATCCCGGTGTACAGTTTCCGGCACTCCAGCGTCAGGCGGGACTGCTCGAAGGTGACGTTTCCCAACGGCGTAACGAACGGGACGAGCCCCGCTTCCTTCACTTTATCGGTATCGCGCCCGGAACGGGAACCGCAAACTTTATACGCTTCCCGGTACTCCTCGCACAAGAACGACAGCGTAAAACAGTCGCAGCGTTCGATAAATTCGAACAGTATACCGTTCCGGACGAACGAATACGAACACCACGGGCTTATTCCACAGATACCCCACCCCGCCCCACGAGGCGGTCATGGTGAAACGGGACGCATCGCCAGCCGTGACGAGCATCCATTCTCTGCCGATCAGCGAAATAAAATTTTCGGTAATCCAGGCGGGATCGATTTTTTCCATAGACGATCAGATTTTATTTATGCAGTTCTTTATGTTTTCCGGACAGGTGCTCGATATCCAGCCTCAGAATCTCGGTCCGGTGAAACGATCCGGCGATATATTTAGCCGCGATATCCTTAAAATCGGCGCTGTATTTATCCACCAGCAGATCGAGGGCCGACAGCCGTTCCGATTCGGGCAGCGAGCAGGCGACCGTTCCGAACGCCATCACGCTCCGGTACTCGGTAGTGAACCCTTCCGGAATGATCCGGGTATGCCCGACGACGCAGAAACACGCCCGATTGTTCGCCCGGACGCACTCCAGTTTGTACCCTTCGGGCGCGCAATGAAAATAGACGCTTTTTCCCGACAGCGCATAGCTGATCGGGATTCCGTAACCGTAACCGTTCGTTCCGCACAGCGACAGAAAACCGTATTCGCCTCGGACCAGCAATTCCCAGGCCCGCCCGTCGTCCCAAACACGGTCTTTTCTTCTGATTTCTCTAAACAATCCTCCCATAAATCCGACATTTAATGAAACATCCGGCTTCCTTGTTTGTGCAAGTTTAAACATACTTGTTCTAAATCCGATATCTTTGGGGGAATTTTTTTGAAGAATCCCCAAAAAATCCGTCCGGAAATCGCAAAAAACGCCGATCTGCATCTTCCGTTTTTCGCACTCGCAATAAATCATTATCTTTAAAGCGCGGAAACGCCGGCAGGTCGAATCTGCCTATTTTGATATTATTAACCGATAACTTAACCGCAAGATGAAAAAAAACATCTACAAATTGCTGTCGCTTCCGGCATTGTTGCTGGCCCCGGGGCTGCTCGCGGCGGGTAATCCCGCGCAGCAAAGCGCCGCCGACACCGCCGGATACCGGGACATCTATCCCGACACCTGGGTAGCCACCGACGCCGTGGGACGCACGATGCCTTCTTACGAAGAGGTCGGAGCCGTGAAAAACGACCAGCGCCGCATTGTCGGCATCTTCTACATCACCTGGCATACCCAGGGACTGGCTGGACTGAAAAGCCCTTACACGGCCGACGTGACCAAAATCCTCGAAAAAGATCCGAACGCGCGCCTGCAGGCCGACAATCCGTTGTGGACGGAAGGTTCGTACCACTACGCCGAACCGGAAATGGGTTACTTCCTCAGCCAGGACGAATGGGTGATCCGCAAGGACATCTCGATGCTGGCAGACGCCGGCGTAGACGTGATGATCATGGACGTCACCAACGCGGTGCGCTACTGGGACGAATGGGACGTGATCTTCAAAACGATGGAAAAGATGAAGGCCGAAGGCAACAAAGTGCCCAAATTCTGTTTCTGGGCGTTCAACGGCCCGGTCATCACCGTCGTGCAGGATCTCTACGAACGCATCTACGAGAAAAACCAATACCCCGACCTGTGGTTCTACTGGGACGGCAAACCGCTGCTGCTCTATAACGGCACCCCGAAATACGACGCCAACGGACAGGATACGCCGCACCCGAATCTGCACTACGACGAAGACGCCGTGACCAACAAAAACAATCCGCATTACGGAGACCCGTACTATACCGCTAAATATTATACGGATTATTCCGACGACGTGAAAAACTTCTTCACGCTGCGCACGATGTGGTGGGGCTACTACGAATGGGCCAACGAGCGTTTCATCGGAACCGAGGACAACTGGAGCTTCGGATACAACATGGCCGATCCCCGGATCAAAGATATGAAACCCGAGGAACTGCTCTCGACCCATAAGGGCAAACGCGAACAGGCCGCCGTCACGCCGGCCCAGCATCCGGTCACGATGATCGAAGGCGAACGCATGGGAGTCGGCAAATCGTGGTCGAAAAAGTACGGCGAGCCGGAGCTGGACGAACACGACATGCCCAAATCGGCCTATGTGCCCTGGCTCGGGAAAACCGTAAAAGACCCGGTGAACTACGGAATCTATTTCCAGGAACGCTGGGAGGACGCCCTGCAGGCCAACCCCGAATTCCTGTATATCAACGACTGGAACGAATGGACCGCCGGGAAATACCATCCGGGCAAAGGCAAGACCACCGTCTGGCTGAACCGCGACAGCCCGTTCTTCTTCGTCGACCAGTACAACATGGAATTCAACCGGGGCATCCAGCCGATGAAAGGCGGATACACGGATAACTATTACATGCAAATGGCGCAGAACATCCGCCGCTACAAAGGAATCCGTCCGATCCCGGAACTGGCCGGCTACGTAAAAACTAAGATCGACGGCCGGTTCGACGACTGGGCGGGGCTACCACCGAATACCGCGATACCAAGGGCGACGTTTTCCACCGCGACGCCAAAGGTTACGCGGGAATCCATTACGTCAACAATTCGGGACGCAACGACATCATCACCGCCAAAGTGGCCGTCGACAAGAAGCAGATGGCGTTCTACGCCGAAACGGCCGACGCGCTGACCCCGTGCACCGACAACAATTGGATGTTGCTGCTGATCGACGCGGACAACGATCCGTCAACGGGATGGTACGGATACGATTACCTGATCAACAAGCGGATCAAAAACGATCAGACCACCACGCTGATGCGTTACGACAGCGCCAAAGGCGACTGGACGGAAGTGGCCGATCTGCCGATGCGCTACGCAGGCAACCAACTGGAAGTTTCCGTTCCGCGCGAATTGCTCGGACTCGGCGGCGACCGTTTCGTGTTCGATTTCAAGTGGAGCGACAACCCGGCCGACCTGAACGATCCGATCTCGCTGTGCCTGAACGGGGACACGGCTCCGAACCGCCGGTTCAACTACCGCTGCATCTGGAGCAGATAGACGGAAAAAAGCTCCCGCCTCAAAAAAGCGGGGGCTTTTCTTTCAAGTATCATTATATTTGTTATATTTGCAGGTGAAAATCAAACGGAAACTCAGTACAGAGGGAACTGCCTTGTCGTCGCTTTGCTTCAAAAAAGTCGAATTCCGGTTGCCTCCATGTATTTCCGAATGTCTAACTATTAATCGTAAAAGCTTATGAAAGAGTTGGTTAACCAGATCAAAGAACAAATTGACGTCTTTATGGCCAATGCAGATCTGCAGGTTGAAAAAAACAACAAAGCAGCCGGAACCCGTGCGCGCAAAGCAGCGCTGGAACTGTCCAAACTGCTGAAAGATTTTCGTAAAGTATCTGTTGAAGAAGCAAAAAAATAGTTTTCGACAACAAATTCGACAAACGGAGCGTCCTCAAAAAGGGATGCTCCGTTTGCTTTCGCTCCCCCCGGACGGGACCCGACACGGACGCTCACTTCTCGGCCGTTTTGCCGAGTTTCGACATAAACGCGGCGATCTCCGGCGCATTGAAAACGAATCCGGCATCCAGCAGTTTCCGGGGAATCGCGCACGGGCCCGAAACCAGCATACCGGAAGCCTCTCCATAAAGCAGCCGGAGCGCCCAACCGGGAACCGCCACGTGTAGACGGGCGGCGTAATGGCGGGCGGCGGCCCGGGCGAACGCCGCATTGGTCAGCCATTCGGGAGCCGTCAGGTTGATCGCCCCGGCCAGCATATCCGACGAAAGGATAAAAGTCAGCGCACGCACCAGATCGCCGATGTCGATCCATGCAAAAATCTGCGCGCCCGACGCAATGCGGACGGCGACCCCTTTGCGAAACGGGAAAGCCATCTTTGCGAAAGCGCCTTCGTCCGGGGCGAGCACTACGCCGAAACGGGCGACCGCCAACCGTATCCCCGGAACCAGCCGGCTCGCTTCCCGCTCCCAGCTTTCGCAGAGGTCGGACAGGAAGCCCGTTCCCTTGACCGCCGTGTATTCGTCGTAACAACCCTGATCGGGGTAATAACCGACGGCGGACGCCGAAACGAAAACCTTCGGCGCGGGATTCATTTCGTTGATTGCGGCCACCAGCTTACGGGTCGTCCCGATCCGGCTGTCGTACAGTTGCTTTTTATAGGCGTCGCTCCACCGCCGGTCGATCGGCGCGCCGGCCAAATTGACCACGGCCCCGCAGCCGGCAAGCGCCGCCGCGAGCGACTCCTGCGACCGGAAAGCCGGACGTCCCAGCGGAACGGCCCGATGCCCCAATCCCGTCAGATAGGCCGTCAGATGCGTACCGATAAACCCGGTCGCTCCCGAAATCGCAATTTTCATCGGATGATCTCCCAAACGGCCACTCCCCCCGTCGTAACCCGGAACAACGGATGCGGCTCGATGCTGCGCACGGCAATCAGCCGCATATAGTTTTTCGGGGAACGGAGTTCCAGCTTTCTTTTTAAATGTTCGAATTCATAATCGAGCTGTCCGCAGGAGACCGTCAGACGGACGACGGCAATGCCGGACACGACCTTCGTCGCATCGAACCGGTACCCCCTGCGCACGGATTCTTCCCAGACGGCTTCGAGATAGCGGTCGATCGCCCGCACCGGGTCTTCCGCCTCCTTGAAACGCGCCAGTTGCGGATGGTTCCGGTAACCGGACGTCCGGCCGCAAAGCACCTCCCGCGCCAGCAACCCTTCGCGCCAGCAGGCCGTCAGACCGGCCGAATCCAGATACTTCGGATGTATCGACCACAATCGCATCGCTTTATCGGAATTAGACGTTATCTTTGCCGGAAACTTCGCACGCCGCAATGAAAAAGCTTTGCCTTTACGGCCTTTTATGGCTGTTTCCGATCGTTTTATGCGCCACAACTTATGCCCAGACAAAACCGATGCCGAAAACGGGCACCGTCAAGGGCCGCGTGACCGGCAGCGGCGACGACCGGCCGATCGCAGGCATCACCGTGCGGCTCGCGGGCGACACTCTCGCGGGAACGTCGAACGGCAACGGGCTGTTCCTGATCCGCCGCGTCCCGGTGGGATACAACACATTGTATGTCGCCGCCGAAGGATTCCACGCGGTCACCACCGAATCGTTCCTGGTCACGGCATCGGACACCGCCGTGGTGAACATCGCCCTCGACACGATGCAGGTAGCGCTGTCGGAAGTCGTCGTGGCGGTTTCGCCGCTCGCGGCGACAACCGAATCCCCCGTGTCGATGCGGCGGATCGGAACCGAAGAGATCGATATGACGCCCGGCGCGAACCGCGATATCTCGAAAGTGGTGCAATCAGCCCCCGGGGTCATCGCCACGGCCATCCAGCGCAACGACGTGCTCGTGCGCGGCGGCGGGGCCAACGAAAACAAATATTACCTCGACGGCATCGAAATCCCGGTGCTGAACCACTTCGCCGTGCAGGGCGGATCGGGCGGCAACGCCTCGCTGGTCAACACCGACCTGCTGCGTTCGGTCAACTTCTACACCGGGGCGTTCCCGGCCGCGTTCGGCAACGGCCTCAGTTCGGTGATGGACATGCGGATGCGCGACGGCAACCCGACGCGGTTCAAAGGCAAACTGATCCTCGGAGCGTCGGATTTCGGGATCAACTTCGATACGCCGGTTTCGAGAAACGGCAAGACCACGCTGCTGGCCTCCTATCGTCGCAGCTACCTGCAAATGCTGTTCAGCGTACTCGGCCTGCCCTTCCTGCCGACCTATAACGACTACCAGTTCAAACTGACCTCGAAACTCGGCGCGTCGGACGAATTTTACCTGATCGGACTCGGATCGTTCGACTACAACCGGCTGAATACCGGACTGAAAGACCCCGACGACGATCAAAAGTACATCCTCGGCTACCTGCCCGAAAACAGGCAGTCAAGCTACGTGTTCGGCGCGGGATACGTGCACCGTTTCCGGGCCGGGCAACTGCGCGTCGTGGTCAGTCGTAACGCTTTTACGAACAAACTCTACAAGCACGAACGCAACGACAAGTCGCTGCCGCGCACGATCGACTACAATACCGAGCAATCGGACAACCGGGTGCGGGCCGAAATCGAATTGCGGTCGGTCGGCGGCTTCCGCTTTACGGGCGGCGTCGGAGGCGGCAGCGGGCACTACGACAATACGACCCGGCGGCCGGCTTACACCGGCGGCCAGCTCCGCACGGAACGGTTCGACAGCCGGCTCTCGTTCGGACGCTACGAACTGTTCGCCACGCTGAGCCGGGAATTTTTCGGGAAACGCTTTTCGGTGCTGCTCGGGCTACGGGCCGACGGAACGACCTATTCTTCCGAAATGCACAACCCGCTGCGACAACTTTCGCCGCGGCTGAACCTCTCTTACAACTTCCGGCCGCAGTGGACATTCAGCGCTTCGGTCGCGCGATATTACCAGGAACCGCCCTACACGTCGATGGGATACAGGGACAGCACCGGCGTACTGATCAACAAAGCGAACGGACTGCGATACATCGCCTCCGACCATTTCATCGCGGGAATCGCCTTTACGCCCGACGCGCACTCGCGCATTTCGATCGAAGGCTTCTACAAGCGCTACTCGGACTATCCGGTATCGCTGATCGATTCGCTGCCGGTATCGACCGGCGACTTCGCCGACTATACGATCGGGGACGTTCCGGTGCGGTCGGTCGGCAAAGGACGCGCCTACGGGATCGAACTCTCGTACCGCAACACGAACCTCGCGAACACGGTCGTCAACGTTTCGTACACGTTCCTGCACTCGCAATTCAACCGTCCCGGCGCAGACCTGCGCCCGACGGACGAGTACGTCTCCTCCGATTGGGACGTGCGGCACATCCTGAACGTCTCGGCGATCCACAAGTTCGGACGCAACTGGACGCTCGGCGCCAAATGGTATCTGACCGGCGGCAGCCCCTTCACGCCCTACGATTTCGGCCTCTCGTCGCAAACCGGAGCCTGGGACGCCCGACAGCGGCCCTACTACGATTACGCGCTGTACAATTCGCGGCGACTGCAGGCTTTCCATCAGCTCGACGTGCGGGCGGACAAAGTATGGTACTTCGCGAAATGGCGGCTCGGATTCTACGTCGACATTCAGAATCTCTACAACTTCAAAGCGGCCGGACAGGATATCCTGATGCCCGAGACCGACGCTTCGGGGCAATACGTCCCCGATCCGCAGCGCCCCGGACACTACAAAATGAAGACCGTCGCGCACGACATCGGCGGCACCGTACTGCCGACGCTTGGCATCACCGTCGAATTTTAACGTACCGCACGCAAGCGCTTTGACGAACCGTACAAATTAGCTACCTTTGTTAAAATCGGATTTTTAGATACTATGAAAAAACAACTATTGACCGCCGTCGGCGCGCTGCTGTGCGCTCCGGGCGGATTCGCCCAAACACCGCAGGCGCTGCCGCTGTACCCCGACGGGGCCGTGGAAAGCAACGGATTCTCCGCAGCCGACGTCCGGTTGACCGCCACGAACCTCGACAAATGCGCGGAAGCCGATTATTTCGTTTTTCCGGCCGATCCGGCGCAAGCGACCGGACAGGCCGTCGTCATCTGTCCCGGAGGCGGGTATATCTCGCTGGCTTACGGTCACGAAGGACTCGACGTGGCCGAATGGATGAACGAGCACGGGATAACCGCCGTCGTACTGCGTTACCGGATGCCGAACGGGCATCCCGAAATTCCATTGAAAGATGCGCAGACGGCCCTGAAACTGGTGCGGCAGAAGGCCCGCCGACTGGCACGTCGACCCGAACCGGGTCGGCATCATGGGATTTTCGGCCGGAGGGCACCTCGCCGCGACCGCAGCCACCCACTTCACCGGCCCGGAAGACCGGCCCGATTTCTCAATCCTGATCTACCCGGTCATCTCGATGGATTCGATCACGCATCAGGGGTCGAAGGACAACCTGTTGGGCACGAACGCCCCGGCGGAGCTGGCCGAGCGCTATTCGAACGAAAAACAGGTTACCGACCAAACGCCGCGAGCATTTATCGCGCTCAGCGACGACGACAACGGCGTACCGCCCGCCAACAGCATCGGTTACTATTCCGCGCTCAAAAAGCACAACGTGCCGGCCGAACTGCACGTTTATCCGAGCGGCGGACACGGATGGGGCTGGCGCGATTCGTTCGAATACCACGACGAACTGCGCGCTTCGCTCGGCCGCTGGCTCGAAGAAATCCGCAAATAAGAATCGCCGAAAGCCCGTTACGATGAAAAAAATGGCATGGCTGGCAGTCCTTCCGCTGCTGTTGTCCGCCGCCGAAAGCCCGGGCCGGACACCCGAACCGAACCGAACGCCCGAAGCGTTGCCGCTCTACCCGAAAGGCGCGCCGGAGAGCAACGGCCTGTCGGCGGACAGCGTCAAAGTATTACCCGACGTGATTTTCGGGGCGGTCGACGCCGACTACCTGGTGCTGCCGGCCGATCCGACGCAGGCGACCGGCCAGGCCGTCGTCATCTGTCCCGGCGGAGGATACGGAGCCATCTGCTTCGATCACGAAGGCTTACAGGTCGCCCGATGGTTTAATACGCAGGGCGTAACGGCCATTGTACTGCGTTACCGGATGCCGAACGGCCACCCCGAAATCCCGCTGAAAGACGCGCAGCAAATGCTGGAATTGGTACGCAAACAGGCCCCGAAATGGCGCGTCGATCCGCACCGGGTCGGCATCATCGGATTCTCGGCCGGAGGACACCTTGCCGCAGCCGCCTCGACGCTGTTCACCGGAGCGGACAACCGTCCCGATTTCACGATCCTGTGCTACGCGGCCACCTCGGACGATCCGGACATCATCGACAAGGAGACCTTCGGCAACCTGATCGGCCCGGACGCTTCCGCCCCGGAGACGTTCCGTTATTCCTGCGAAAAACAAGTGACGGACCGAACGCCGCAAGCATTCATCGCCCTCAGCGACGACGACGACAACGTCCTGCCGGGCAACAGCACCCGCTACTACACGGCGCTGAAAAGCCGCAACGTTCCGGCCGAACTGCACATTTTCCCGACCGGCGGTCACGGCTGGGGCTGGAGCGAATCGTTCCGCTACAAGGACGAACTGCGCGCCGCGCTCGGCCGCTGGCTCGAAGAAATCCGCAAATAAAGAGTTTCCCTTATAATTAAGGAATAATTCACGGCGGAATTTCCTACCTTTGCGGAGGTCCGCTGCAACAACAGCGGAAACACGTGTTCGAGACGACCTAAATAATACGATTACATATTAAACTCAATCAAAAAAAATGGAAAAGGGACCTATTTCTCAATTCATTACGCACCACTACCGCCACTTCAACGCGGCTGCGCTGATCGACGCCGCCAAAGGATACGAAGCCCACATGCAGGCAGGGGGTAAAATGATGATCACCCTCGGCGGTGCGATGAGTACCGCCGAACTCGGCATCTCGCTGGCCGAAATGATCCGCCAGGACAAAGTGCAGATCATCACCTGCACCGGCGCCAACCTCGAAGAAGACATCATGAACCTCGTCGCCCACTGCACTACAAACGCGTGCCGCACTACCGCGACCTGACGCCGCAGGACGAATGGGAATTGCTCGAAAACCACATGAACCGCGTGACGGATACCTGCATCCCGGAAGAGGAAGCGTTCCGCCGCCTGCAACAACATATCTTCAAGATATGGAAAGACGCCGACGACAAAGGCGAACGCTACCTGCCGTACGAATTCATGTACAAGCTGCTGCGCAGCGGCGTACTGGAGCAGTACTACGAAATCGACCCGAAGAACAGTTGGATGCTGGCCGCCTGCGAAAAGAACATTCCGATCATCGTTCCGGGATGGGAAGACAGCACGATGGGCAACATCTTCACGTCGTACGTCATCAAAGGCGAACTGAAAGCCTCGACCGTCAAAGGCGGCATCGAAACGATGATCTTCCTGACCGAATGGTACCGCGCCAACAGCGGCGGCAAAGGCGTCGGATTCTTCCAGATCGCCGGCGGCATTTCGGGCGACTTCCCGATCTGCGTGGTGCCGATGATGTACCAGGATCTCGAATGGGAAGACGTGCCGTTCTGGGCCTACTTCTGCCAGATTTCGGACTCGACGACCTCGTACGGATCATATTCGGGCGCCGTTCCGAACGAAAAGATCACCTGGGGCAAACTCGCTCCGGACACCCCGAAATTCATCGTCGAGTCGGACGCTACGATCGTGGCCCCGCTGATTTTCGCATACGTGCTGGGCTGGTAATTCCGCGCGCAATCGATTTCACAAAGCGGCCGGAACCTGCCGGCAATACACAGAAGCCTGGAGACATTGTAAATACGGTCTCCAGGCTTTGTCGTCGTATATTCCCCTCTGTTCCATCATCCGATATCAACCATCTTCTCCCAACAACAATCAGCGGAGCGCCTCGCTACCTGTATAAATCGGGGAATTGAAGACGACGGTTTACGGTCACAAGAAGAAAAAGGACGGGGGCTTCGATTCGGCGTCGGATAAAGAATTTCGTTTCGACGACTACGTTACGACCGTTTCCAGAAACAAAGCCCGTAGGTGGTTCAATGCCGGTACAGTGTATCTATACTTTGCCGGTAGACGACCCATACAAGAAAGGTTATGTGTATTGTACGGGTGTGGTTATCACCAAAAAAGACCGTGTCGGCATGGCATTGAAGATGTACTTTACCGACAGCGGAAAGAAAAAGGAATCCCGCTATCTCCGTTCGCTGCGCAAAAAGATATGGTACCGCAACGACGAATGGAAATACGATGCGGACATCGTCGCACGTACGGCTCAAAAATACTACGGAGAAAATACGTTCGGCGGATAGGAGATCGCACAAAACAAACGATAGGAGAGTCGCCCCCTATCGCCATGAAAACAGAATACGAGTTTACAGAAGTTTTGCGATTTTCTCCGCGAATACGTTTTTCGGAGCCGCGCCGATCTGCTTGTCGACGATCTGCCCGTTCTTGATGAACAAAATCGTCGGGATGTTGCGGACGGCATACTGCACGGCGATCGCATTGTTCGAATCGACGTCGCATTTGCCGATCGTCACTCTGCCTTCGTATTCGCCGGCCAGTTCGTCGATGATCGGAGCGACCATCCGGCAGGGGCCGCACCATTCGGCCCAGAAATCGATTACCAGCGGCTTGCCCGAATCGAGCAATCCCTGCAGATTTTCGGATGTGATAGTAAGTGCCATAATTTCGGTATTTTTAAAGTTTATGTTTCACTGTGGTCGTACAAAGGTCATAATAACATCCGACAAAAGCACGCGGCGACGGCAAAAGTAATCAACAACTTATTCAACATTCCGACTGGCAGACGAATACACACTTACGGATCAAATAGTTACATCAGCGTATACTGCAACGCATAGTCTTCCAGAAACCGCACCATGTCGCCGGTCATATCGACCTTCACGCTCTTCGAATACAAATTTACTGCCACATCGGCTGCCGGATCGTACACCTTGACGCGGAGCATCACCTTACCGCGGTTGTCCTTCACCGTACAGGAAAGCTTCCCGATCAACTCTTCGGTCAGATCGTTCACCGGTACCATTACGGTAACCTCTTTCATCAGCGTTTCCTGCGCTTCGGAAAGCATCATCATCGACGTGATTTTCGCTTCGAGCTCACTCGGATTGTAGATGCGAGGACCCACCTTCCCCCGGATGAACAGGTAATATCCTTCGAACATATAGCGGCGGAAATTCTCGTATTCCTTCGAAAAGAGCACGAATTCGTGCGAACCGTTGTAATCCTCGATCGTGAACCGTCCGTAAGGCTTGCCGGTTTTGGTCGTCAGGTGCATCACCGATGTCACCATGCCGGCGACCATGAAGTCGCGCCCGTTCATCGACGACAGGTCGGACAGGTCGCCGAGCGAGCAGTTGCAATAGTGACGGATAATAACCGAGAAATCGTCCAGCGGATGCGACGACAAGTAGATACCGATTACCTCGCGTTCGCGGTTCAACATTTCCAAGCTTCGACCACGGCGTATGCTGCGGCGGCTCCGGCTTCTGCACCGAAGACTCGGCGGCCGTTTCGCCGAACAGGCTTTGCTGCACGTTGTTTTTGTCGTTCTGGATGCGGTTTCCGTAACGGATCAGCGCGTCGAGCATCGTCATATCGTGGTCGTCCTTGGCCAGGTAAGCGCTCCGCGGGAACGAACTGATCGTGTCGAACGCTCCGCCGAGCACGAGGTTTTCGAGCGTTTTCTTATTGACGGCCTGCAGGTTCACCCGTTCGACGAAATCGTAGATCGACGTGAACTTACCGCCCTCTTTGCGCACCTCGATGATATTCTGGACGGCGGCCTCGCCCACGCCTTTGATCGCCGCCATGCCGAAACGCACGTTGCCGTCCTCATCGACCGAGAAGCGCGACTTACTGTAATTGACGTCCGGGCCCAGTACCGACAGCCCCATCCGCTTGCACTCGTCCATAAAGAAGCTGATCTTCTTGATATCCGACAGGTTGCGGCTCAGCAGCGCCGCCATGAATTCGGCCGGATAATGCGCTTTCAGGTAGGCCGTCTGGTACGAAACGTAGGCGTAGCAGGTCGAGTGCGACTTGTTGAACGCATACGATGCGAACGCCTCCCAATCGCCCCATATCTTTTCGCAGATTTTCGGGTCGTGACCGTTCTTTTTAGCCCCTTCGATGAACTTGGGCTTCATCTTATCCAGCACGTCCCGTTTTTTCTTCCCCATCGCCTTGCGCAGCGTATCGGCCTCGCCGCCCGAAAAACCGGCCAGCTTTTGCGACAGCAGCATGACCTGTTCCTGATAGACCGTAATCCCGTACGTGTCCTTCAGGTACTCCTCCATGTCGGCAATCTCGTAGGTCACCGGTTCCAGCCCATGCTTGCGGGCGATGAAGTTCGGGATGTACTCCATCGGGCCCGGGCGGTACAGCGCGTTCATCGCGATCAAATCTTCGAACCGGTTCGGCTTCAGGTTGCGCAGGTGCTTTTTCATGCCCGGCGACTCGAACTGGAACAGGCCGGTCGTCTCGCCGCGGCTGTACAATTCGTACGTAGGGCCGTCGTCCAGCGGGATCGCGTCGATATCGAGCTTCCGCCCGGTCGTCGATTCGATATTTTCGAGCGCATCCTTGATAATCGACAGTGTTTTTGAGTCCCAGGAAGTCCATCTTAATCAGGCCGACGCTCTCGACCAGCTTTGCCTTCGTACTGCACCACGTTCAGCTCGGCGTCCTTCGCGATCGCGATCGGGGCGAACAGTTCGAGGTCATCCTGCCCGATAATCACGCCGCAGGCATGTACGCCGGTCTGGCGCACCGACCCTTCGAGCTTCTCGGCATAACGCATCGTATCGCGCACCAGCGGGTCGGGCGATTCCTTCTCGGCCAGCAGTTCGGGAGATTCTTTATAGGCTTTCGGGAACGACATCCCCGGTTTTTCGGGAACCAGCTTCGCCAGGCGGTTGCTTTCCGAAAGCGGCAGCTTCTGAATCCGCGCCACGTCTTTGATGGCCATTTTCGGAGCCATCGTCCCGAACGTGATGATCTGCGCGACGCGCTTGCTGCCGTATTTTTCGGTCACGTAATGCAGCACGTCGGCGCGGCCGTCCTCGTCGAAATCGACGTCGACGTCCGGCAGCGAAATACGATCCGGATTCAGGAAACGTTCGAACAGCAGGTCGTATTTCATCGGATCGATACTGGTGATTTTCAGCGCATAGGCAACCACCGACCCGGCCGCCGACCCACGACCCGGCCCGACCGACACGCCCATCTCGCGCGCCGCACGAATAAAGTCCCACACGATCAGGAAGTAACCAGGGAACCCCATCCACTCGATCGTCGACAATTCGTATTCGATCCGTTTGCGCACCGCCTCCGAAAGCGTGCCGTAACGTTTTTCGGCACCCAGGTAGGTCAGGTATTCCAGGTAGCGGAACTGTTTCGAGATCATCAACCGTTCGGACAGTTCCGGATGACGCGCGATCACGTCGTCGAGCGACGCGCAATCGTTCACTTCCGCGCGCAACGCCTCGTCTTCCAGCTTTTTCAGGAAGGTTTCTTTCAGTTTGTCGAGCGGTATTTCGAAATCGTCCGGGATCGGAAAGTTCGGCATCAGCGGCTTGTGTTCCAGCGAATAAGACTCCACTTTAGCGGCGATCTCGGCCGTCGTAGCGAGCGCTTCGGGATGATCCGGGAACAGCGCGGCCATCTCCTCTTCGCTCTTCAGATACTCCTGGAACGTGTACCGCATCCGATTCGGATCGTCCAGGTCGCGGCCCGTGTTCAGGCAGATCAGCCGGTCGTGCGCCGGCGCGTCGTCGGCCATGATGAAATGCACGTCGTTCGACGCGATGTACTTGACGCCGTGTTCGGCCGCCAGCCGCAGAATCACTTCGTTGACCTTTTTCTGGTTCTCGTACACCTGCGCGTCGATCCGCGCGTTACCGCTCGGATGCAGTTGCAGTTCGAGGTAGTAATCCTCTCCGAAAATCGACTTAAACTCCTCGACGACGCGGTGCGCCTCGTCGATATTCCCGTGCATGATCGCCTGCGGAAGCTCCCCGCCGAGACAGGCCGAGCAGCAGATAATCCCGTCATGGTACAGCCTCAACAACTCTTTATCCACACGCGGACGGTAATAGAATCCCTCGATAAAAGCGTACGAAACGATACGCGCCAAGTTATGATACCCTTCCAGGTTCTTGGCCAGCAGGATCAGGTGGTCGCCGCGGTCGTCCTTGCCGCTTTTGTCGAAACGGCTGCCGCCCGCAACGTACACCTCGCATCCGAGGATCGGTTTGATCCCCTCTTTTTCGGCCGCATCGTGAAACTCCTTCACGCCGAACATGTTGCCGTGATCGGTAATCGCCAGCGACGTCATGCCCAGTTCTTTGGCGCGTTTGAGCAACGGTTTGATCGCAGCCGCCCCGTCCAGGATCGAATATTGGGTATGTACGTGCAGATGTGTAAATTGAGCCATTTCAGATTCGCTTTTAGTGATGTATCTCGACAAAAATAACGAAAAAATAGTTGTCCCGCGGCATCCCCGGCGGGAATTTATTCACAAATTATCCCTATATTTAGAACATGCGGAACAACCGGCGACGATCCGACATTTCCGCCTGATTATCAATGTCATACTAAAACCGAATGCGATGGACGATTCGAAACTGGTAGTAATCCGGAGCTTCTCCTCGGTAGGGGAAGCCTCCATCTACAAAAGCCTGCTGGAAAGTAGCGGAGTACCGTGCGAACTGCTGAACGAACTGACGGCCGAGGTGTTGCCGATCCGCAACGAGATGATGCCCGTCCGGCTGGTCGTCAACGAGGCGGACGCCCGCCGGGCCGAAGAGATCCTCGGGGCGAAGTTCGATCAGGAAGAATTCGATAAGGAGAGCGCCAAACGGCGGAAAAAGCCGTAGCCGGAACGGGACGAAACGCTTCAGAGCCGCACGTCGTTGATCCGTTCGGCGAGTTTCACGGCCATCAGGTTGAAGTAGCGGTAATCCCCGTAACCGAGCAGCGACACGATTCCCTGCACCGAAACGGTAAAGGCTTCTTCGCAATGGGTCAGCATACCCCGTGTCAGCGGGCATTCGCACACCGCGATCTTTTCGGCGCGGCAGACGGCAAGCACCAGCCGCCGCATCACCGAATCGGTCGCCCCGGCTGCCAGCGGCGTCGTAAACACCTCGCCGGCGGAGACGAGGAACAACGGCTCGTCGTCGACGTGGGTCAGCGTCCCGTCCCGGTTCTCGAGAACGGCGAGTTCCGCTCCGGCCCGGGCGGCCGCATCGCGTCCGAATGCCGCCGAAAGCAACGAAACGGAAGTCGGATATCCCGGCCAGGCGCAATCGCACGGAAACACGTCCAGCAGCGGACGCTTATGCCACAGCACGTAACGCGGATAATAGAGCGGAGCGGCGGTCTCCAGCAGCCAAGACGGTTCTTCGGCATCGGATTCCAGCCCGTGCGGAAAAACGCGCAACGTAATCCGACTGCTGCCGTGCGGATAACGATTGGCGTCAAGCAACGCTCCGACCGCCTGTCGCAACGTCGATTCGGAGAGGACGAACGGCACGCCGCAAACCCGCTCCACGGCCCGCCCGAGAATTTCCAAATGCGCATCCGGGAAAAGAATCCGGCGATCGAAGGCATGCATCCGCTGATAGACGTAATTCGTCGAAAGCAACCGTTCCGGCGCGAATCCCCGCTCTCCGGGAACGACGAACGCCCCGTTGTAACAAACCGTATCCATCGCGGGATCAGAACGACGTCAGGTTCTTAACGAATACGTGCCACAGCGACGGCTCCATCAGCAACGGGAACACGAATCCGAAAAGCGCCCCGAACAGGTGGGCGTTGTGGTTGATATGATCGCCCGGACGACGGCTCATGTACTGCTCGTAGCCTACATAAAGGATTCCGAACAGAATCCCCGGGATCGGCAGGATACCGAAGAAATAAATCTTACTCCACGGATTGAAAAAAATGGAGGTGAAGATTACGGCCGACACCGCTCCCGAAGCCCCGATCGACGCATACTGCGGATCGTTGCGCCGACGCACGAGGTCGGGAAGCACGGAGAACAGCAACCCGCCGAAATAGAGCAGTCCGTAGCTCAGGTAGCCGCTGAAAATGGTCCCTGCCTGCTGGTAAGCCTTAAACAGTTGCTCGAGGAACTGCCCGAACGACAGCAACACGAGCATATTGACGATCAGGTGCATGTAATCGCCGTGCACGAAACCGTACGACACGGCCCGGTACCATTCGCGCCGATGCACGACGCGGTAGGGGACGAACGCGAGCCGGTCGAACAATTGCCGATTGTTGAACGCCGCTATCGAAACGATCGCCGTTATGAAAATCAGGATATAGGTCATCAGAGTAAAAATATTTTTAACAGCAACTCCTTCAGCAACTCGCCGCCGTCGGCCTGCCCGGTATTCATGCCTTTGCTTTTCAGGTCGTACTCGCGCAACAGGCCGAGAATCGCAAAAACCTTGTTGTTCGGATAGAGCGCAGCCGCCTGCTGGTACTCCTTCAGAAAGAACGCCGTGGGCAGCTTCAACATCCTTGCCAATTCCGCATCCGGCGGCATCGGCGCGCCTTTGCGGCGGCAATACCACTTTTGGTAATTCAGTATAAAAATCCGCTGAAAATGCGTAAACAGCGCGCTGACGGTCACCAGCAACGGATTCTCCTTCGGATTGCGGGCGAAATGATCGGCAATCAGCATCGCCCGGGCCACGTTCCGCTCGGACATCGCCCGCGTCAGCTCGAAATTATTGAAATCTTTTGCTAATGCCGATATTCTGTTCGATGTGCGCGGCCGTGATCTGCTTCGTTCCTTCGGGCAGATAGGTGAGCAGTTTGCCCAGTTCGTTGCTGATCTTCGAAATATCGGCGCCGAGGTGGTCGGTCAACATGGCTGCCGCTTTCGGGTCGATCGAACATCCTTTACTGCGGACGAAATCGCCGAGCCAACCGGCGATCTCGTAATCGCGCGGAGCGACCGATTCGAAAACCGCTCCTTTAGCCTCGATCTGCTTGTAGAGCTGACTACGTTTATCGAGTCCTTTTTCTTTATGACACAGCACGAGGATCGTAGTCGGGGAGGGCGCCGACGTATACAGCGACAACTGGTCGATCCGGCGCAACGTCTGCGCTTCGCGGACGATCACCACCTGAAAAGCCCCCATCATCGGCATCTGACGGCAAAAATTGACGATCGCCCCGGCTTCGGTATCCCTGCCGTAAACGACCGTCTGGTCGAAGGCCCGCTCCTCGGGCGACAGGATCGTCTCGCCGAGCCGTTCGGCCAGCATATCGATAAAATAGGGCTCCTCGCCCATCAGCAGATAGACCGGCGCGAACTGCCTCCGGCCGATCCGTTCGGACAACGCCGCATAATCGGCCACACTCTCCTTAAAGCTCTTTTTACTGCTTTTCGCCATCGCTCGTACGGAATCTGATCTTTTACGCAAAGGTAACGAATAAAACGGGGCTTTCAAAACCCGGACTATCCGTTCCGATGCTGCGGCCGCAGCAGATCGCCCACAACTTTCACCGGACTGAAAGTCGATATGGGAACCTCGACGAACACGGTGTTCCACCGCGCCATCGCTCCGTTCCACAGACCCGGCAATTCGAGCGCCTTCAGCGGCCGTCCCTGCTGCGATTTCGACGAAATAAAACCGGTCTGCGGATCGACGTAACGCGTCAGATCGAACTTACGGCCGAGATAATCCCGCACCCCGCAGACGAGATCTACCGGGTTGAAATGCGTCGCCGCGGTCATCAGACCCTTTTGCTGCGGCGCGATCTGGGACGATTCGGCGATCTGCAACGACTCGCCGCCGTCGGCCTCCCGCACCCAAAACGGCCCGCCACCCGGCTCGCCTTCGTTCTTCACCATACCGCACACCCGGATCGGACGATCCAGCAATTCGCGCAGCAAACCGACCTGCCGCTGCGGTTCCAACGCAGCGAACGACGCCGGCAGCCGACGGCACAGCCTGCCGGAAACGAATGACGCCATCTCCTCCGCAGACACCCGTTCCCCGGCATCCAGCCGGCGCAAATACCCGAACGCCTGCCGCTGCAAATCGAGCAGCAACCCGGCGAGCATCTCTTTATAGATCACCGTATCGGATTTCAGACGGTCGGGCGCCACGTTGTCGACCGTTTTGATGAAAACCAGGTCGGCATCGATCTCGTTCAGGTTCTCGATCAGCGCCCCGTGCCCCGCAGGACGGAAAAGCAGGCGCCCCTGCCCGTCGCGCAGCGGCGTATCGTCGGGATTGACGGCCAGCGTATCGGTCGAAGGCTTCTGGCAGGAATAACCGATCCGATACTTCACCCCGAAACGGGCTTCGTAAAACGGAACCGTTTCGGCGGCCAGGCGTTCGAACTGCTCCCGGTGCTCCGCAGATACGGTAAAATGAATGCATACTTCGCTCCCTGCTCCGGCCGCATACAGCGCCCCTTCGGCCAGATGTTCTTCAAAGGCCGTCCGGTTGCGGTCGGGATAACGGTGAAAAAGGATCAGCGCTTTCGGCAGCGTCCCGTAACCGAGCCCTTCGGTCAGGATATTCGAGACCACGGTTCGCGGATCGCGGCTGCCTCCGGTAAACTCCGCAAGCCGTTCGGCAAAAGCGAAACGGTCGAGACCGGCCAACAATTCGTCGACTTCGCGGCTGCGAACGCCGTCGTTCAAAAATTCGAATAACGCCTTGAACATACGGGTCGCCGCACCCGACGCCGGAACGAATTTCACGACCTTGCGCTGCGGACGGAGTTCCCGGTAAACCGCGCCGTAACGCTCCGCAGCAGCCCCGTCGGCTCGCAGGATCCCGTCGCCGGCCACTGCCGCACGGCAAATATCCAGGTATGGAAACCCTTCTCTGAAACGGAGCATCTGCCGCTCCGCATCGGCGACGCACAGGCCGTGAGCGCCGATCTGTTCGATATCCTGTTCGGTAAACATTTTTCGTCGGATTTAAAAATTCACATTAAAAGTAATCATTTTTCCGCAAATATCCGCATCCGGGTTTTTTACCGGCCGTCGGTCTGTAGCGGAACCGCTCCGTCGGCAGTCGGTTTTGCAAAATCTGATTTATTGTCGTATGTTTGTTTAACAATAGCGTGTATGATGGAAGAAAACAAATCCCTCCGCGGACTGAACAGTTTCGGGGTGGACGTTTCGGCGCGGCGTTTCGCCGAATTCAGCGACCGGGCCGAACTGACCGCCCTGCTGGACAGCTTGCCGCCCGGCGAGAAATGGATGATCCTCGGCGGCGGCAACAACGTGCTGTTCACGGGCGATTACGACGGCACCGTGCTGCATCCCGCGTGCCGCGACATCGCGCAGGTTTCGGACGACGGCAGGACGGTGCGCGTCCGAGCCGGAGCCGGCGTCGAATGGGACGACCTCGTCGCCTGGGCGGTGCGCAACGGATTGGGCGGCATCGAAAACCTGTCGCTGATCCCAGGCTATGTCGGGGCCGCACCGGTACAGAACATCGGAGCGTACGGGGCCGAAGCGAAAGATACGATCGAAAGCGTCGAGTGCCTGCTGACCGACACGCGGGAAACCGTGACGCTGTCCAACGCGGAATGCCGTTTCGGTTACCGGGACAGCATTTTCAAACGGGAGCTGAAAGGCCGCGCCGTAATCCTGGCGGTTCAATTCGTCCTCGCGCGCGATCCGCAGTTCCGGCTGCGCTACGGAGACGTGGAGCAACAGGTCGAAGCGCTCGGCGGCGTATCGCTGGAAAATATCCGTCGGGCGGTCATCGCTATCCGGAGCAGCAAGCTGCCCGATCCGAAAGTGCTGGGAAACGCCGGCAGCTTTTTCAAAAATCCGGTCGTGTCGCAAGCGCAGGCCGATTTCCTGACGAAGAAATACCCGGACATGCCGCGCTACGCGACCGGAGAAGGCCGGGTGAAACTGGCGGCCGGCTGGCTGATCGACCGCTGCGGATGGCGCGGCTCAAGGCTCGGCCCGGCCGGCATCCACGAACGCCAGGCGCTCGTAGTGGTCAACCACGGCGGCGCTACGGGAGCCGATATCGTCCGCCTCGCCCGTGCCGTTCAGCAGGATGTGCTCGAACGGTTCGGCGTAACGATCGACATGGAAGTAAATCTGATATAGATATGCTACAGGATAAATTTCGGACTACATCCGGGAACGGGGTCTGTGCACCCACGAAAACCGCATTCTGCTGGCCGTAAGCGGCGGCGTCGATTCGATGGTCATGCTGTCGCTGTTCGTCCGCGGCGGATACGAAGTGGGCGTGGCGCACTGCAATTTCCAGGCTTCGCGGAGCCGAAGCCGACGAAGACGACTTACTGGTCGAACGCGAGGCGGCCCGCTACGGAATCCCGTATTACGGCGTTCGCTTCGACACGATGGCGGAAGTCGCCGCGACCGGCGAATCGGTCGAAATGGCCGCGCGGCGGTTGCGCTACGAATGGTTTGACAAGCTATGCGAAGAGCGCCGCTACGACCGGGTCGCAATCGCACACCACGCCGACGACTCGGTGGAAACCTTTTTCATCAACCTGATCCGGGGAACGGGACTCCGGGGGCTGACGGGCATCGGCGTCGTGAACGGGCGCCTGATCCGGCCGCTGCTGTTTTCGCAGCGCAAAGAGATCATCGACTACGCGCTGACCAACAAAATCCCCTACCGCGAAGATTCGACCAACGCGTCGACCAAATACCTACGCAATAAATTCCGGCTCGGCATCGTGCCGCGCATCAGGAGATCTCTCCGAAATTCACCGACACGATGGCGGCCAACGTCGAACGGCTGACCTCGGCCCAGAATTTCATCGACCGCAGCATGGAAGTGATCCGCCGCCAGGCGCTCATACGCGACGAAACGCGCACCGTCGTCGATCTGTCGCGGATCGATCCGTCGCTGCCTGCCGATTTCGTCATCTTCGAACTGCTGCGCGGTTTCGGGTTCAACGGGGAAGTCATCAACAGCCTTTACCGGGCATTCTGCGAAGGACACGGCTCCGGCAAGCGTTTCTTTTCGAAAGACAGCGTAGCTTACATCGACCGCGGTCGCATCCTGATCACCCCGATCCCCGACGACGAGGGCTGCACGACGGAAGTGACTCCCGAAACGACCCACATCTACTGCGGCGGCGCGTTGCTGACCTTCGAACGCCTCGAAGCAGACGACGTCGAATCGCTCCGCCAGCCCGAAAACGTAGCGCTGCTCGATGCGGACAAGTTGACCTATCCGCTAACGGTGCGCCGCTGGAACGAAGGGGACGCATTCGTTCCGTTCGGCATGGACAGCCGCAAGAAAATCAGCGATTTCCTGATAAACAACAAGGTATCGCTCCCGGACAAACGCCGCCAATTCGTCGTGACCAGCGAGAACGACATCGTATGGGTGGTCGGACGGCGCATCGACGACCGCTACAAAGTGGCGCCCGCTACGGAAAACGTGCTCCGGATCGTACGCGAAACGGACGTGGAGATTTAACGCCATTCGCCCGATAGCCGGGGCGACCGACAACTCTCCCCGGCGCTCGGCCTGCTGTTCGATCCCGAAGGCATCCTGATCGACCGGTGGCTCGATTACGGCAAGGGGAGCCTGAAAAAGAGGATCGAAGAGCACATCCGGATGCAATAACGCATTCCGAACGGGACGACGTCATCCGTTTTTCGAAAGGAATCGGTATATTAGCGGTCGGAAACACGATCCGTTCACCGAAAAACGACCGAAATGTATATCGCACAACGCAAACGCAAAGAGAATATCGCCGAGTACATCCTCTATCTGTGGCAGTTGGAGGATTTGCTACGCGCCCTGCAGTTCAGTCCCGAAGCGATCTATTCGCAACTGGTGCAGAAAAGCGAACTGGACGAAGCCAAAAAACAGGAGGTTTTCTTCTGGTACATGGATCTGGTAAACCTGCTGCGCAAAGAAGGCAAGGAGGAAAACGGCCATCTGGAACACCCTGCATCTGATCGACGATCTGGATAACCTGCACAAACAGTTGCTGACGCTGCCCGTCGGCGAGAAATACCGTGCGCTCTACGCCGCGGTAGCCCCCGAAATCCCGACGCTCAAAAGCAAACTCGGCAAACAGGACATCTCCGACGTGGAACTGTTCTTCCGGGCTCTGTATGCCGTTATGCTGTACCGGATCAAAGGCGATCGAAGCAAGGAGAACGACATCCGCAACGTCATCGGCCTGATCTCGCCGGCAGTCGCCGAACTGGCCACCGTATTCCACGCCGTCGAACGCGGCGAGACCGACCTGTTCGGCCCGAAAAAATAACCCGAAATCCGCCGACCGTGATCCTTTCGACCGCTTATCTCGGAAACGTCCAGTATTACGCCAAACTACTGAGCGGAAAAGCCGTAATCGACCTATACGAACACTATCGAAAACAGAGCTACCGAAACCGATGCGACATCCTGACGGCCAACGGGACGGGTCCGCTGATCGTACCGGTACTCCAACCGTCGGGTATAAAAAAACCGACCCGGGATATCCGGATCGATTCGTCGAAAAAATGGCAACACCAACATTGGCAAGCGATCGTATCGGCTTACCGGAGTTCGCCCTATTTCGTCCATTACGAAGAGCGGTTCGCCCCGTTCTACCGGCGACGGTACGATTTTCTGGTCGACCTGAATGCGGAACTGCAACAAACGGTACTCGATCTCTTACGAATGAAACCGCGCATCGCGTACTCCGAAAGTTACGTGCAAAACCCCGATCCCGCCGAAGATTTCCGAGACGCGCTATCCCCGAAGCCGCGCCTGCAACGTCCCGACCCGGCATTCCGGGCCGCACCTTATTACCAGGTTTTCACCGAACGCTATCCTTTCGCGGCGAACCTGTCGATCATCGACCTGTTGTTCTGCGAAGGGCCTGACTCGACCGGGATTCTGCGGAATTCGACCGTACGTTAAGCCGTTCCTGCGTCCCGATCTACAACACCCGAATGTCAGCATAGTCGATGCTCGTGTCGCTGCGCGCCTCGAGCGCGTTCACGCCGCGTTTGAGTTCGACGTTTTCCCACAGGAACACCCCGTTGGCCCCCGTCTTCCTGCCGAGCGAAGCGCCGTTGACCAGCAGTTCCACTTCCGGAGCATTCGAATAGACCCGGATCGTCTGGGTCGTTTTCACGCGCGGCGTCCAGCGCTTCTGCGCAATATAAACCATCGGTTCGGCCTTGTTCCAGTTGGCCTTATAGAAATAGAACGCATCCTTGCGGTACTTGCGGTCGAAAGTCACCAATCCCCGGTCGTCGATCCCGGTGCCCTCGCCCCAGTCGCGCCCGGCCGCCCCGTAATCGAACATATTGGCCACGAACCAGCCCCCACAGAAACGGCGACGCGTCGACCAGCGGGAAATACTGCTCGTGCAGACTGGTCTGCCAACGCTCCGGATGCCAGTTGCCGAGGTAGTTGGGCCGGTAGAGCGAATCTTCCTGATGATAGATCAAGCCCCCGCTCCGTACGTGATCCCGGAACACAGGCTCCCCACTTTTTCTGCAACTGCTCGAGCCATATCTTCAGATCGCCCGGCATCCCCTCCTTCCATCCGAACGGAAGATCCCAGACGATCAGGTCGGTCACGAAATTGATCGGGCCGTCCTGATTGCTTGTTGCCGTCGTCATCCGCGACGGGTCTTCCTGCATCGCCATCGCGTTGAGCCCTTTGATGTAGTCGGTCGGATCGTCGCCCCGCGGATCCTGATCCGAAAAAATACCCCAGAATACGACCGAAGGGTGGTTGAACTGCTGGAAAATCATTTCGTAAAGCTGCTGCTCGCCGTTGCGGCGGAAATCGTCCGTATGGATATACCCCTTATCGGTCATATAAGCCGGCCCGATAAACGGCATTTCGCTCCAGACCAAGATCCCGCGGCGGTCGCACTCGTCGTAAAAGCCCGGATGATGCGGATAACCGGCAGCCCGGACGGCATTGGCGCCCATCTCGGTAATCAGATCCAGATCCTCTTTGATCTGGTACTGTTTCAGCGCGATCCCCACCGACGCCCGGTCTTCGTAATGCACCACGCCGTGAATCCGATACGGACGGCCGTTCAGCAGGAATCCCTGCTTCGGATCCACGCTGAAAAAAAGCGCAGTCCGAGCGGCACCGTAACCTCGTCGCACACGCGTCCTTCGTCGGCCAGCTGCACGCGCACGGTATACATATACGGATTCTCGACGCCATCCCACAACGTCGGATTTCCTACGATCACCGGTACGGTCGCCGATCCCCGACCGTCCCCCGCGATTTTGACTTTCGCACCTTGCACGACCACCGTATCGCGGTTCGGCGTTTCGACGGCCAGATTGACCGTAAGGGTCTTACCGGCCGCGCCGCGCACCCTCACGACCGTCTCCAGATCGGCCTTCTCGCGGGAGACCTCTTTCTGGTGGACATAAACGCCCTCAGACGCGTAATCGTCCACGGCGATATGCGACGGATCGGTTACGATCAGTTCGACATCGCGGTACAATCCCCCGTAAACGTTGATGTCCCCGGCGGTCGGAAGCACGTCGAGCCGCGGAGCGTTATTGACGATCACCCACAGCGAGTTGTTCTCGCCGTATTTCAAGTAATCGGTCAGATCGAACGTGAATGCGCTGTAACCGCCCCGGTGTTCGCCGACATAGCGCCCGTTGACGATCAGGTCGGCCACGGTTCCGGCCCCGCCGAAGCGGACGAAAATCCGCCGACCGGCCCACTCTTTCGGTACGGCGATATCTTTCATGTAATTGCCTACCCCGGAAATAGTCGTTCCGGCCGCTCAGGGCGTCGTTGTTCCACATGTGCGGCAGGTTCACGCCCTGCGCCCGGTCGCTGGAACCTTCGGTATGGCTGAAAAAACGCCAATCCCTGTTTATATTAATCACGTCTCTTGCAGACAATTGCGTCAGCATAAACACCCCTGCGATCAAAATCCAGATTCTTTTCATATGCGTTGCATTTGAGAGCAAATTTAATAAATAACGAATAAATCCCTATATTTGGTACAAATATTCGGCCGTCCCGTCTTCCGGCGCCGTCCGGAAATACGGGAACCGGGCCGATCGCCGGGCAGCCCGCAGCCGGATACGGAACACGGACGCACGAGAACGCAAGCATGAACGGATTCGATATCATCCTGGGCATTCCATTGCTCTACGCCGCATACAGGGGATTCCGCGAAGGAATCATCGTGCAACTGGGCGGAATCGCGGGACTCTTCATCGGAGTCTATTTCGCATTCCGCCACAGCAGCGCGGTAGGCCAATGGCTGCATACCGATCCGCCGATCGCCGCAGCCGTCGGATTCGTCGTAATACTGCTGGCGGTACTGTTGGTCATGGCGCTGTTGGGACACCTGATCAAAGGAATTTTCAAACTCGCCGGACTCGGCCCGATCGACGCGATCGGCGGCATTCTGCTGGGCGTGTTCAAAATGGCCGTCATTCTCAGCCTGTTGCTATATGCGTTCGAAACCGTCAACAGCACGACCCGATGGGTCGAAAACGACCGTTACACCGAAGCCGCGCTCTACAAGCCGGTACGGAGCACGACCGCGCTGCTTTTCCCGTACCTCGACCTGATGAAAAACAAAATAACCGGCAATAACGACTGACGCCTATGGAATCCGCACGTTCGGCATTGGTAATCAAAAGTACCGGAAGCTGGTACACGCTGCGCGACGACGCGTCGGGGCAGACCGTAACCTGCCGCATCCGCGGGAATCTCAGGCTGAAAGGAAGCCGCACGACCAATCCGGTCGTGGTGGGCGACCGCGTCGAATACGAACAGCCGGAAGGAGCGACGGGCGTCGTCACGAAAATCCTGCCGCGGCGCAATTACATCATCCGCCGCGCATCGAACCTGTCGAAAGAGTCGCACATCATCGCCGCGAACGTCGATCAGGCCTTTCTGGTCGTGTCGCTCTTCCTGCCGTCCACCAACTGCGAGTTCATCGACCGCTTTCTGGTCACGGCGGAAGCCTACCGCATTCCCGTCACGCTGCTGCTGAACAAATGCGACCTCTACGCGACCGATGCATTGCAGGACGCCCAGACCGAATTTCTGAAAATTTACCGGTCGGCGGGATACGAAGTAATCGAGCTGTCGGCGACGCAGCAGACCGGCATCGACGCGTTCAAAAAAATGTTACCGGGAAAAACGTCGCTGCTCTCGGGCAATTCGGGCGTCGGCAAATCGACGCTGATCCGGGCGATCGACCCGTCGCTGGACATCCGCATCGGCGCGGTATCGGCCAGCAGCAGCAAAGGAAAACATACGACGACCTTTTCGGAAATGTACCCGCTCGCCGGAGGCGCTACCTGATCGACACGCCGGGCATCAAGGGATTCGGACTGATCGACATCGAAAACGACGAGATATGCCGCTATTTCCCGGATCTGTTCCGTTACGCCCCCCGGTGCGGCTACTACAACTGCACGCATACCCACGAACCCGCCTGCGCGGTGCGGGAGGCGTTGCGCGCCGGAGAGATCGGCCTCTCCCGTTACGAAAGCTACCTCAAACTGTTGGACGATGACCAAAAATACCGAAAATAACGACGGACTGCTGGCCCGCAAGATCGAATACATTTCCGGTTTCATGCTGCCGGAACGGGCCGAAGTGCTGCGCGCCACGCTCGCCCGCCGGACCCGCTACATGACCGTATGCATGGAGAATACGTTCCATCCGCAGAACGCCAGCGCGCTGGTGCGCAACTGCGAAGCGTTCGGCATACAGGATATCCACACGGTCGAAGCGCTGTGCAAGTTCTCGCCGAACGTCAACATCGTCCGGGGAACCGACAAGTGGGTCGATATCCACAAAACGGGAAGCACCGGCGATCTGATCGCCGCGCTGCGGGCAAAAAAGGCTACCGTATCGTAGCCACCTCGCCGCATGCCGACGACCGTACGCCGGAAAATTTCGACGTGACCGCCGGACGGTTCGCGCTGTTTTTCGGCACGGAGCACGCCGGCATCAGCGACGAAGTAATGCGCTGTGCCGACGAATTCATCCGCATCCCGATGTGCGGATTCGTCGAAAGCCTCAACGTCTCGGCATCGGCGGCGATCCTGCTGTACACGCTGTCGACGCGGCTCCGGGAGTCGTCCGTCGACTGGCGGATTCCGGAAGACGAGCGGGACGAAATCCTGCTGCGTTGGATGAAAACGACCGTCCGGGACGCCGAACGGATCATGAAACGGGGCGGTTTCTGAGTTCTCTGAAAACAAACAAAGCACGGCTGCGGGAACGTTTTCCGCGGCCGTACTTTTTACTCTTTCCGGATATTATGCTTCGGGAACTTCGATCAACAAGACACGCGCCTTCTCCTTCGCATGAATTTCGAAACGGTCCATTTCGCTGACGCCGAGCCCGTCGCGCGGCGATAGCGACTGTCCGGCCACCTCGACTTCCCCGTCGATTACGAACACGTAAACCCCGAAACTGCCGGGCGATTTGAGCGCATACTCCGCGCGCGTACCAGCTTCGAGCTCTCCCCACGAGAACCAAGCCTGCTGGTAAATCCACAGCCCGCCGTGTCCGTCGCCCGGATAAGGCGAGACGATCACGCAGAGCTCGTTCGGACGGATCAGGTCGGAAATCACGGCATTTTCGTAGCGGGGTTTCACACCTTCCCGATCGGGGAATACCCATATCTGAAGAAATTCGACATTTTGCTCGCGGCTCTGGTTGTATTCGCTGTGGTGCAGCCCGGTGCCGGCGCTCATCACCTGGATTTCGCCGGTGGTGATCGCCGAAACGTTCCCCATGCTGTCTTTATGTTCGAGCGTCCCGCTCAGCGGGATCGAAACGATCTCCATCTCACGGTGCGGATGCAGGTCGAACCCCATTCCCGGAGCGACCGCGTCGTCGTTCAAAACCCGCAACGCCCCGAAATGGATGCGCGCGGCATTGTAATAACTCGCAAAACTGAACGTATGGTGGGTCTTCAGCCATCCGTGATCGAAATAACCCCGCGTAGGAGCTTTGTGCAACAGTATATTCATAATTCTGAAATATTAATATTCAATATATAACCTGTCAACTATCAAATAGTTTGCCAACTTTAACATTCACGCCGGCCGCACGCCTCCGCTCCAGGTAACGTTCGGTCAGCCTCGAAACGGCATAACGATCCAGCTCCGCTTCCGGCACCCTCAGAAAGCCGGACAGCGAATCCGGAATCCGCTCCAGTTCGATCTCCTGAAAGCAAGCGTAAATAATCCGGTGCGACAGTACGTGCCGCGGCATCGCCGTCCGTTCCCCGATCCGCATCCGCCGTTCGCCGCCGAACCACGCTTTCCATGCGGAAGTCCGCTGCAACGCGTCGAACTCGGTCTCCGCATCGGTCTCGATCAGCGGAAATTCGTACAGGTTGCGCCAGATATCCTTCTCGGTACGCTGCCGCAACAACAATGTCCCGTCGCAGCGGATGCACAAGTAATTGAAGTAACGCGGCCGCACGGCCGCTTTGCCGCGTTTCACCGGACGCCGGCCAACCGTGCCGTGCGCCTGCGCCAGACAGCGGTCGGCCAGCGGACACGCCCCGCAATCGGGACGCTGCGGCACGCATTGCAGAGCTCCGAACTCCATCGTAGCCTGGTTCTGCAGGCCCGGACGTACCGGATCGAGCAACGACTGCGCCAATTCGGCGAAGTAGCGTTTGCCCGCCGCATCGTCCACCGGCAAATCCACGTCGTACACGCGGGAAAGCACCCGATAAACATTGCCGTCGACCGCCGCATAAGGCAGCTCGTAAGCGAACGAACAGATCGCGGCAGCGGTATAATCCCCCACCCCGCACAGCGAACGCACCGCCTCGTAGTCCTCCGGAAACCGGCCTCCGAAACGCGCCATGATGTCTTTCGCTGCGGTATGCAGGCTCCGCGCGCGGCTGTAATAGCCGAGTCCCTGCCACAGTTTCAGCACCTCGTCCTGCGGAGCTTCGGCCAGCGAGCGCACGTCCGGAAAACGGGCGACGAACCGGCGGAAGTAATCCAGTCCCTGCGCCACGCGGGTCTGCTGTAAGATAACCTCCGACAACCAGATCAGATACGGATCGGACGTTTCGCGCCACGGCAATCGGCGGTGATTGTCCGCATACCAGCGGATCAGTATGTCTGCGAAACCGTCCGTCATCCGATCAGGTCGGCCGTCACGGCCCGCGTAAAACGAATCAGATCGCCGGGAGCCAGCTTCAACTGCAATCCCCGCACCCCGGCGCTGACATAAATCGTATCGTAATCGAGGCAACTGCGATGAATAAACGTCGGAAACCCTTTTTTCATCCCGACGGGCGAACATCCGCCGCGGATATATCCCGTTACCGGCAGCAGTTCCTTCATGTGCAACATCTCGACGCGTTTGTTGCCGGACGCCTGCGCGGCGGCTTTCAGGTCGACCTCGGCATCGCCGGGAATCACGCACACCAGAATCCCGTTGCGATCGCCGCGCAACACCAGCGTCTTGAACACTTGGCCGACCGGCTCGCCGAGCTCTTCGGCGACGTGCGCGGCGGCCAGATTCTCTTCGTCCACCCGGTAAAGGGATCAACTCGTAGGCGATCTTCGCCCGGTCGAGCAGGCGGGCGGCATTGGTTTTATTGATTTTTACGGACACGGCTTACGACTCTTTCGCACGAAGGTAAAACTTATTCGTCGAAAATCGAAAACAGGCGTACCGATTCCGGTATTAAAGTTGTATCTTGGAGGGTGTTTTTCACCGAGTACAAACCTTTAAATTTTAAAATTATGGATAATTGGAAAATCACGTTCGGGGGCAAACCCATGACGCTCGTGGGCAAACACCTCGCCGCCGGAGACCGGGCTCCGCTTTTCGAAGTAATCGATCAGAACCTGCAGCCCGTATCGCTGACGCAATACAAAGACAAAACGGTCGTCATCAGCGTATTCCCGTCGGTGGACACTTCGGTCTGCGCCCTGCAAAACATCCGTTTCAACCGCGAAGCCACCAAACTGGACGGCGACGTGGCGATCCTGTCGCTATCGGTCGACCTGCCGTTCGCGCAAAAACGTTTCTGTGCCGCCGAGAACATCGACAACGTGTACGTCTATTCGGACTACCGCGACCTGGACTTCGGCATGAAGTACGGATTCGTCATCAAAGAACTGCGGTTGCTGTCGCGCGGAGTCGTCGTGATCGATAAGAAAGGGCTGATCCGCTACATCGAATACGTGCCGGAAGTGACGCACGAACCCGATTACGAAGCCGCGCTGAAAGTGGTCAGGGAGTTGAAATAGCCGGATTTCCCGGTTCCGTGCAAAAACCGCGGGAAGGTCGCCGTCAACGGTCGCCTTCCTGCGGTTTTACGATGATAAAGGAAGGCAGCGCATGCAACAGCGCCCGTTCGTTGCGCAGGATGTACTGCCAGGCGGAATAGCTGATCAATACCAATTGCTTGCCTTTCAGCCGCGCGGCCAGTGGTTCCTGCGGATCGCCTATCGTAAAACGACCGGATTTGCCTGCGGAATCCTTGTCCAGGAACGGGGAGTCGCCGTTGACCGAACTCAGTTCCACCCGCAGCCGGTCGGACATCGACCCAACCAGCGACAGCAGGCTCCGGTCGCGCTCGTCGCGCAGGATCACGCCGGCGTCGGTAACGGAGTCGATGTCGCGGTTCACGAAGACTCCGAAAGCGGAGTGCATATTCTGGAACAACACGCGGATTTTGTCCTGCGTCAGTCCCGGCGACAACCATTTGCCGCCCTTCGACAGCAGGGCGTTCAGCCGACGCGGCGGATCGAGATAACTGCGTAGGAAAGCCGGCCCTACGCCCGTCAGCACGAAATCGTAATGTTCGTCGTCGGCCAGCGCGCAAAGGTCTTCGGTATAGTGGTCGGTAACGCGGTAACGCATATCCACCCGCAACCCGAGACGTTTGGCCTCGGGCTCGAGCAGGCTGAAACTCTCTTTCGAATAGTCGCTCGCATTGAGCGGGTTGGTCTCGGTGCCTATCGTATAGTGGATCGCCGTCACCTTAGCGTCTTTCAGCACACGACCGTACAGCAGGCGCACCAATTTCAGGAACAGCGGCCCGCTTTCGGGATTGGCGAACGAAATCAGGATACGCGGATGCCCGTTGCGGGTCGGCCTCACCTTGCGCGATTTATACCCCGCGATCTTTTCGATCAGCGCCAGCAGCGGCGTAGCCATAAAGGTCGTGAACAGCGCCATGATCACGAAAATCACGAACAGCGACGACGGGATGATCCCCATCTCGTAACCGATGTTCAGCACAATCAGTTCCATCAGTCCGCGCGTATTCATCAGCACGCCGATCGACAGGCTGTCCTTCCACGACTCGCCGACCAACCGGGCCGAGAACGTGGCGCCGATCATCTTACCGGCGATCGACACGACGATGAACAGCGCGCAGATTCCACAGGTGAGGCGTATTCAGCAGGCCGATCTCCGTACGCAAACCCGTAAAGACGAAAAACAGAGGCAGAAAAAGCACTAATGCGACATCCTCGATCTTCTCGGTCATCACGCGGCGAAAACTCAGGTTCGCCGGCATCACCACCCCGGCCAGGAAAGCGCCGAACAGCGCATGGATCCCGAGGATTTCGGTAATGTAGGACGAAATGATCAGCACCAGAAAAATAAAGGCGACCAGCGTTTTGCTGACCGTCTCCTGTTTGTTATAAAACTCCCCGATCTTGCGCAGGAAAGGCTTGACCAGGTAGAACATGAACAAAATATACAGCGCCGTCAGCACGATGGTGAAAAACGCGCTGGTCACGCTGCCGGCCCGGGCCACGGCGATCACCGCCGCCAGCAGGCACCATGCCGTCACGTCGTTGTTGGCGGCGCTGGCGATCGCCAGCATCCCCATCGGCGTCTTGCTCAGATTCCGCTCCTGAACGATCCGCGCCAGCACCGGAAACGCCGTAATGCTGACCGAGATGGCCACGAACAGCGCGAAAGGCACGAACGAAGCGTGCCGCGCCCCGAACTCAGGATAGACCACATAGGCGAGCCCCATTCCCATCAGGAACGGCACGATGATGCTGGCGTGGCTGATGACCAGCGTTTCGCTGGCTTTGCGGCGGATGACGCCCAGGTCAAGCTCCATCCCGATTACGAACATAAAGAGCACCAAGCCGATCTGGCTGATGATATTGAGCGGAACGAGCGAATCGGGATCGAACAGAAAAGCGAACGTCTCGGGCGACAGGTGCCCGAGTACGGACGTCCGAGCACGATACCGGCGACGATCTCGCCGATCACCCCCGGCTGCCCGAGGTATTTGAAAAGATAAGAAAAGATACGTACCGTGATCAGAATAGCGATGACCTGCAGCAGCAACAGCGACAGCGGGTGCTTCAGGTTTATCGTCAGCGTGTCGTACAGCAAGCCGACCGGCGAATCCTCCCCGGAAGGCGCCGCTCCCGGCCCGAGACCGTCGTAAGCATGACCCAAATGCACGATCCACAGCAGCAGCGCCGCAAACGCGGCAAGCATCAGCCCGTAGATTATGTAGTTGCGTTTTGCCTTCATAGACCTGTTCCGTCGGGATTCCCGTTCCAACAAAGGTAAGTTTATTTCGGAACTTTTACAAGGGCGAAATACTCCTTTTCGGACGAATCAACGGGAAGCGGAACCGCGTCCGGCCTCGGCTTCCAACTGCGCCCTCGACTTGCTGATCGTCACGATATACACCCCCGCGAACACCAGCAGCACGGCAACGCCCTTGAGCCATCCGAACGTATCCATTCCCAGCGAAACGGCGACCAGCGTGGCGACCAGCGGCTGCACGTAATTGTAGGAACTGGCCACCGTCGGGCGCAGGTTCTTCTGGCCGATCGGCATCAGCAGGTAGGCCAGGAACGTGGCGCCCAGCACGACGTAAGCGATCTGGGCGTAATCCGCCCAGCCGAGTTCCGCCCAGCCGACCGCCTTCAGGTCGGAGTAACCGAACGGCAGGCAGCACGCCGTCGCATAGAGAAACATCCATTTCATCAACGTAACCGGCGAATAGCGGCTAATTAGTTTTTTGAATACCACGAAATAGGTCGCAAACGACAATTGGGCGAAAAGACACAGCAGGTCGCCGGAAACGGAACCGCTGCCCGTCCGGCCGGAAACCAGGTGCGCGCCCGAAAGGATCAGCAGCAGCGCGCCGGCGGCGCCGACGACGACACCCAGGATTTTCTTGCCGGTGATCGGTTCCCGCAGGTACAACGCGGCAATGATCATCACGAAGATCGGCGTGGTAGTGGTCACGACGCTGGCGTCGATCGGTGAGGTCTTGGACACGCCGAGCACATAAGTTCCCTGATTCAGCACGATCCCGAGCAACGACGCGAAGAAAAACAGCAGCAGGTCGCGCGGCGGCACGTGCTCGCGGCGCGTAAACAGCGACGCGATCCAGAACACGACGGCTCCTCCGCCCATCCGCATCATCGTCAGCGCATAAGCGCTGACGAGTCCCGTCCCGAACAGCGATTTCGAAACGGGCGCGAGCAGGCCGAACGTAATGCACGCCCCGAGCATCGCGGCATGTCCCCTGAAATTTTTATCTTCGATTAAATTCGACATTCGAAACCAATAATTAAAAAACAAAGTAGGACGAAACCGGCGAAAATCGAACGCTCCCAACGGCATTCCGGCTTCCGCACCGACGGAATCGGTCTCAACGGATCATCAATCGTCTGATTTACAACCATCCTTAGCACTATTCCGCTGCAAATTTAGCCAATTTCCGGGAAACCGGACGGATCGACCGCAAAAAGAATTCCATACCCGTCTGCCCATCGAGCCGATCGTACTCCGTTCCGACGTCTTTCCCAGCGAGTCGCCCTCCCTCCCGGACCGTTCCGCACTCCGTTTCCGCGCCTTTTCGCAACCCTAATTTCCGCCCGCAAGTCGTTTTCCGTTTCCCGGGCTCCGGATTCGAAACGCGTCATATCGTTTGCGTTTATCCGCCGTTTTACCTGTTCCGGCACAATCTGCCGGAGCGGACAAAGTCATTCTTTTTCGAGACTCGTTTTTCGACGGCAATCCTCAAAAAAATTCAAAAAAAGCATTACCTTTGCGATCCGCTTTTTTTTCGCACAAAAATCGACTGCCGAACAACAATCGCTTTTCCCGATGAAACCGACCTACAAACAGATTTGGCTCATTACCTATCCGATCCTGATCAGCCTGCTGATGGAGAACCTGATCGGACTGACCGACACCGCTTTCCTGGGCCGCGTCGGAGAAGTGGAACTGGGCGCTTCGGCGCTCGCGGGAGTCTATTACATGGCTATTTTCATGATCGGGTTCGGGTTCAGCATCGGAACGCAGATTCTGATCGCACGGCGGAACGGCGAAAAAGCGTACGCGGATATCGGCCCGCTGCTGCAACAGGGAATCCTGTTCCTGTTGCTGCTGGCTGCCGTCATGTTCGTCGTCTCGCGGACGTTCACGCCGGTCGTGCTGCGCTGGATCATCGACTCCGGCCCGGTCTGCGACGCGGCGATCAGCTATACGAACTGGCGCGTTTACGGCTTTTTTCTTCTCGTTCGTCGCCGTTATGTTCCGGGCGTTCTACGTCGGCACGACCAATACGAAGATACTCACGGCCAATTCGGTCACGATGGTGCTGACCAACGTGGCGCTGAACTACTGCGCTGATCTTCGGTAAATTCGGACTTCCGGCCATGGGCATCGCCGGAGCCGCTATCGCATCGTCGGCCTCGGAACTGGCTTCGGCGCTCTTTTTCATCCTCTACTCGTGGCTGAAAACCGACCACCGCAAATACGGGCTGTTCCGGTTCGCCCGTCCCCGTCCCCGGCTGCTCGGACGGATGCTGAACGTCTCGGTGTGGACGATGCTGCAATCCTTCGTCTCGGTCGCCACGTGGTTCCTGTTCTTTCTCGCGGTCGAACACCTCGGCGAGCGGCCGCTGGCCGTCAGCAACATCGTACGCAGCATATCCGGGATTATCTTCATGGCGGTCAGCGCCTTCGCCTCGACCGCCAGTTCGCTCGTGAGCAACCAGATGGGGCGGGACAGCAAACGCTCGTAATGCCTACCGTCCATCGGATCGTCGGCATGTGCTACCTGACGATCGCTCC
>VOFH01003564.1_pt1 | contig 38130 bp, 58 predicted proteins | sample 5384091 | NCBI WGS metagenome assembly VOFH01 (sample SAMN12384727, study PRJNA508395) | human gut metagenome | isolation source: healthy gut G | host: Homo sapiens
AGGCCTGTCGCCGGCCATTTCCATCGACCAGAAGACGACCAGCCGTAACCCTCGGTCGACGGTCGGGACGGTTACCGAAATCTACGACTACCTGCGCCTGCTCTATGCCCGTGTCGGCGACGCTTTCTGCCCGCACTGCGGCAAGCCCATTCGCCAGCAGACCATCGAGCAGATGGCCGACGCCGTCATGGCCCTCGGTGAAGGGGAGAAGGTCATGGTCATGGGCCCTGTCGTCGACGGCCGCAAGGGGACCCATCAAAAGCTCCTGGCCCGACTGATTAAAGACGGTTATACCCGGGTCCGCGTCGACGGCGAGGTCTACCTCCTGTCCGACGACATCCCCTTAGATAAGAATAAAAAGCATACTATCGACGTCATCGTCGACCGCTTGGTCATCAAGGACAGCATCGTCATGCGTCTCACCGATTCCTTGGAAACGGCGGCCAAACTGGCCGACGGCATCGTCCACATCTTCCGCATGGCCACGAAAGAGGTACTGACCTTCAGCCAGCACTTTGCCTGCCCGGACTGCCATATCAGCCTGCCGGAAATCGAGCCCCATCTCTTTTCCTTCAACAGTCCTTTTGGCGCCTGCCCGGACTGCTCGGGTATCGGCAGTACGATGGAAGTCGATGCGCACCTCGTCTTGCCGGACAAGAAGAAGTCCTTTGCCGACGGGGCCATTGCCGCCCTGAGCAGCAATCCCGATTCGTGGTTCATGCGTCAGCTCGGCGGCCTCTTGAAGCCCTACGGCTTTACCTTGGACAATGGTTACGACGACTTGCCAAAAGACCTTCAGGATAAATTGATGAACGGCTCGGACGAGACCTGCGTCTTTGAATATGAAAACCTGCGGGGCGAAGTGAAGACCTTTTCCCTGCCTTTTGAAGGCGTCCTGCCCATGGTCCGCCGCCGTTACCGCGAAGCCTCTTCGGACATGATGCGCGACCAGTTTGCCCAGTTCATGACGGTCAAGCCCTGCTCGACCTGTCACGGCACGCGCCTTCGTCACGAAGCCCTGGCCATCAAGATCGGCGGCCTCAATATCGCCGAGCTGACCGATTTGCCCATCCGCGACATGATCCCTTTCTTTGACAATCTGAAACTGACGGAAAAACAGCAGCTCATCGGCCAGCAGGTCTTTAAGGAAATCAAGGCTCGCCTGGCATTCCTTCAGACCGTCGGCCTCGATTATCTGACCCTGTCGCGGACGGCAGGGACCTTATCCGGCGGCGAAGCCCAGCGAATCCGCCTGGCCACTCAGATCGGATCGGGCCTGGTCGGCGTCCTCTACATCCTCGATGAACCGTCTATCGGCCTCCATCAAAGGGACAATGACCGCCTCCTCGACGCCTTGCGCAACCTGCGCGATCTGGGCAATACCCTCATCGTCGTCGAACACGATGACGACACCATGCGGGCTGCCGACTACATCATCGATATCGGCCCGGAAGCGGGGGAACACGGCGGCACCGTCGTCGCCCAAGGGACGGCCGAAGACATCATGGCCTGCCCCGAGTCCCTGACCGGCCAATATTTGAAGGGGACGAAATATATTCCCATCCCGGAAGAACGGCGAAAAGGCAACGGTTCGTCCATCAAGATCATCGGCGCAGCCGAACACAATTTGAAGAATATCGACGTTTCCATCCCCCTCGGGACCCTGACCGTCGTCACCGGCGTTTCCGGGTCGGGCAAGTCGACCTTGGTCAATGAAATCCTCTATAAGGCCATGGCCGAAGCCGTCTACGGCACGCCCCACCGGCCGGGGAAATTCAAGGCCCTCGAAGGGGTCGAACACATCGATAAGATCATCAACATCGACCAGTCGCCCATCGGTCGGACGCCGCGGTCCAACCCGGCGACGTATACGGGCGTCTTCGATGCCATCCGCCAGCTCTACAGCCAGACGTCGGAAGCCAAGGTCCGGGGCTACAAGGCCGGCCGCTTCAGCTTCAACATCAAGGGCGGCCGCTGTGAAGCCTGCAAGGGCGACGGCATCATCCGCATCGAAATGAACTTCCTGCCCGACGTCTACGTGCCCTGTGAAGTCTGCCACGGCGCCCGCTATAATCACAGTATCCAACTCTCTTGACGAATATATTATTCGAGATATTATTTTAGAGGGGCGCAGATCGATTCCCTTCGGTGTCGGTGAGAGACTGATTACTGCTAAATCCGAACCGGTTTTCGGCGGCGTGTACAAATTGTCGGGCTCTGGAACAGGACGGTGTCATCATACCGAAGATCAAAATCTCCGAGAATGTTGAGAAGATTACCAATCCTGGATTCAAGACCCTTTACAGACTCTTTGACAGAGATAATCACAAAGCCCTGGCAGACGTGATGACTTTGGATGGGGAGGAAATTCCAGAGGTGGATGGCTACGAAATCTTCGACCCCAACGCCATTTGGAAGAAGAAGCGGCTGTGCAACTTCTACGCGAAGAACTTACGGATACAGCTTTTTGACAAAGGAACCTGTGTCTATGAGTGTCCTGACATCGAAGAAGTCAAAGAATACTGCAGAGAACAGATGGAAACTCTCTGGGACGAGACGCTGCGATTTGAAAACCCACAGACTTATTACGTAGATTTATCACAGAACTTATGGGACGTAAAGAACAAGTTGATTGAAGAGCATACGATCAGATAATTCAATATAGAAGTTAAAAGCAGCCTGACGCAGAAAATGCGCAGGCTGCTTTTCTTGGAGTTTCAAAAGTCTAAGCATTAATGTTTAGACAATTCAGGCAAAAATTAGCCCTGAGTTCAATTGCAGTTTTGGGGACGCAGGTTATAATAAAAATATCATTTTTATAATATCCCTTATGATAAAAGAGGGAAAACAGGTTAGATAGAGAGGAAGCTTTGAAAGCTTTTTAACCGCAGTCGAAGTTCTCCTTGATATAAATTGAATAAAATAAAATAAATCCAGTTAAAGGCCGGACATTTGTCCGGCCTTTAGCGTGGGAGTGTTTTGATACATAGGGTTGAACGATTAGAATATTTCTAAGAGGAAGATAGACTAATACCAGACTGCATAGGAATTCTTAATTTAGAGCGAACCGTAAAAGCACACCTTAACATGATTTATAAAAAATTCTAGTGAAAAACAGAATGGAGGCTTTCTATGTTATGCAAAAAAGCGAGGTGAATAAAAGAGTCCTAATAGTTGAATCCATTGTAAATAGGAGGCATTAAATAAAAAGTTGTAGATATTTGCTTAGCAAAAAGCACATTTAAAACTTTTTGTGTTATTGCCAGAATTATCTGTCAAATATATAATAAGCCTGTAATTCGGATTTGGATTTCCGCGTTACAGGATTTTATTTTTTTATCACTATTTATTTTAAGTAGGAGGACTTATTATGGGTAGAAAGATTCCTATGTGGCAGTGTATCCTCGTAATGGTCGTGATGATCGTCTTGATCTTCTGGAACGTTATGATTGATACAGATGGGGAAGCGCACGTTGCGCTAGTTCTTGCAGGCGCTTTTGCTGCCATCATCGCAATGCTCAATGGATGGAAATGGAACTACATGGAAGCAGGCATTCTGGCTGCTATCAACAGAACCATGCAGGCAATTTTGATTCTGGCAGTAGTAGGCTTGATGTTGGGTTCCTGGATGGCAGGGGCGTAGTACCGTCTATGATGTATTTCGGTATTAAAGTTATTTCTCCAAGCATTTTTCCTGGCCACTGCCTGTTTGCTATGTTCCATCGTATCTCTGGCAACAGGATCATCCTGGTCAACTGCTGGATCCATGGGCGTTGCCTTGATTGGTGTAGGAACAGCTTTAGGTTTCCCTGCCGGTCATGACCGCTGGTGCTGTTGTATCCGGAGCTTATTTCGGGGACAAGATGTCGCCACTGTCTGACACGACCAACCTGGCGCCAGCAGTAGCAGGTGCCACCTTATTTGACCACATCAAACACATGGTGTTCACTACCGGTCCGGCATGGGTCATCGCCATGGTAGTTTATTTGGTCATGGGATTCATGCACACTGGCAGTACCGCAGGTCCGGACATGAGTACCATCGATGAAATTCTCGGATTTATCAGCGACAGCTATAATGTAAGTCTGGTCTGCCTGATTCCGCCGCTATTCGTTATCGCAGCTGTAGCGCTGAAACTTCCGGCCCTACCGGCCTTGGTCGGCGGTGTTGTTCTCGGTCTGCCGTTCTTCCCGATGCAGGGCAGAAGCATTATAGGCAACGTGCAGACAGCATTTTTAACAGTGGGGCAGAAGGCGTCACAGGTGCAGGCGCTTATTTGAACTACGGCGTTACGACGGACGTTCCAGAAGGTGCTTCCAGCGTGCTCAATGAGCTGGCAGGCCTGCTCTCCAATGAAGGCATGCAGGGCATGATGTGGACCATCTCACTGATTCTGTGTGCAATGGTATTTGGCGGTATCGTAGACTCTACCGGTATCATGGCCACCATTGCTGCGGCAATGCTGAAGCTGGCAAGAGGCACGAGAGGCGGTTTGGTCCTGATGACGGAACTGATGTGTCTGATTGTCAATGCCCTTTGCTGTGACCAGTATCTGGCGATTATCCTGCCAGGCAGAATGTTCAAGGAGGCTTTCGAAGACAGAAGACTGCAGCCGAAGAACCTGTCCAGATGTCTCGAGGACTCGGGAACGATTACATCCAACTTCTTCCCATGGAACACTTGTGGAGCGACTATGAGGTCTTTCCTGCAGGTTGGAAGCGGTTACATTCCTTTCGCTGTTCTTAACTGGATAAACCCACTGATTTCCATCCTCTATGGTTTCACTGGCATTACGATGTCGGAGATGACGGAAGAGGAATATCAGAAGATATTAGAAGAAAGAGAAAGAGAAAGAGGAGGCGCTCAAAGCTTTGGAAGCATAGAGCGGCAAAAAAGATAATAAGGGCTTACGAAAGTTCTCCTTAATATATTGAGTAAAATAAAGTCGAAAGGCCAGGTAAATTTACCTGGCCTTTCGATTTGATTCGTAGTAAAATGAATAGGAATAAATTATTGAAAGGACTAATAGGTGGATGAAGCATGTAATTGTATTTTGCTATATTTTTACAATCCTCATTGGCGTGTCTGCGCTGACGATTCAGTGGCTGGCTGGTAAAGGCGATAAAGGGGAAAGAATACAGCGTAATGAAGCCGTTTATTTTAATGCTCGTAATCATGAACTTGTATGATTTCTTTATCTATTACAGCGACAAGATCATCAATCATCCAGCGGCAACATGATTCTCAGTATCGGTGATTGCCTGATTGCGGTTTTGGTGCTGTTCTGGCTGCGCGTAGAGACAAATATCTGCCAAAGCGAAGACTGTAACTGGGTTGTCCGTATAGCGAAGAAATACATTCTATTTTTTTTTTTGCATCTGGATGGTTTCTGTCATCTTCTTTGTCGATATCAAGTGGACTAGGCTGATTATCGACATACCGCTATTATGCTTGTTGATTGCCGGCAGTATTGCCTGTATTGTCAGCGGCTTAAAGAAGGGCGACTCGCATAAATTGATTGCTTATAAGAGTGTGATTACCTTATTCATGACAGTGAACTACGTGACCTATTTTATCAGTGAATCGGGCATCGTAAAAGAGTCCAATGAAGACATAATGGACTTGACAATCTTCTACTGGCTGGTAATCAATGCTGCGAATATCATTTTATTGTATAAGCGGGATTTTTCCAAGTCCTATCTGGTAGATGCGCCGGTTGCCATGGACATCAATGAGGCGTTGGATTTAGTAAAACAGAAATACGATTTGACAAAACGAGAGGTTGAAATACTAAAGGAAATATACGAAGGCAAAACGAATACACAGATTGCCGAGGAACTATTCATTTCTGAAAGCACTGTTAAGGCTCATATCTATAATACGTTCCGAAAGATGAATGTTAAGAATCAGTAGAAGCAGTCTGCATCGTCAGAGAAGAGAAAGAAAGAGAACAATAACAAGAAAATCCGATTGGCCAGATGCTTATCTGAGCCTAATCGGATTTTTTGATGGAGCAGAATGATAGGGAGCGGATTTTAATCAGTGCTAATATAGAAATATGAAAAGATTCTTTTGCAAAAAGGGGCTGACTGAATCGGTCAACCCCTTACCCTGTTATGCTTATCTATTTAGTACCGGATGCATTCAGCATATCTCTGATTTTATGCTGTACCATTCTGGTAATCGCATCTCTGCCAGGTCCAAGATATTTTCTTGGATCAAATTCTTCTGGATGTTCTGTAAGAACTCGTCTGATCTCTGCAGTCATTGCAAGCCTTAAGTCTGTGTCTACGTTTACCTTGCAAATTCCATAGTTGACAGCTTCGTGGATCATATCCTCTGGAACGCCTTGTGCGCCTGGGATTTCACCTCCGAATTCGTTGCATCTGTCGACAAATTCTCTAAGTACTGAGGACGCACCGTGAAGCACTAGCGGTGTATCAGGTATCAAAGCATGAATTTTCTTCAATCTTTCGAAGTCAAGATACGGTTCGCCTTTAAACTTGTATGCTCCGTGGCTTGTGCCGATGGCGATAGCTAGAGTCGACACCGGTTCTTTCCACAAATTCCGCCGCTTCGTCTGGATCTGTGAAGGTGGCGGATCTGGCATCTACTTTGATATTGTCTTCTACGCCAGCCAGTTTTCCTAATTCGGCTTCTACGACGACTCCGCGGGCGTGAGCGTAATCGACGACCTGCTTTGTCAGTGCGATGTTCTCCTCAAAAGGATGTTTAGAGCCATCGACCATGACAGAGGTGAATCCGTCATCGACGCATTTCTTTGCAGATGTCAAAATCTTCGCCGTGGTCCAGGTGCAGCGCAACATCTACGCCTGTGTCCTCGATTGCTGCTTCTACCAGCTTAAGTAAATATATCGGTTTTGCATACTTTCTTGCACCCGCAGAAACCTGCAGAATCAAAGGTGCATTCTCTATCTGAGCGGCTTCAACGATACCCTGGATAATCTCCATGTTATTCACGTTAAATGCACCAATTGCATAATCGCTGTTGATTGCTTTCGCAAACATTTCTTTAGTTGTAACTAGAGCCATAATATACCTCCTAATGGTTCTGTTCCCGATTTCTGAAGGAAATCATTGGACAGACCTTATGCTTTAAATCCCCAAGAGTGCGAAGCACGATTGGCAGGATTCAGTCGTATTAAAATTAAAAATAATCTATACAACATTATACACTAAAAAGGTAAATTATCAACGATTTCCATCATTTTTTCATATCCGGCAGATTTGAAAGTCCGCCTCCTGGGTAAATCCGTTTATTTTGTCTATGGTGTTCAGAACAGTCCGGGCGTTGTCAAGGAAGGATTCTAATTCCAAGGTGTTAATCACCGGCGGCTGAATATTGCTCTTGTTTTTTTAATACGAATAAAACAAGGATAATCGGGATTGGATTCATAACTATATGTCACCTCCATAATTTCTATATATATATTATGAAATACTGGACAATTTCGTGCATATAATAATCGTGAAAAGGAGTGATGTAATGAGTTTAGATGACAAGACAATCATGGACCTGGCCAGCCAGCTGGGTATTTCTGCAGATAAGAAATCAACCATGGCGAAGGCCAAATCTTTCGAAAAGAAAAGTGATGCCGAACTAGTATCCGAGATCATGAAACTGAAAGAAAAGCTCAATCAGAGCAATATACCTTATGAGAAACAGATGGCAGCAGTAAAAAAAGTCTGATGCCGATGATGAATGCAGAACAAAGAGCGCGACTGGAAAAAATAATCGCGCTGCTAAGATAAAAATTTCTATTTGGTAACTTTTTTGCAATGTCTGTCTGGGTGCACCCTGCCTCAAAGGTAAACGTAGTAGCTTTGATATCCTCCGGGGGTGTATCCTGCAGCTTTGCAGACCTTCGTAAATTCTTCATAAGAAGAGAACAGACCGGCATCGACCAGGCTCTGTACTGCTGCAGTTGCAGAACCGCCGGCTACCTTTACTTTAATTTCCTTTGATAAGACCCCTTTGGACCAAAGGCCAGAATCTCCGCCTTTGCTGTCATCCTCACTCGGGACTGCCGTTTCATCGGTGGTATCTGTCGTGCCTGTTTGCTGTGCCAGGGTCTGCGGATATTCCATGATGGCGTCCATCCGCCAGACGATTAACAGCGCTGCTAGAATTAAAATTACCAAGGCGATGATAATGTCATTTTTGTCGTATATAAAATCTTTTTAGACTTTTCATTTTTCTCCCTTTTCCTTTTGATAATAACATGAAAAATATTGTCCGCGGGACACATTTCCGCATGCACATTATATATAATAATTTAACATACTTTTGCCTGCCTCGCAAATAAATTTTGCTTTGCGTCCGCTGATGATGTATAATAGAAGCTATGATTAGAGTAGAAATTGGGAAGAATGAACAGAATCAGCGATTGGACAAGTTCCTGCGGAAATATTTGGAAAATGCACCTCTCAGCTATATATACAAAGCGATTCGCAAAGATGTCAAGGTCAATGGAAAGCGGTGCAAGGAAGACACCATGCTGGCCTTAGGTGACGAAGTGACTTTATATATGCAGGAGGAAGACGTCCGGAAGTTTCAGCGCAAGCAGAGAACATCCAGAGCAAAACGTCAATTTAAGGTGGCTTACGAAGATGAACACATTATCGCTGTCGAGAAACCTTTTGGTCTGCTGACCCACGGTGACAGCACAGAGAAAAAGAATCATCTCGCAAACCAGGTCGTAGACTATTTGATCGAAAAAGGAGATTATAATCCTCGCCTGGAGAAGACTTTTACACCGGCGCCGGTCAATCGTCTGGACCGCAATACCACGGGTCTGGTTCTCTTTGGCAAGACCAATGGGGCTTTACAAAATTTGAATCAGATGATTCGAGATAAAGATAAAATCAATAAATATTATATGACCATTGTCAGCGGTCAATTAAAGAAGGAACTGCATCTAAAAAGACAAGATGGTAAAGGATAGGTGCCTCAATAAAGTGACCGTACTGCCTATGGACCGTGAAGGACGGGACATGGCAAACCGTCGTACGCCCACTGCTTTGCAGTGCAAAATATACTTTGGTGGAAGTAGAAATCATAACGGGAAGAACACATCAGATCAGAGCGCATCTGGCGCAGGCAGGCCATCCTGTCATAGGCGATGTTAAGTATGGCGACCGAAGGGTGAATCATATCGTGCGAGAACGATTTAACCTGAACACCCAGCTTCTTCACGCGTATAAGCTGACTTTCAGTGGCTGCAGCGGTGAGCTGGCCTATTTGAATGGGCTGATGATTACGGCAGAGCTTCCGGAAGACTTTATGAGAATAAAAAAGCAAATTTTTGAACAGTATTAATAGGGGACAAAAGGATCATGAAAGAGTGGATTAAGGATATCATTATTGCAATTGTTATCGCATTGATTGTAGTGCAGTTTATAAAGCCAACCATCGTCAAGCAGAGTTCCATGGAGCCGAACTTCTATGAAAACGATTATCTCTTTGTCAGTAAGCAGTCGTACACCTTTGGCGAACCGAAGCGCGGTGACGTTGTAGTCGTTCATTCGGCGCTGCTTCGTGAAAATGGCGATGAAAAGCTTTTTGATCAAGAGAGTCATTGGACTTCCAGGCGATAAGATCGATATCTCTGACGGCAAAGGTCTACATAAATGGGGAAGAGCTGGTTGAGGACTATACGAAAGAAGGTTATACAACTGGCGATGTAGATGGATTGGTCGTTCCTGATGGGAAGGTGTTCTGTATGGGTGATAATCGCAGAGTCAGCATTGACAGCCGTTCTCCTGAGGTGGGGTGCATCGATATGGACGAAGTCGTGGGCAAAAGTCTTCTTGAGGCTGTATCCTTTTAACAAGATCGGATTCATCAAAAATCCATACGCTGAATAAGATATTGGGGTGTCATAGAGATGAAAGAGAATAGAAAGGAATGGCTAAAGGCGATTACAAATGGCATTGTAGCAGCAGTGATTGTCATTCAATTTATCATGCCGACCATGGTCGAGGGGATATCCATGGAGCCAAACTTTGAGGGCGGAGACTATCTTTTGGTCAGCAAACAGGCATATACCAATGGAAAAACGCCCCAAAGAGGCGATGTGGTCGTATTCGTTTCTCATCAAAAGGACCAGGATGGAAAGTACAAGAAACTGATCAAAAGGGTCATCGCGCTCCCTGGTGATATGGTCGCGGTAGAAGGCGGCAAGGTTTACATAAACGGGAAAGAAACAGATGATGATTACACGAAGGACGGTATTACCAATGGAGAAGTAGCTCCGGTAGTAGTACCCGAAGGTAGTGTATTCTGCCTCGGCGACAATAGATTACACAGCACAGACAGCCGCTTCTTAGAGGTTGGATTTGTCAAGGAAGATACAATCGAAGGAAAGGCTTTTTTTCAGAGTATACCCGTTTAGTAAATTTGGAAAAATCGGGAGATTACTATAGATGAAAAAATTCATTGCTTTTTTAGTCGCAGCATGCTTAGGTGTAGGTGCGGGAGTAGCCATATCCGTTTCGTTTCAGGTCACTGATGTGACAGATAATTCAATGCTGCCATCATACTCTGAAGGCGAAACCGTTTTAGTAAATAAGATTTCCTACCGGAATAGCGAGCCGAAGCGGGGCGATGTAATATTGCTTCCCAATGAGGTCTATGCAATCACGGGAGAAGGGAAAGTGATGATGAAAAGGGTCATCGCCGTCCCGGGAGATACGGTGTTGATTACTGGCGGAAAAGTATATGTAAACAATAAGCCTATAACAGAAAAGTATACTTTTACAGAAGGAACCAGTGGAGAGATGGATCAAGTCAATGTGGACGAGGGGCATGTCTTTGTTCTGGGCGATAATCGCGCTGCCAGCACAGACAGCAGAAGTGAAGCTGTGGGGCTGGTCAGCACAGATGATATATTAGGTAAGGTGATTTATAAATGGTAAAAGAGAAAAGAAAATGGTCGCCAACAACAAAAAAGGCGCGCCATGATTATTTTATAGAGGAGACTTACGAGGCGGGCATCGTGCTCACAGGAACAGAGATTAAATCAGTTCGCGCAGGCAAGGTCAGCATCAAAGAGAGTTATGCCAAGATTGAAAATGGCGAGATGATCCTCTATGGCATGAATATCAGTCCTTATGAACAGGGAAATCGCTTCAATGTGGACCCTTTGCGGCCGCGGAAACTGTTGCTACATAAGCAGGAAATCAGAAAGCTGATCGGCTATACGACCATCAAAGGTCTGACTTTGATTCCTCTCAATATGTACATCAATGAGGACGGTCGCGCCAAGATGCAGCTGGCTGTGGCCCGCGGTAAAAAGAACTACGATAAACGTGACGATATGGCTAAGAAAGATGCGGCCAGAAAGATAGACCAGGCCATGAAACAGAGATGGTAACTTGCATCAGCGTGATGGAGGGATTACGATGAAGGAAGATTTGAAAAAAGTGCTCAGACAGACGACGATTACTATGACCATTTCCATCTGTGCTTTGGTTATGGGCGTGATCTTGATTTTCGTCAGTTGGCAGCAGGAAAAGAAGATATCTATTGTTGGAATCATCATTGTGATCGCCATGGTAATCAACATCATCCCAGCAGTCAAGCGGCGCCGAGAGAGATCAAGGAGGAAATTGCCAGGAATCCAAGGCTATAGCACAAAATGGATTGATGGCATCTGGATCGCGCCTTAAGTTTGAATTGCGCCTTGCGCTTGGATCACAAGACAAATCTGCCTAAAAGGCCAAAAAAAAGAGGATATTATGGCAGATTTTATAGAGTTAGATGGCAGTTGATGAAAAAAATACAGTATAATTTGGGGAAAAATTAGACGAAAAATAGAACAACTCTGTTATGTAATGAAAATGTTAGACATTGTCATGGCTTTTTTTGTTAATTTTTGTAAAATAATAGGGTATTATGTCACGAAAATCGTAAAAATGAGTTGATTGCACCTGGATTGCAAGACAAATCTGCCTTAAATGACCAAAAAAGAGGATATTATGGCATTTTTTGCAGATTCGTAATGCCGTAATACCCACCGGGGTATTAGGTGGTAATATTTATATTAAGAAATGTGGTTGACAAATCTCAAAGTGAATAATATAAATATATAGAGGTTGTTGGCTCCGCCGATGAGCATCGGATGACTGAGCAGCAACGCAGTAATTTCACAAATTAACAAGCATGATATGGGGGTGTAAAGGTTTCGACGGGGGTGTAGAAGCAAGGTAAAGCGAGCCGTAGTCGCCAAGTCTACGTTAAAAGTGGCCGTTTAAATATAAACGCTAAAGAAAAAACAAACTTCGCACCAATGGCAATCGCTGCGTAAGCAGCATTAGCTGTGCGTGTCAGCTCCGGTTCACCTGTAGGCCGGAAATCTGGCATCGATTATACAGGAAAACTTTGCGCGAGTTCTCGGTAGCGTAAAGGGAACAACGAGATAGCTGATCTGATAGCCTGCTGATGGGCGATCGGAGAAGCGAAATAACAAATCATTAGCTGCGCTCGGAGAAAGTCTTGTGGAAATGCTTTCGGACGCGAGTTCGACTCTCTCCATTTCCACCATAGAAATAAAAATAGGCCTTTTGGCCTATTTTTATTTCTATAAATGGAATGAGAGAGTCGAACTCGACGAGCATGTCCGTGAAGCGAGCCACTCCAGTGGAGCGGCGAGCAGGACATGGCCCAGGCGACCGAAAGGGGAGGCGTCGGGCGGCAGACTGCGAAGCAGGATGTGGGCTGAGCCATCTCCACCAAGAACAAAGTCCTGCCCAGGAAGGGTAGGGCTTTTTCTGTTCCTATGCGGTGCATGGCCCAGTCAACTGGAAGGGGAGGCGTTGGACGGCAGACTGAGAAGCAGGATGCGGACTTAGCCCTCTCCATCATTGACAGCAGATGGGCAGGGCATTTTACTTCACCTATGAAACAGAAATAACGGTGTTGACATTAAATGTAAAAAATGGTATCTTGAATTGCAATGAACAATTACTTTCATTGCAATTGAATTTTACGTTACAGGAGGTGTGCTGTGAGCAAAAAACTATCAGAAATGAGTTTGGAAGAATTGTGGCAGCTGTTTCCTATCTTTTTTGACGGAACATCAAGATTACTGGAAAGATTAGTACGCTGAGGAAAAAACTTTATTAAAGCCACTATTACCTCAAACGGCGAAGTTGAACCATATAGGGAGTACAGCCATAAATACTATTTGGGCAAAGCCCATTATTGATATTCTTGTCGAAGTGCAAAGAGAATGTAATTTATCTGATTTCAAAGATATATTAGTGAATAATGGCTACATTTGTATGACGGAGAGTACCGAAAGGATTTCTTTTAATAAAGGATATACTGAATATGGATTCGCTGAAAGAGTATTTCACTTACATTTGAGATATATTGGAGACAATGATGAGTTGTATTTCAGAGATTATCTCAATGAATTTCCTGATGTAGCCAGTCAATATGAGAAAATGAAACGAAAGCTTTGGAGAGAGTATGAGCATGACAGAGACAGTTACACCAATGCTAAATCCGATTTTATCAAGAAAAATACGGATGATGCCAAATTAATATATAAAAATAGATATTAGCAAACCCAGTTTCTCTATGTTTGCAAAAGACTTCAAAACCCGCCTTTGGGCGGGTTTTGTACCTTATTCTCTTAGCGGTCAGCAAGTTATCAGCCCTATACTGCCCATAATTCTAAAATATAACGCCTCCTGCTCCGCCTAACAATTTAGCAAAGTAACCAGCGAAAATGACGGATGTAATTGTTACGGTAACGAATCCGCCCACTACCATAGATGGGAACATTTTGCTCATCAGGTATCCCCGTTCGTCAGCATCGGTCGTAAGTGAATTACAGGTGCTTTCGGTGATGATTGCGTCACAAGGGAAGCCGTACAGCGCGGTCAGTCCATTGGCAAAGGCCAATTGGAAATCCATGCGGAATATTTTTGCGATGACAAAAGCAGCTAAACCCATACCGGCAACGCCGATGATGATCATGATGAGCATTGGGACGATCAATGTTTTCAGCATAGCTGGTGTGCAATCTGCAAGGCCTGAGAACACACTGAGCATCGCAGCAAACATGAAAACCGTATAAGTGTTTGCTCTTGAAAGAGAGCTTGTATCGAGAATGCCGATCCGTGTCAGAATGACGGAAACGATCAGGCACCAAACGATGGTCGGGATTTGAGGAGCAGCTGTCCGAGTATTGAAGAAATCCAGACACTGCCAGCAATTTTACGATGATGAAGACAGGGGTATTGAACTGCTCTGGGACTGGAGGAACTAATTTCTTCAATCCGCTGTCATCTGCGATTGTTGAAAGACCGATGGTTTTCATTTCATCAATTTCAGACTGCGAAAGGTTTAAGTTACCAGAACGCCATTCTTTTAAGAGCTTTTTCCCTTCAGAATGCAGACACAGAGCGGTAATAGGATATCCGGCGAGTCCTTGTACACTGTACATTGCAATGGCAAATACGGCGGCTTCCTTTAAGCCAGCGGCTTCAGCAGCGCCTTGCATTGTAAGTGCTGCGACAATACCGCCTGTAAGCGGCGGCAGTCCGGAGATTACCAGGCTTTATCCATAATGAGAGGACAGATGAACCAGCATAGGGCGACCATGCCGACCAGACCGACCAGACATACCACAACGGTTTTCCATTGTTCAATGAGCTGCTTCAAACTGATTACAGTTCCAATGTGCGTGATGAACATCAAAACGCCGATGGTACTGGCGAAAGGAGCGAGTCCTGAGTCAGCAGCGACTGTCTTTGGTATCACTGTCCAAAAACCGATGAGGAAAATAATTGCGGTTACTAATACGGATGGAACCCATGCATGGGTTAATGTCGATACCCATTCTCCGATGACGTAAGCGATACCGACGATGATTACGGCTAAAAATGCGTTATAAAGTATCATAATAACTCCTTTCTTAGATTTTTTCAATATATAAATAGCAATAACGAATTACATCATTTTTCTCAGAAGTGCAAGGACGCTGTGGGTCATCGCGGCCATGCCGTGCTGCATTGCGGCTTCATCAAAGGTGCAGTCAGGGACTGTGTAATGTGGAAACCTCCACTCCCGAGGCATGACCTGCATTGAGAAACATGAGTACAGACGGCTTTCCCGTCGTCGTTCCGAAAGAAACTGTAATCTTCACTGAAGCCCAAAGGCTCTTTCATGAAATAATAACTTTCCGGGCCGAGTGTGCCCTCAAATGCAGACGCCAGTGCATCAACGATTTTGTCATCATTGATACAGGCATCATAGCCTTTTATTACTTCTGCATCGATTGCACATCCAGACACTTTTTCGACGCCGGCACAGATGTCATAAATCTTTTCCGTAGCAATCGCACGAGCCTCTTCTGTATAGGCGCGCATGGCACCTGCCATTTACATTGGCCGGCAATGATATTCGTCGCTACACCGCCATGAAAAGAGTTGATGGAAAAAATGCAGGTATCCAGTGGATTGATATTTCTCGCTTGAATCTGCTGCAAAAGAATATTGATCTGTGATGCGGCGAGTATGGCATCCTTCGCCTCTTGCGGCTGTGAACCGTGTCCGCTTTTGCCATGGACGGTAATATATACTTCATCGGCTGATGTCGTTACAGAACCTTTTTCAGCCCGACTTTGCCCAATCCGTCTTCGGTTGGGAGGACGTGCATTGCGAGAAACACGTCGACGTCGTCTACCGTGCCGGAGTCGATGATTGCCCGAGCACCGCCAGGTTGTTTTCCTCACTTGCTTCGAAAATCAACTTAACCGTGCCAGCAAATTCCTCTCGCATATCGCGAGAATTTTTTGCATTGCCAAGCATCATCGCAGTGTGCAGATCGTGGCCGCATGCGTGCATGACCCCGCTATTTTCACTGGAAAACGGAAGGCCGGTTGCTTCCAGAACAGGAAGTGCATCCATATCGCATCTGATGCCGATACATCTGCCACTACCTTTTCGCCCTTTCACTACACCGATCACAGAGGTTCCGTCTGGAGCAAGTATTTCGTCAACACCATATTTTGCTAGCTGTTCCTTAATTAGAGAGGATGTTTTGATCTCTTCTTTTTTCCCAGCTCAGGGTGGCGATGGATTTCTCGCCTGATCTCGACGATGTCCTCAAAGACTGCCTCAGCCTTTGCTAAATGGTATCCAATATTTCTTTACCTCCTTTTTTGAAATTTACTGATAAATTTGAGTTATCACTCTATTTAGATAGTTGGATTATAGCATTCGAGTTGATATAATGGAAATTAAAGGTTATAATTGTAAGAATTAGTGAAAGTAATCATGAGTGCATAAGCTGGCATTTTGAAGGAATGGAAAGGAAAGATCATGGAAATAAGACAAATATATTACGTGCTCGAGGTAGCAAAGTGTAAAAAACTTCACGAAGGCAGCACAGTCTCTATACATAACGCAGTCCAATATATCCCAGCAAATCAGTTCTCTGGAGGCAGAACTGAAAAACCACTTTTTTGTCAGAACGCACCACAACGTCACTCTAACGAAAGACGGCGAGCGTTTTGTAAATGTGTAAAAAGGAGTTGTCGATGCAATCGATATTCTCATGAAAGAGTTTAACGAGAGTACGGAAGCTGAAAAGGCGATTATAAACGTAGGGGCCTTTCCCTTTTCATGGACAGTGGGGTTTCATCGATTCTTAAAAATTTCTACAAGACAAATACCAATGTTTTGGGGTCGATAAGAATAACTGATAATTATGCAGCCTACGAGGGCTTAAAAAGCGGGGATTTGGATTTTGCTCTTGTGAAGCTGAGACCGGAGGATCGCTTAAAGCAACTGGAGTACATCCCGCTAATCGAAGAAGAACTGCTGGTGATTATCAATCGGAATAACCCTATCGCCTCCCACAAGGCGATTACAGCAGAAGACTTAACCGCTTTGCCTGTACTGGTAGGAGAAAAGGACTACAAATTTATGGACTGACTTTCAAAAGATATATAAGGACAGAAACGCTGACTTTCATGTCGTGCTGGAAAACTCATTTGACAGAGACCTGATTGTTGAAATGATCTCAAATGATGATGGAATTACCTTTGCAACAGAATCTACTGCTGCAGGGATAATCTGTGATGAAATCACTGCGCTTCCCCTAGAGAAACCTGTTGCATATCATACTTACCTGGCATATCCACGGACAAAGGAACCGGAGGGGATCTATAAAGCATTCGTTGAATATGTAATAAGCGGAATCCAGGATTTGAAGGAGACAAGGAATTTGAAAATTGAAAATAATAAAATTCTATATTAGACAAGTCTGCAGGGGCATATTCTGATAAGAGACAAGTAGAGCAGAGAAATGTTCTCATCAGAAAGGGACAAATGCAAATGATGGCTATCTACAGACTGCATAAAATACTTAGGAGAAGAAGACCTCCTTGTAGACGACATAAGAGGAAAATGATGTTGCCTGTCCTTTTTGCTTGCAGTGTGGCAGTCTTTAGCCTGTTGTTCCTGCTCATCCTGGATTGCGGCGATGGGGCAGACGTTCGAAAGACGGCACGATTGCCGAAGTCGCAGAGTCGCAGATCGGGGAGAAGGGTAAAGTTTACTGGAGTTGGTACGGCTTTGATGAGCCAGTAGATTGGTGTGCTTGTTTTGTCAGTTGGTGTGCTGACCAGTGCGGATATATAGAAGCGGGCAAAGCACCGAAGTTCTCAATTGTCAAGACGGCGTTAATTGGTTTATCTCCAGCAAAAATTGGCGCCAACAAAATATAACCCCCGAGCCAGGGATGATTATTTTTTTTTGACTGGGACAGAGATAATAAAGTCGATCATGTTGGCATTGTAAATCAATGTAAGAAAGGCACGATCTACACGATAGAAGGAAACAGTGGGGATAATTGCCGCGAGAGGAGTTACGCTGTTGGGGATAATGTGATTTACGGATATGGGGTGATTCGTTAACTATCAAGGAAGCAAGCGCACTTCTTTGTAGGTTTTCACTTTGTATTTACACTAAATATATGGTTTAATGTGCCCAAAGACTTTTGGATTGCAGCGACGCGGCAGGCCAATCACCATATAGTTTTTCTTATTTCCATTCATTTAAACATGGCCTCAAGGATGTGAGATTATACAGAAGTTGAAAGCAAGGAGGTTGTTTGATATAATTTAGACATTAATAGGAGACTTGAAGCTGGTATAGGAGGTGACTATAGATGAAACTTGGTAAAGCTTTTGAAATATTTGTAGAGCATGTTCTTATAAACGTTGGATTCTCAGTGGTTGCACCTGATAACTTGTATATTTTTAACGGTGCTCCTGGCAAAATGATTCAAGGCTTAGGTGCGGTACATAATGCAGATGTACTTTTAGAGCCTCCAGTTCAAACTCCATTCTATTCGCAGACAAGGTTATTAATTGAATGCAAAGATTACAGTCGGCGGGTTGGTTTAAATACTGTGCGAAGTGTCATAGGTTTAAGAGGATATCAACCATTTTGATCTAGTAGATATAGATGAATTGACTGCCCGGCGAAGACAGAATCGCCATGAGCTAGTACATAATTATGAGAGATATTCTTATCAGGTTGCGATAGCCGCTTTAAACGGATACACGATACCTGCCCAAAGTCTTGCGGCAACTTATCGAATTCCTTTACTGGAGTTTAATCGGATGCCGTTTTGGAGGGAATTTCTTAGACTGATTAGACCTGGGTATGTTGACGATCTATCTTATAGATTTAATAGTGAGCATAATGAAGACATGGCGATTGAAACACAAATTATAAACCTGGCAGTTGAAGTGGGAAAACATATGGCTGTGGCGGTTACTAATTCTGGTCAAATGCTATTTTTTGTATTGTATGACCAGCGAGCAAATCCAGTTTGGAGATGACTATTCTCTGCATTGGAGTGAACCGGAACTTCCTTGGCAGCTAAGATCGGGCAGCCAGATTTATTTCTTTCAACTTCCTGACAGTATAATGAAACGATGGTTAAGTCACGCTACCGATGAACTACAAATAAAAAAAAAGCCATCCACTGCAAGGAACAATTTCTGTCTAATATGGTTGTTTACTACAAGTACAATGAGCGACCTGTAATTAAGATGATCTCAATAGACGAAAATCAACTGAGACTGGCTAGAGAAAGATTGCAAACATATGATATTTAAATCATTCGAGGAGGAACAGATGGGATATACATTTTGGATTGCTGTCATTGGCTGTGTCACTGGATTAATTTCCCTGGCAGTTGAAGTGGCGCGTTATTTGGCAGAACGACCTCACATTCAGGTACGGACATACGACGAACTAAACAATCTTATTTATATACAAGAAGATGTGGTAAAAAGTTATATTCACCTTCAGATTTTAAACACGGGTACTCGCCATATTTTGCTTCAAGATGCGTATTTGAAGCATCCAGGTGCAAAGAAGAACACTTTAGACAATCTGACTCCTTTCAGGCAGGCGTATGAACAAATGCCTTGGAAATATTACAACGGTAATTTGATTACAGCGTTACCGGATATTGTCCGCCTGCCTGCCAGCATTCCTCCAGGCGGCGTTTTCGAATGCGTGCTGCTGTTTACTGATTTTTTTAGAGAATGTTATGATACGGAAGACCATTTTCTCTATCCCACCCTTTGCGTTGCATTTGCACCAGGCATTGATAGGGAATTAGAAGTACAATCCATCTTGACAAGTGAGACGGATGAATTTTCCTATGTAGACGCTGATGGGAATCAATGGTCTTTTAATATAACGCCCTAAAATATTGATTGTGGATAAAAGCGGTTAACGCCGAATCATGATTCTTTATTGACATCTGCCTGGCAGATGTGATACATTGAATATAATTTCATTGCAGATGAACTGCAGTGTTTATCACGACGAAGTGACAACATAATTTGAGAAATCTCATTTTGTGTTGTCTTTTTGTTGCCTAAAAGAAGGAGGAGAAAAAATGGCTCTTAACCAAATTATTATTTACATCATGGTCTTATTCATGGCTATCGCTGCAGTCGACCGAATCGTGGACTCGCCCCTGGGGCTTGAGAGAAGTTGGAACAGGGAATTGGTGCCATCGGTCCTTTATGCATTCCCATGGTGGGGATGATTGTGCTTTCGCCTTTGATTGGCAGAACTCTGACACCTATCGTAACACCGCTGTTTCACTTTCTCCCGTGCAGATCCTGCCATGGCGGCAACGTCCATACTCGCATGTGATATGGGCGGTTATCCGTTGGCATATGCCATAGCAGATACGGAGGAAGGCGCGCAGTTTGCAGGCTGTATATTGGGAACGTTGTTAGGCAGTATCATTACCTTTATGATACCTGTTGGCATGACCTTTGTAAAAAAGAGTATCGCAGCTTTTACGCATTGGGCATTATGATCGGCATCATATCGGTTCCAGCCGGATTATTTGCGGGAGGCATTGCAGCAGGATATTCGTTACCTATGGTTGCCCGCAATACGGTTCCGGTACTGATTTTTTTCTGTCATTGTCGCATTGGGACTTTGGAAAGTACAGCATATTTGCATAAAGGTGTTCAATATACTGGGATACATCGTTGTGGGTGTTTCTACCCTGGGATTTGCTATCGGCATCGTTCAGGAACTTACACCGCTTACGGTTATTGAAGACCTTCCTTCCGTGCTGGATGGAATCAAAATTGTCGGAAGTATTGCCATCGTGCTTTGCGGTGCATTTCCAATGGTAGACATCATCAGCAGACTCTGCGCCGGGCCGTTGAAAAAAATAGGAGCAATTATGAAAATTGACGAAGTGGCAGTCATCTCCATGTTATCGTGTACCGCTAATGTCATGCCGCTTTTTGCATTCGTGCAACAAAATGTCCCCTGCGGGAGTCGTGGTTTCTCTGGCATTCTGTGTCGGAGCAAACAGCATGCTGGGTGATTTCCTGGGGTTTGTAGCGGGAGTGGACAGCACGATGATTGTTCCCATGATGATATCGAATATTACTGCTGCGATCTTCGCACTCCCGATTGCCATGATCGTCTGTCGAAAAAAGCACTTGTCTACCGCTTGTAAAGGCGTAGAGCCAAAGAAATATCGGGTAAAAGCGAAACTGGGATAATGAAAACCAGATACCTTCAGTTGACAAAGGCATCTTGGACAGCAGCACAGGAAAAGGGACAGTCGTATCGACTGTCCCTTTTCAACGATTTTAAGCTTAAAAGATTTATTCGTTAAGCGCTTTCTTAGCAGCCTCTAATTCTCTGGCATCGCGCGCATCAATTTCTGCCAGCCACTGCAGATGCTTCTTATCGGACACACCGGCAAACAACTGGAAGAGTGCATGTACACCTGCGAACAAAGCAGGTACTGCCATACCGCAGAAGAGAATGGTTGTCAGGGTTGCTTCACTTTGGACAATTCCTGCGACATAGCCGGAAGCAGAGAGCATCGTACCGGAAATCCAGTTTCCGATTGCACCGCCGGCAGTGAGCATGACGCCGTAAATTCCGTAAATGAAACCGGACATGTTTCTGTCATATCTCAGGCGTGCGTAGTCTACCGTATGCGGCACGATAGCCATCGGGAATGTGGCGTAGATGCCCTGGAATAATCCGCAGCCGATGTATAGGAAGAACATAGGGCCAAAGTGCATCGACTCCTGTACGACTTCCATTGGAAGAACCTGATCCACAAGAACAGAAGGCCGTAGACACTGCCGTTGATCAGAGCCATGATGATGAAGGCTCTGGCAGTGTCTTTGAATAACTTGATGATGTATGGCACCAGGAAAGCGCCTACAATGGCGAGGGGAGATGTTAAGTCCCAGGCTGATAGAGGTCATTTCTGGCAGTTCAAAGTAGTATTCAAAGAGGTATACTGCCATGGAGCTGCGTACATTGGCAAGGGCGAACATGATGGCAATGCCGGAAATCGTAAGGATTGCAGGGCGGCATTTGACAAAGTCGCGCAGGGAAATCCAGATAGAGACCTTTTTTCCGGAGCCTCCTCGACAAGAAGCTGCGGCCGGTATTCGCCTTCATATGTAAGCTCATACTTACGAGTAAAAACGGAGCCCTGAAATGGTAGGGGCGAAGAAGGATATGATTGCAAAGATCAGGCAGGTCACTAAAAATCCCAGCGTCGTGTTTCCTGTAATGTCGCAGAAAATCGTGAAACCGGCAGAAAACAGGTTGCAGCGATCAAAATAGAAATGTTTTCATAGATACCCTTCCAGGAAGCCGCTTTGGCGCGCTCTCCTTCATTACGCGTCATGTTCTGAGTCTGGCAGTTTTGCGGAATGTAACCTAAGGTGGCACAGAGCGCACCATAAGCCCCATAGGTAATCCAGCACCAGATAATCTGTAAGGTACTGTCACCCTGTCCGGGCCAGACAAAGAACACGGCCAGGAACATTATGAATTGCGGTAAAATCGAAATCAGTACCCATCCGCGATATTTTCCGGCTTTGAAGTGGGATTTGTCGATGAAATGACCCATCATCAGGTCTGTGAATGTATCGAATACCCTGGCAAAGATGATGATATTTGCGGCAGTCAAAGGGCTGATGCCTAAAATATCAGTGTAGAAGTAGAGCAGGTAGTACCCGAAGACGTTGAATGGAATCATTGTTCCGATACTGGTGCCTGCACAGTTGAAATGGAAATCCAGTTTGGGCAGTTTCGCCGTTGGCGAGAAGTCGACAGCATCGTACTTTTCTTTGCTCTCCATTACAATACGATCTAAAAATTTTGACATAAAGATCATTCTCCTTCCTAGTATTAGAATTTTTTGTAGCGGCTCAAGGCGTGGCTGCACCGATATATGAGGAAAGACAGCAAAAAAAAAACGACAAAAATCGAAAAGATTCGAAAATTGTCGTCACTGCTTCGCAACGGGCACATAATACACCTATGAACCATATATTTAATTATCATGACTTTATAATATTTGAGATGATTTGTCAAGCTAAAAACTAAATTTTCTGTATTCTAATTTTTACCTCTTGACATACATCCTTTCTGTGTGATAGTCTATAGCAAAGAATAGTTCTGCAGATGCAGTGCAGAATTTGCCACGCAGGAGTGACAACAAATGATATGCAGTCGATACATATTTTGTTGTTGCTTTTTTTTATTTGAAAATGGTGAAATGATATGAGAGTTGTTTTAGCAGATGATGAACCGATCATCGTTATGAACCTAAAAGAGGTTTTAGAGGACAGCGGTTACGAAATAGTAGGCACCGCTTCTAACGGATTTGCAGCCATTGATCTTTGCAAGGAATATCACCCTGATATTTTAATCATCGATATTCGCATGCCAGGGCTGGACGGGCTGCAGACGGCCAAGTTCGTCCACGAGGGGGGGGGGATATGTGGATACGATTGTAATTGAAAGTGCCTTTGACGACGAAGAATTCGTACAAAAGGCCGGAAAATACGGCGTGTCGGCGTTTATGGTGAAACCCATAGACTCCAAAACTCTTGTGTCCACCTTAAAAGTGGCCACTGCAAGGAGCAAGGAGCTGAGCAGCCTGCGAAGCGAAGTCGTTGAAGTCAACAAGAATATGGAAACGCGGAAGAAGATTGAACGCGCCAAAGGACTGATTATGGATAAGCTCAGACTCAGCGAACAAGAAGCATATAATTATATCAGAGGCATTAGTAAAGAAAACAATATTTCTATGGAGTTTGTGGCTGAGATTCTCCTCAGCTGCCAGTTGGATGAAAATGACGATAGAAGGTAATTTTTAAAAGAAAAGAGAGACAAGCATATTGCGTTTTGTGAGGACATCGATTCTATCTGCAGAAAACATACTATTTTGGACGAAAGTGACATTGCCTTCATACATAAAACTGCAGAGGCACTTGTACATACAGCTCGGAAATTGGGCAGAGACTGTTTTATCAACTGTGTCAGAGCCTCAGGCAATGATACAGTAACAGTGGCAGGAGCATATGCTCCAAATTCTTTATACAATTATACTACGATCGGCGCCATTATAAGCGATGATGACGAACCTGCTGTTTTACGGACATTTCGTTATGGCCTGGTGAGCAGGGATACACATGCGATGTCATATACGACGACAGAAGGCAATAATATCATTCAGGACTGCTACCCTATAAAGCGTAATGGAAAAGTGATAGGGGTGATAGTCATAGAAAGAGATATGACAAAGGAGGATCTGGAGACATGGAAGAAGGTCGTCTATCATGAGCCTGACATCAGCAGTTATCCAGTCCTCGACAATCTGGTAAAATTGGCAGAATGCGTAAACGATGGAATCATCATTCTCAATCAGAATAAATCAGTCATTTTTAGAAATGACAGAGCACAGAAAATATATCAGGGTTACGGCTATATTCAAGATATCTATGATAAAGATTACGATGATTTTTCTTTCCACGGACCAATCCATGTAGGGCCGGGCATAGAGAATTCTGAGAATCACACAGAATTGAGGTGTGCAGGGAATCATTTTGAAATCGGAGAGTATTGTTATTTCGACAGGGAATATTATTACGTCATCGTAATCAAAGATGTTACACAGGAAAAGGAGAAAGAGGAGAATCTGATCCATAAATCGGTTGTAGTGAGAGAAACCCACCATCGGGTGAAGAATAATCTGCAGACGGTGTACAATCTCTTAGATATGCAGAGAAGAAGATTGCCGGAAGAGCGTATGAAATTAGCGCTCAGTGAAGCCATGAACCGTATTGCCAGCATTGCCAGCGCCTACGAACTCCTGTCCCAAGAGGGTGCGGAGATCATCAATATACTGGATCTGCTGAAAAAATTACGGCGGACTTTAAAAGGCTGGTAAACAGTAGTTCGGATATCGAACTTCATATCGAAGTCAAGGGAGACAACGTCTTTGTCACGATGGACGATGCTACAGATATTGCTCTGGTAGTAAACGAACTTCTGCAGAACACTTTTAAACACGCATTTAACAACCGAGGCTTTGGAAGAGTCGGCGTAACCGTATTAAAGCGGCCGCTCTATTCCGAGCTGATCGTTTCTGACGATGGTGAAGGCTTTGACTGTGATAAGGCGGATCGTGCCGATGAAGGCTTTGGACGCCGAATTGCAGAGAACATAGTCAAGCAAAAACTAAAGGGGCAGATACTTTATCTATCAGACTCCACGGGCACCTCGGTAGTTTTACCTTTCGGTGCATAGAAAACAATACAATATAGTTGCATCTGCAGCGCAGCAGATGTCTAAGCGCTGAAGCTTATCGGTATAAGGGACATTTTATGTTCTTAATCGATAAGCTTTTTTTTATTTTAACAGAAAGGAGACACATAGTGGCTGAAAAAATACTCAGCGTCGGTATCGACATCGGAACGACCACCACATCTCTGGTCTTCAGCAACTTAACTGTCGAAAAGACAACTGGCGATATGTTCATGCCCAAGACAGCCATCACAGATAAGACCGTCATTTACAGAAGCCCCATCTATTTTACTCCCTTAAGGTCCAATACGGAACTGAATGCGAAGAAAATCAGACAGATCATTGAAGCAGAATACCAGAGTGCAGGGGTGCGAGTCAGTGAAGTGGAAACCGGCGCAGTCATTATCACCGGAGATACAGCGAGAAAGACCAACGCGGAAAGAGTGCTGGCAGAAATCAGCCAGTTTGCAGGTGACTTTGTCGTAGCGGCAGCAGGCCCCAGACTGGAAAGCATTTTGGCTGGAAAAGGCAGCGGAGCAGAAGGTTATTCCGTCGATACGGTAGAGACGATTTGTAATATGGATATCGGAGGAGGTACGACGAATACAGCGACTTTTTATGATGGAAAGTGCATCGATGCCGACTGCCTGGATGCCGGGGGCAGGCTGATCCGTTTTAAAGCTGGAAGCACAGAGATAGAATATGTTTTCCCAAAGATTGCAGAGATCGGAAGACAGATGGGTATTTCCGCCCAAATTGGCGACACTTTAAATGAAGCAGAGATAGGAAAGCTGACTGACGTCATGGCCGATGCGATTATAGGGAAGCTGCAGATATCACAGACGAATAAAAATTTCCTTCTCCTCAGTACGGAGCAGCAGGAACACAAGCCTCTGATGAGAGAGATTGATGCAGTATGCTTTTCAGGAGGCATCGGCAAGCTGGTCTATGAGGAAGAGGAAAAGAACAAACTGGCTTTTCGCGATATCGGCGTATATCTTGCGGATTCTTTAAAAGAGCAGTTAAAAAACACGGTATCCGCCTAGTGAAGCCAAAGGAGACCATCAGCGCCACGGTCATCGGCGCGGGCAGCCATTCCGTGGAAGTCAGCGGCGGAACAATCACCATTACACAATTGAACAAACTGCCTTTGAAGAATCTTCCGATTTTGACCATTGAAGATGCACTGCATCTTTCTGCGGAGGACTTTCGGTCACAAGTGAAAAAGAAATACCATTGGCTCCAGGATTTGGATCAGGAGCAAAACATCGCCCTGAACCTGAAAGTGGATCGAAAACTGGGCTTTCGTGACATCAAGGCTTTGGCGGAGAAAATCATCGATTCTACGAAGGAACTGCTTGCAGTGCAGGACCTGCTGATCATCATCATACACGGGGACTATGGAAAAGTTTTGGGACAGAGTATCTCCATGGACCTGCCAGAGGGGAAGGATGTTATCTGCATCGACTCTATAGATGCAGGAAAAGGTGATTACGTAGACATCGGCAGACCGGTAGGTATTGCGGACGCAGTACCGGTGGTTATTAAAACGATCGCATTTAATTATTAGAAGGAGAAGAACATGTTATTAAAAGCAAAACTTTTCGGCAAGGTTTATCAATTTGACTCTGTAAAAGAGGTGCTTGCAAAAGCAGGGGACTTGAAAAGTGGTGAAGTGCTCTGCGGAATCGCTGCTGAATCTGAGCAGGAACGGCTGGCAGCAAAAATTGTATTGAGTGACCTGCTCGTATCAGATCTTCGCAACAATCCTGTTGTTTCATATGAAGAAGATGAAGTGACAAGAGTCATCCAGGATGATTTGAATGAGCAAATTTATGACAGTATCAAAAACTGGACGATTTCTGAACTGAGAGAATACATCCTCAGTGATAAGACCAGTGAAAACGACCTGAAACGGCTTATGAGGGACTGACCTCTGAGACCATCGCTGGCGTTTCCAAACTGATGGGAAATATGGATTTAGTGTATGCTGCGAGAAAGATCAGAAATGTCACCCACTGCAACACGACGCTGGGACAGCAAGGGATTTTGGCCAGCAGGCTCCAGCCTAACCATCCCAGCGATGATCCCGACGGCATCAGAATGTCGATTTTCGAGGGGCTGAGTTATGCTAGCGGAGACTGCGTCATTGGAATCAATCCGGCGACGACGAATCTGGATACTACTCGCAGAATTATGAATATGCTGCAGGAATTGAAAGAAAATATGAAATCCCGACACAGGTCTGCTACTTGGTTCATCTCACCACCATGATGGAAGCCATGAAAAGCGGTTCTCCGTCAGACTTAATCTTTGCCAGCATTGCAGGAACACAGAAATGCAATGATACCTTCGGCGTCAATGTGGAAAGCCTTGAGGAAGCTAGGAGACGGCCTTGCGATACGGAACATCTACAGGCCCAAATGTCATGTATTTTGAAACCGGACAGGGGCCGGAAAATGCAGGTAACATGCATTACGGCGCTGATATGGCTACATTGGAAGCACGTACCTACGGTTTCGGCAGACACTTTGCTCCATTTATCGTAAACGATGTTGTCGGCTTTGTTGGACCAGAAGTTCAATACGATGCAAAGCAGTGCACTCGTTCTATGCTGGAAGACGTGTTCATGGCAAAGATGTCGGGGATTCCAATCGGAACAGATATCGCCTTCTCCAGCCACGTCAAGGCTGATTATAACGACAATGACGTGGTCATGATGGCAGCCAGCCTTGCAGGAACGGAATACTGGATTGGAGTTCCCGGCGCACAGGATGTGACAACCTACAATATGGACACCTCTTTCCATGACTGCGCTGCCATGCGAAGAATGCTGGGCCTTCATACGATACCTGAGTTCGAAAAGTGGTGTCAGAAGTGGGGTATTTTAGATGAGGACGGCAATTTGGGAGAAAACGCCGGCGACGCATCGATTTTCCTCTAAATAGTGAAACGCTTGATTATATAGAATTGCGAGGTTTAAAATGTTGAATCAAAATATCAGTGAAGAAGCAATTATGGAAGTTGTGAAGAAAGTATTGGGAGACTTAGAACTGACAGAAGAAATGCAGGCAGATACTCCCCTGGCCGGTGATGAAAGCCTTACGGATATCGCAATGATTCCTGAAGAAGAAATCTGTCTTGTTGAAAACCCGAGGAACAAAGAGGCGCTGATGAGGCTGAAACGGTCTACGCCTGCCAGAACGGCGACAGGCAGAACTGGTGACAGAGAAAAAGACCATCATAACCATTCGGAAGATGGCCAATCTTTCTGCAGCAGTGGATGCCGTGTGGACGCCGCTGAACAGAGAGTTTGTCAGCAGTCTGGGGTACCCTGTCTTGAAGAGCATGCCTCAATCAAAAGGAAGAATACCTGATGCGGCCGGATTTTAGGTGTGATACTGGACAATGAGAATATGAATCTCGTCAGAACGCAGCTTCAGAAAAATACAGATGTACAGCTGATTATCGGTGAAGGACAGAGCAATCAGGGACTTGAAAAAAGCATGCCGGAACTGTTGCCTGCATTGTTGCAGGGGCTGCAGTCAAACAAGATAAATTACGGAACTCCGTGTTTCGTGGAATACACCAGGGTAGGAATCGGAGATCTGATTGGCCAGGAGGTGGGCGCAAAGGTAGTCTGTGTGATTCTGGGAGAGAGGCCGGGCCTGCTTTCCTGGGACGGACTTGGATGTTATATCACTTATGCACCAAAGGTAGGAATCTTAGAATCAAAACGGACCTGTGTATCGAATATTCAGGATAATGGCGGTACGCCTCCTGCGGAGGCAGGCGCCTATATTGCAGATTTGATTGCACGCATTCTCAAAGAGGGTAAAAGCGGCGTGGATCTGATCATCTAGGCTGCAGGGAAAAGGAAACTCGTTATGAAGAATGACAAGATATATCCTGAAATCTTAAGCATGGTACTGATTACACAGGTCAGTGAAGGACTAAAAGCAGATTTGCAGTTGTCGGAGGAGCATACCAGCTGCGCAGTCATAACTGCCACCATTGATGACTTTGTGTTTCTCGCCTTAGATGAGGCCACGAAGAAAGCGGATGTTGACGTTACATATACAGGATCATTTTATGGAGGAAATCCTAATTCGTCTTCCTTCCTGCAGGGGAGGGTATTGGCATCTTCGCCGGAAAGACTGTTGCAAGTGTTCAGGCGGCCATTGACGCGATCTATGATTTCTATGACAGCAGACGGGTTTACGCTGTCAGTTGCAACGATGAGGATAGTATTGCCTATTTGACCTATACTGCTGCCAGTGTTGGAACCTATTTTGCCAAGACGATGGATATCCCTCTGGGATGCTCAATGGCTTATTTGGTGGGACCGCCTATTGAATCCATCTATGCCGCAGATGCGGCAGACAAAGCATCCAATGCGAAGATGGTCAGATTTTACACGCCGCCAACGGAAACCAACTGCAGCGGAGCGATCTTTATCGGCAGCCAGTCCGACTGCACCATCTGCTGTGAAGCCTTTGGCGCAGCAGTACAGGAGGTGGCAGATCGTCCTATTTATAACAGATAAGGGAGGTTAGAAATGGAAGTAAACAACGAACTGATTTATAAGATTGTGAAGCAGGTTTTAGCAGAAGGGATGCCTGACAGCAAGGGGGATGATTTTGAAAAGCATATCGATCCGACCGGGGTCATCACCATCAAAACGGAAACGGTAAAATGTCAGACCTTTGACGTCGGCGTTCCGGCAAAGGTGAAACTGCTTGACGTTGTAACTCTCGAGGAGAGCCCTAGACTAGGCTGCGGCATTTTGGAGATCGACCACAGCACTTACCCTTGGACGCTGACCTATGACGAGTTTTACTACGTCGTAGAGGGCATATTAGATATCGTCGTAGAGGGAAGACATAACCTGGGATATCAGGGGATATTCTCCATATTCCAAAAGGAACATCCATCTGCTTTTCCTCACCAGAGACATGCCGGGCAGTATACTTCACTTATCCGGCAGACTGGGAAAATGCAGAAATATAGTTAAGATAATGAGAAAGGAAAAAATTATGAACGCAGAAGCATTAGGAATGATTGAAACGAGAGGACTCGTCGCGGCGATTGAAGCAGCAGACGCCATGGTCAAGGCTGCCAGTGTCAAACTGGACAGCATGGAGAAAATCGGTTCGGGGTTGGTTACTGTCATGGTCAGAGGAGATGTAGGCGCTGTGAAAGCGGCAGTAGAAGCGGGCAATGTGGCTGCAGGTAATGTTGGCGAAGTTGTATCCTGCCATGTCATCCCGAGACCGCATACGGGCGTAGAACAAAATAATCAGCGCCGAGTAATCAGAATTACTGATAAGGGAAGGAGGGGTGCCGATGAAAAAAAGCGCTAGGCTTTATTGAAACAGTGGGTAAAGCAGCAGCCATAGAGGCGATGGATACGGCTGTAAAAGCCGCAGAGGTAGAATTGTCTGGCTTGGAAAACTCGCGTGGCAACGGCCGCATGACCGTTACCCTCGCAGGCGAAGTCAGCGCTGTCAAAGCAGCAGTAGAAGCGTCCATCCGGTCCGTTGCCAATATGGGCGGAATCGTCTTTGCCAGCAGCGTCATTGCAAGACCCAGTGATGAACTTGAACATATGTTAACGGAGGGTCTACATGAAAAGGAAAGGGAAACAGAAGATACTGCGGTAAAAGAGTCAGAGGAGAGAATGGTTTCCTGTAATCTTTGCCAAGATCCAAACTGTCCAAGGGTTCGCGGAGAACCAAAAAGTAAAATGTATACACTACGTAGAATTGATGAAGAAATAGGAGGAAAAAAATGAGCGGAGCATTAGGAATGATTGAAACGAGAGGTTTAGTTGGAGCCATTGAAGCAGCGGATGCCATGACAAAAGGCGGCAAGCGTAGAATTGTGGATATGAAAAATAGGCTCTGGATTGGTGACCGTCATGGTGCGGGGCGATGTAGGCGCTGTCAAAGCAGCTGTGGAGGCCGGAAACGTTGCCGCTTGTAACGTTGGAGAGGTGGTATCGACTCATGTCATCCCAAGACCCCATGCCAGCGTGGACAATTACTGCAGAAGTAAGAGTTTGGGAAAATCGGAGGAGAGGTCTCTCCTCCGATGAAAGGCGGCGATTACGATGACAGAAAAGGAAATACAGGCAATAGTAGAAGAGGTCATCCGACGGATTCATCACATCAGTCCTGAAAAAGAAAACTCTGGTATTGATGAATTCCCGGCAGATGAGGAACGGATTGACCGCTATTTGAGAAACAGCGGTGGCATCCATAAGATTTGGATCAACAGTGATGCAGATTTTTGGCAGACGGCAAGATACAAGATTTAGCGGATCGACACAAAGGGACTGTTGGTGACAGGTGTTACACTGAAACAACTGGTGAGAATAGCAGAAATGCAGATGGAGGATTCTTTGACAGAATTAGTCGTAGAAATCCTGAGGCAGGGCAGACCAGTGACGATACTGTCAGGTGGATTGACGCAGATTGCGGAACTCCGACTCTGCGCAGCAAGATAGATGATTTGAAAAAGACGTTAATTTCGTATGGAATTGCCTTTGCAGATTGGAATGATCTAAAGCGCGATGAAGAGGGCGGCACATTCCGACGGATTAGGATAGATCAGCGGGTGATTGCAAAGCAAGACTTGAAAAATGTTCTGGAGGAACTGGAAATCAGAGAAGATGCGGTCATGACCACGACGGCAAAGAATCTGATTGAGAAGAGAAGTATCAAAGTCATCCGATACAGAAATTAGGGGGTTTGGAGGTGTGAAATGACAAAGATCTATACCAAAACTGGAGATAATGGAAGAACGACGCTCTATGGAGGCAGTAAAGTAAAAAGTGCTCAAACCGCGTCCACGCTTATGGTGCAGTAGATGAGGCAAATACATTGATCGGATTGGCAGCAGCGCAGATTGAGAATGAAGAACCTGGAAACCCTGCTTCGCATCTGCCAGCAAAAGCTTTTTCCTGATTGGATCGGAACTGGCATCAGACGACAGGGGTCGCAGAATGCTGAAAAGAAAAAATAACCGCACAGGATGCGCTGCAGCTAGAACACCTGATAGATGCATTTTCCGAAAGACTGCCTGTATCAAAAGAATTTCAGATTCCGGGGAAGACCGTGAAATCAGCTTATCTGCATGTCGCAAGAGCTATGGTGAGAAAAAGCTGAACGCCTAGTTATAGGAATTAAAGAGGAGGCGAGAGTCAGCCAGAGATTTTGATATATATGAACCGTTTATCTGACTTCTTGTTTATTTTGACCAGAGTTAGGGAGGAATTGATGATATGACAGTGGATGAAAAGACAATAGAACGTATCGTACAGAGGGTGACCCAGGAACTCAGTGGAACCATGAAACCTTCTGGGGAAACGACCACGTTGAAATACTTATATGATGATGTGGATGAGGCAGTCAATGCTGCATATTCAGCCCAGAAGCAATTTCTAAAGTTCAAGATCGAGGAACGAAAGCGTATTACGGACAGTATTCGTTCTGTATGTATGGCCCACGCAGAAGAGATGGCGGAGATGGAGCTTGCGGAGACCAACTATGGAAACTATCCGGATAAACTCATGAAGATGAAAGGCGCCATCAGCATGACGCCTTCAGTGGAAGATCTGGCAGCGGATATCAACGCCAATGACGGCGGCATGGCGATGTACGAGCACGCCCCTTTGGAGTAATCGGTGCCCTTACCCCGTCTACAAATCCTCCAGAGACGGTCATCGCTAACGCAATTATGATGATTGCCGCTGGGAATTCGGTGGTATTCAGCACCCATCCTGGCGCTTTTCAGTCGTCATGTCGTGCGGTGGAGCTGGTGGCAGAGGCCATTGAAGCTGCTGGAGGGCCGCGAAACCTGGTCGTCTCTTTAAATAATCCGACCATGGCGCGAACGACGGAGATGATGAACCATCCGAAAGTGACCATGCTCTGCGCTACAGGCGGTCCAGGCGTCGTGAAGTCAATCCTCAGCTGTGGGAAAAGGGCATTGGCGCAGGAGCTGGAAATCCGCCGGTATTTGTCGATGCATGTGCTGATATTCCAAAAGCTGCGAGAGATATCGTAGCGGGAGCCGGGTACGAAAACAATACGCCGTGCATCGCAGAGAAAGAAATCATCGTTGTAGATTCTGTGGCGGATGAACTCCTGAGCAACATGGTCAACGCCGGAGCCTATCTGATAAAAGACCGATTCATCATAGAACAGCTTACGAAGCTATGCATGCCGAAAGCGGATAGTCCCAACAAGGAATTGATCGGAAGATCCCCGGCCTATATACTCAGTAAGATTGGCGTGACGATTCCTGAGAACACGCGTATTGCCGTCTTTGAAGCGCCTGCAGACCACATGCTGGTCATGAATGAACAGATGATGCCGATCATTCCGCTGGTGCGGGTGAAGGATGCGGCGGAGGGAATCGCGCTCTCCTGTGAAGCAGAGCATGGCAGGCGGCATACTGCATTGTGTCATTCAAAGAACATGGACGTTGTTACAGAGTTGGCGCGAAGAATTCAGACCACCATATTCGTAGTCAACGGCTCTTGCTTCAACGGACTTGGATTCAACGGCGGATCGGACCGAATGCTCTGACTATTGCAGGACCTACTGGTGAGGGACCGACGACACCTCGGACATTTACGAGAAAGCGTAAGCTGGTCATGGTGGACAACTTCAATATCAGATAAAGGAAGGACGGTTACGTGAGTGTGACGAAGATGGAAGAAATGGATTTGAAAAATATTGTGACAAAAGATCGTGAGAGAGGTTGCTGGGTGGAACAGAAGATATGGCGATTCCGGTTGAGATGTCTGCCAGACATGTGCACTTGACACCGGAGGATGTACAGGCACTCTTCGGCAGAGACGCCCAGCTCACTTTGAAGAGGAATCTCCCTGCCGGGGGTTTCTCGCTGAAGAGAGAGTCAGCATTGTGACCGCCAAGGGTGTCTTTCAAAATGTAGCTGTATTGGGACCCGTAAGAGAGCATACACAAGTAGAACTATCTGCAGCAGATGCCTTTGCGCTGGGAATCAAGCCCCCGGTGAATATTTCGGGAGACTTTACAGGGGCGGAGGATGTGTATCTGATAGGGAGCCACGGTATGATTTATGCCAAAAACAGCGCCATCATCGCCCAGGCGCACATTCACTTGAGCCAGGAAGAGGCAGAACAAATGGGACTGGCTGACAGAGATCTTGTCAGAGCAGAGCTGGAAGGAAGGCGCCCTCTGATTATGAACAACGTCATGATCAGAGTGGGCGAGGGTATGCATGCTATGATGCATATTGATATGGATGAAGCAAATGCCAGCGGATACGATAGTGCAAAGAGAGCGAGGATTCGCAAAGTGATAGATTGACGGGGTGAAATGCGATGAAGATTTGTAAGGTTGTCGGCAGTGTTTGGGCGACAAAGAAAGATGTGAAGCTGGAGGGTGCGAAACTGATGATCGTCATGCCGTTATACGGCAGTCAAGGGACCCTTTTGATTGCCGCAGATTATGTAGGCGCAGGCATTGGAGAGAGGGTCTTGGTGATAACTGGAAGCACAGCCCGCTTTGTCTCTGCAAAGGAAGGCGCGCCTATTGACGCTTCCATTGTCGGCATCGTCGATTCTATCGAAATAGCAGAGAACGAAAAACTTTTCGGAGGTTGATCTATGAATCTTTTAGAAGGTGTGGAAAAAGCTGGAGTCATAGGATGCGGAGGCGCAGGCTTTCCTACACACATCAAATGGAAAGCGAGGGCAGAATCTTTCATCATCAATGCCGTGGAATGTGAGCCTTTGCTGTCCACAGACAAATATCTGATGAGGCATCGAGCAGAAGACCTCATTTCCGTTTGCTGCAGCGTGGCAGAAATGCTGCAGGCGAAAGAGCCAGTTGTTGCCATCAAGGGTCATACAGAGAAGAAATTGCGGCTCTTGAAAGCAATTAAAACTGCTGCGCGAATATCAAGGTTCACCGGCTGCAGAGCTTTTATCCGGCAGGCGACGAGCAAGTGATTGTCTACGAGGTGACCGGCAAAGAGTTCCCTGCGGAGGGATTCCCTGGACGTGGGTGTGGTCGTATCAACGTTGCAACGATGATTGCAGCCTTTGATGCCACAGAGGGAAGCCGCTGATTGAAAAAGTATATCACTGTGACAGGAGCAGTTCGCCGTCCGTCAATTATAAAAGCGCCTATAGGCACTGCGGTTTCTGAGTGTATCGAGGCTGCCTGCGGCGCATCCATAGACGATTACCTTGTTGTCATCGGCGGCCCGATGATGGGCAGAGAATTATCCTGTGAATCGGAAGACCGCAGAAGAGTGACAAAGACGACTTCTGGTATTTTGGTTCTCCCAAAGGAGGGTTTATGGAAGGATACAAATCCGCATTCGATCTGCCTCTGATTCAGAAGAAGGCCAGGGCAGCCTGTATCCAATGCAGTTATTGCAGCATGCTCTGCCCAAGACATCTGCTGGGTCATCCGCTGAAGCCCCATCTCATCATGAGAACCATCGCTTTTACCGAAGACCTGGAGGAACTCTTTGCTGACAATGAAGTGGTTCAAAACGCTTCCTCTGCTCGCTCTGTGGGGTATGTACTGCTTATGCGTGTCCGATGGGACTGCAGCCCAGCAAAGTGAACAGCTTTTTAAAGGACGAAATGACTAAGCGAGGTTTCAGGCGTGGGACAAAGGAGACTGCGGTTCCGCAGGCAGACAGAGAGTGGAGAAAGATCCTGCGGAGAGAATCAGCCATAGAATCGGGTCGCTGATTACCAGGGACAGGTCAGTGAGCAAATTGTTGAACTAAGGCAGGAAGAAGCAGTGATTCAATTGAAGCAGGGACCTGGAAGGCTGCCGGAGCCAGTAGTCGCTGTTGGTGATGTCGTAGAAGCTGGCAGCCTCATCGCATCCATTCAGACGGAGCCATGGGTTCGAATCTTCATGCCAGCATCAAAGGAACCGTAACAGAAATATCTGATGTAATTAGAATTAGGAGATTGAAATGAGTGCAATCAGATTTGTTGAACTGAATAGTATCGCAAGGGGGTTATGAGGCTGCCGACGCCGCTTTGAAAACGTCTGATGTCCAGCTGGCTTCCTGTCATGCCGGCTGCCCGGGAAAGTTCTATTTCCTGTTTAAAGGAACACGACTGCGGTAGAGGCTGCTGTGATAGCCGCAACGGCCATTGGCAGGGAAAATGTCGTGGACAGCACTGTGATAGCTAACGTTCATGAAGACGTTATCAAAGCAATGGCAATGGCGACCAGTGTGACTCTGGGCGGCGCCCTGGGCGTCATGGAATTCTTCAGTGTTACAGCCGCAATTTATGCTGCCGACGCTGCGGTCAAAACGGCAGATGTCAACCTGATTGAGCTTCGAACAGGTATCGGTATCGGCGGAAAATCTTATGTAACTCTGACAGGGACAGTTTCGGCTGTGGAAAGCTGCCGTCAAAGCGGGATTGCTGAGAAGAATGTAGAAGGCATGCTGGTTCACAGTGCTGTCATTTCGGGACCTGACAACGCGCTGCTGGAGTCCCTTTACTGACAGAAGGAGTTAGAGAAAATGGATTTTCAAGAAAAGCAGAGGATCATACAAGAGTTTGTGCCTGGGAAACAAGTAACACTGGCCCATTTGATTGCAAATCCAGAACCGCTGCTCTATAAAAAATCGGCGTTGTTCTGGAGGACGGCGCCCTGGGCGTGCTAACCATCACACCCAGTGAAGGCGCCATTATTGCGGCGGATATTGCCACCAAGGCTGGAAATGTAGAACTGGTTGGTTTTTGTTGACAGGTTTTCGGGCTCTCTGGTAGTGTGCGGTGATATAACCAGTGTGGAAGCAGCGCTGCAGGGGGTTCTTGACGTTTTATGCCAGCAGATGGGATTTGCACAGACAAGAATTACGAGGGACTTAAAGCGATGAAACGAATGATGATAATCGGTCCTGTGGCTGCGGGCAAAACCTCTTTGATACAAAGTCTCAAGGGAGAAAACTGCACTATAGAAAGACACAAGCCATTGAGTTTGACGACAGAGTCATAGATACTCCCGGAGAATATATGGAAAATCGAGATTATTTATGCGCATTGACAGTGACAGCGTGTGACGCAGACGTGGTCATCTTTGTACAAGATGCATCTAGCGATGCATTGTGGTATTCTCCAGGTCAGGCATCTATGTTCAGCGCCAAAGTCATTGGCGTGGTTACGAAGATTGATGCGGCATCCAAAGCGCAGATCGGCCTTGCAAAAAGAAGCATTGAAGATCGCCGGAGCAGAAAGCGTCATTGCAGTATCCAACGTGGATAGAAGGGGCATAGAAGAATTGCTTACTTGCTTAGGAAAAGAGGAAACGTATGAAATGTGCTGTGATACATAGACCGTCAGAGGCTGCATTATCTCTGATAGCGAGAAAGGTTCGTGACAAAGCCCTGCGAGATATAATTGAAAATGGACATGTAGAATCCATAGGGATCTGTCAGGGGACGGTGCTTGAAATCATTGTTGCCAGTGATGTGGCAGAAAAAACTGCTGACGTTTTCGCCGGCGAAATCGATGGCAGCTGTCCGCAGCATATGACTTGCCTTGCAGTAATCGGCAAAACCTCTGCTGTAGCGGCGGCGATGGACGCAATCAAAGCCATACAATTTTAGTTTGGAGAGGAGACGGATGAGTTATACGATAGGGCAATTAATAATCGGACAAAAGGCGGAATTTTCAAAGACAATCAGTGAATCAGACGTTTATCTGTTCGCCGGAGTGACGGGGGATACCAACCCAGCCCATCTGAATACGGAATATGCAAAAGCTACGGCATTTAAAGAACGAATCGCACACGGTATGCTTTCGGCCAGTCTGATTTCTACAGTGCTTGGAACGCAGCTTCCAGGCAGGGGAACACGTGTACCTGAGACAGGAACTGGCGTTTGTCAGCCCTGTTCATTTGGAGATACAATTACGGCAATTGTAGAAGT
>VOFH01002905.1_pt1 | contig 38097 bp, 74 predicted proteins | sample 5384091 | NCBI WGS metagenome assembly VOFH01 (sample SAMN12384727, study PRJNA508395) | human gut metagenome | isolation source: healthy gut G | host: Homo sapiens
CAGTTGCACATGGTGGCGCGCACCTTGTACAGCGTGAGGGCCACGTTGTCTTTCAAAGGGCCGGCGTAGGGAACGTAGGAATCGACGCCCTCCTCGAACGCGAGCGACTTCTTGCCGCCCAGGTCGTAGCGGCCCCAGTTGCGGGCGCGGGCACTCCCCTCGCCCCAGTACTCCTTCATGTAGGTGCCGTTCACCATGACCTTGGCCGAAGGGCTCTCGTCGAAGCGAGCGAAGTAGCGGCCCAGCATGACGAAGTCGGCGCCCATGGCCAAAGCAAGCGAGATGTGATGATCGTACACGATGCCGCCGTCGGAGCAGATGGGCACGTAGACGCCGGTCTCGCGGAAGTACTCGTCGCGGGCCTTCGCCACTTCAATGGTCGCGGTGGCCTGGCCGCGGCCGATGCCCTTCGTCTCGCGGGTGATGCAGATGGAGCCGCCGCCGATGCCGATCTTCACAAAGTCGGCGCCCGCGTCGGCGAGGAAGCGGAAGCCCTCGGCGTCAACCACGTTGCCCGCGCCGATCTTCACGTCGTTGCCGTAGTGCTCGCGCACCCATTCGATGGTCATCTTCTGCCAGTCGGAATAGCCCTCGGAGCTGTCGATGCACACCACATCGACGCCCGCCTCCACCAAGGCGGGGACGCGCTCGGCGTAGTCGCGGGAGTTGATGCCCGCGCCCACCATGTAGCGCTTGTGGGCGTCCAAAAGCTCGTCAGGATTGGACTTGTGGGGAGTCGTAGTCCTTGCGGAACACGAGCGCCACCAGATGGTCGTCCGCATCCACAATGGGCAGCGAGTTCAGCTTGTAGTCCCAGATGATGTCGTTTGCGACCTTGAGCGTGGTGTCGGCGGGGCGACCACCAGATTCTCGCGCGGCGTCATGAAGTCGGCCACCTTCTCGTCCATGGACATGCGGGAGAGGCGGTAGTCGCGCTCGGTCACGATGCCGAGCAGCTTGCCGTGGCGCTTCCGTCATCGGTGACGGGCATGGTGGAGTGGCGGACTCCTCGTGCAGGGCGACCACGTCGGCCAGCGTCATGTCGGGGAGAGAGGTTTGCGTCGGAGGTGACGAAGCCGGCCTTGTAGTCCTTCACGCGGGCCACCATGGCGGCCTCGTCCTCGATGGATTGGTTGCCGTAGATGAACGACAAACCGCCCTCGGTGGCGAGCGCCACGGCCATCTTGTCGTCGGACACGGCGGCCATGATGGCGGAAACCATGGGGATGTTCAGGGACAAGGGGCACTCCTCTTCGCCCTTGCGGTACTTGACCAGCGGCATGACGCCGTGCCCGCAGGCGAACCCGTTGTAGCGCGGCTTAGCCGCCAACGTTGCTTCCTCGGCCGACTGCCGCCACACGACATCGCTTTTCGGCTTTACCGCCTGCACAGGATGCGCCTTCTTGCGCGTCTTCGACATTCCTCTCACCTCCTTCACGCTATGGCTTTCTCAGCGGAAGCATTCTAGCAGAATCAAACCAGCCAGAGCGTCTCTCACACGATCGTTTGAAGCTGGCAAGGCGAGCGCCGAACATCTGCGCCCGATCATTTGCAAGCTGCGAGGCGGCCGCGAGTGCCTGAAGCCGCCGCAATCCGCTGGGTGCAATCTCCAGTTGCCGCCGAGCGCCTCTTCGATGATGGCGTTCACGGCGGCCGGGTTGTCGGCGTTGGAGTTATGGGCGGCCGCCTCTATCCAGCAGATGGGCAAACCCGTGCGCTTCGACCACAGCTCGTTGTACTTGCGGACGAACCCCGTGCGATCGAGCTCGCCGACGATCAGCGTGAGCGAGGGCGGTCGGCGCGGCGTACTCATCGCTTCTCACCACCTCGGCCAGCATGGCGAACCCATGGGCGGAAAGCCGACAGTACTCCCCCTTCTCGTAGCCCGCCAAAATCGCGTCCATAATGGCGCGGCCCTCGGGAGTTGCGGCGTTGCCCTCGGCGCTCGTCTTCTTCAGCGTGGCCCACGGGTACAGGTAGAACATGCGCGTCACGAAGGCAGACAGGCCAACTCCCATCGCTTGTAGTAGTCGCGACCGAGCGGCGCGGAGTCCACCGACACGATGCCGGCAAACAGGCTGGTGCTCTCGGTAGCGGCCTTGCCGCCGCCAGCGCCGGTGACCTGGGAGAACACGGGCATGGCGTTGTCCGGCGAGCCGGTGAACAGCGAGACGCCCATGGCGAGCAGCATGCCGCAGAGCAGAGCCTTGGTCAGGAAGGCCTGGAGCTTGGCAGCCGAGCTGGCACCGCGGAAGTTAAGGAAGATGACGTAGACTGCAAAGCCGAGCGCGATCAGCGTCGGGAACTCGGCCCCCTTAGGATGGTCGCGATCTGCGGCGCGAACAGGCGACGATCCGCCCCCAGGATGGAACACCACCCATGGCGCGCAGCCACTCAAGGCCGGGCAGGCTGCCGAACATCTCGGACACGAGGGTCGAAATGGCGATGGCCTCCCACGGGCACAGGATGCCGTTGCCCAGGGCCAAAAGCCATCCGGTGATGTAGCTCAGCGTACGGCCAAAGCTACGATCGACATACTCGACGATGCCACCCGAAATGGGGATAGCAGCCGTGAGCTCACCGAAAACAGCTCCGACGGGCACGAGGAAGATTGCACCCAAGAGGAATGCGATCATAGCGGGAACGGGACCGCCGCCCACGACCATCCAGTCGCCGACCTGCAGAACCCAACCGGTACCGATGATGGCACCGAAGCCGATGGTGAAGAAGTTCCAGAGCGAGCGGAACTTCATGCCGCCGTTAGCAGATGGGGCACTTCTCGAAATCATCGCCCTTGTGGATGTAGCCGCAGATGGGGCACAGGTAGTAGGCCTCGTCGGTGGGAGCGTCGATGTTGTTGTAGGCGTCCATGTACAGCTCGGCGTGAACGGCCTCGGCGAGCTTGGCGCGAGTGAACACCTGGACGGCCCATTCGTCCTGGACGGCCTTCACGATGAACGCGGGGTACATGTCGGAGGTCCGTAGATCTCGCCCAGGGCGCCGGAGATGAGGTTCAGGTCGGTGGCGGCGCCCTTTGGCCGTGGGGGCTTCGGGCTTCACGTAGTCGGGCTCCATGCTCTTGATGAGAGCGGCTTCGAAGGCCGATGTGGATCTGCTCGGCGGCGCTGGTGGCCTCGAACAGGCGGGCGATCTGGTCGTAACCCTGCTCCTTGGCGGCAGCGGCGCAGGCGGCGTACTTCGCGGACGCGCCGGTCTCGCCGCACACGGCGGCCTTCAGGTTCTCAAGCGTGGTGCCCACCTCGGTGAGGACTCGGACGGACGACGTTGAAGTTGCTGGAGTTCTACCGGCGGTAGGAATAACGTACGATTCATGTCGCTTCCTTTCGCGACCTCAACGCGCGACATCGTCTCAATGTCTGCCCCTCACCCTGGCCACGCCACAAGCCACGCGCTTCCGGCCCGCCGCCTACGCCTTACGCTTTGCTCCATCGCCGCCTGCCTCGTCTTTGTGTTTTTGGGATCCTGTATCTCCCACGGATCAGCCGGTCTTGAGCCCACTGCCGAAGACAAGCTGCTTAAAGCTCCCGTCGCGCCCGGTTACTCCTTTGCGTTCTCGACCCCACGCTCGCAATGGCAGGCCGGCGCCATGCCCCACATCTACCAAATTGACCCCGCATGGTCGGAGCTGCCCTATGCCGGCGGCACTATTCGCGAAATCGCCGCCGGCACGCCCATTGCCTTTAAAAGACACCACCGATAAGACGCCGGTCGATAAGCTGCCGAAGGCCTGCGCCCCACCGGTGCCACCGAGTGGTCGTTTATGCACGGTGGGGGCGCGCTGGGGCTCAACGGAACCGCAACGATTGGACATCAAGCACGCCGGTCGATCGCCGCACCCGCTGGGTCGAGTGGCCAACGTAGGCCTTTGGACATCGTGCTATTACGGCATCGAACTACGCGAACCGATTACCCGCACTTCGCTCGGCGCATGCCGCAGTGCGCCGCGGACCACCAACGGCGAGGTACGAAGCCATGTGGGCATCGACGACGATTGGGCAGATTGGCGTCAGACTTGACCCCTACCTCGGGAAACTGGGCCCCAGCTTTGGACAGGTCCTCAACGAAGTGGAATGCGCTTGGGCCGTGCAGTGGGTCATTCGGGCCACGCATTGGGGAGACTTAAATGACCAGCCCTAGGGCTGCCGGCAGCACCGAAACGTCCCAAATTGTGGTTGATGCGCCCGCAGTTGATCAGTGGCCACTCATTTAAGTGGTTGTGGGCAATGACCAGCCCAGGCTGCCGGCAGGGTGGAACGAGCCGTGCCGGGTGCGGGTCGACCGACCCGGGGTCATCGAAGGCCAGGATGGCGGCCTTGGCCGCGGCCGGAATCCTCGACGAAGACCTTGGAGGGGTCCTCGGCCATGAACTCCTTGGCCTGCTCCTCGGTGTAGAAGGGGCCGATCGGCTTGGTCGGGTTCTTGAACGCGGGATCGTCCGGGTCGCACTCGATCTGGGTGACGACGGTGGCGGCGTGCCAACGCTTATAGCGCTTGTGCATCTCGCGGCCGATGCCCTGCTGCAGGTGGTAGCCGATGTAGCCCTGGGACATGGCGCCGCACTCGGGCAGCGGCATCTCGGGGGTGCCGATGGCGTCGTGGGCAGCGGCGAAGGCGTTCTGGATCATGCCGACCTGCGGAGCACCTTGCTCCAGTCGGAGCCGACGGGCGGCGTCCTGACGCAATCCGGAAGCGGGGTCAGTCAGCTTGTACAAATTGACGTTCACATTGCCGCTCTAGGAAGGGGTTGAACAGGAACGCGTCCCGATCGACCATGGTCAACATTCCATCGGTAGAAATCCTGCGTGGGGTTGTCGCGATACTCGTCTGCGGCGCGATGGATGTATTTCATGAGCAAGGGCTCGCGCTGGCGGTAGGGGCTTGCCCATGTGGGGACAAAATGACGTCATCGGCGATGTTGATGCTGCTATCGCGCGTGAAATAGCTGTTGGGCAGCGGGTTGACGAGAAAAAGATCATCGAGGTACGTAACAGCCCCCAGCGAATCCCTCCATCGAATTCGCTCTTGAGAACACCGGTGTAAACACGCTCCACGAACTCATCGAGAGGAAGCCCATTGTAGTATTCCGCCAACCGATCGCGCAGCCCGATAGAGGGAATCGCAGAACGATCGAGGAACTCCTCGACAAATGCCGATCTCTCGCTCTCGTTTTTCATAGCCTGAGCGAACATATCCTCTTGGTAGAGGATTTCGACGCCATTTTTCTCTGAGAATACCCGCGAACGTATCGTGCTCGGCCTGCGCTTTCTCCAGAAGAGGCGTGTCCTCGAAGAGCATCTCCTGCAGATGAAAGGGATGCACTCGCTTAAGCTCATTGCCCGGACGATGAAGCATGACTTTCTTCAAAGGACCGATTTCCGAATTAACCTGGACCATGGTGTCCCTATCTCAAAAAACAATTCTCAAGGACGGCAAAATTCCTCTAGACCTTGGGACAGTACCAAGGTCTAGAGTGAATTTCAGCAGATTCTCCTTTGCAGGACGGCAAGGAGGTCGGCCTCTATCTACCGGCAAATAGCTGAGAGAAAAGATATGTCCGAGAACGCGAGGCAAGACCGCAAGGCCCGTAAATGAAAATGCCCACCTCATTCGCTATTTTGGGCATCCATGCTTTGTGGCCATCCTCACGATAGTCGTGGCCGCAGGAGGTGAGGGGCGTGCGAGGCCCTACCCCTTCCAGAAATCGTGAGATCTTGGCGGTGGAGTGGTGGGCGTTTCTCGTGCCGCGATATTCGGCCCGTTAAACGTCCGACACGTCAATATTCCGCGCGCGATCAGTATCAAGCATTCATTCACTGAAATCTACCACTTAACTCGGCCCTGATCTGCTATCGGAATTTGCGGACGCTCCATAGGAAACGTAGCAAGCGGAGATGATCAGAGGAGAACCCTCAGAATCATCTCCGCTTTTGAAAGACTCTTGTGACTGCAAACTTTAGGAATTATATGAAGTACTGAGGGATCAAGTGCTGCATAGCTTTAGTCAACAATCACGTTTTCGGTAGTATAAGATGCCTGCGCATACCGCTGGGCATTGGTGAACTGCGAAGTTGCAAAGGCCATACAAGATCGCAGCCCTGCTCCTTATCGCCCTTTGCCCCAGCGCAATCGGCCATGGTCGTATAATTGCATCCGTGTGCACTGCCTCGGCGGCCTTGTTGTAGCACTCAACGCGTCGGCATCTTCGGTATCGCTCTTTGTACAATTCGGCGCCAGCGTTTCTCACTGCAATACGGGCATCGGTTTCCGCGCTCTTATTGGTGGCCTGCATGCCCTCTCCAAGAGTGAGCTTGTAGTAGTTGGCCGTACCGAACGGGACATCGGAGCGAATTTCTCATCGCGGCCCCTCAAGACGAACATCTCAAGATCGGTCGCGTCGAAAAAATCGTCCTGAAGATGGTCTTGAACTCCAGATCATCTCCTTCTGGGGAATGGAACTGATAGAAGCCGCCGAAATCCCAATTCTCCTCGCTCCATTTGCCCTCGTCAGTAGCGAATGCTTCCGAGTGCATCCGCGATGGTGCGGGGTAACAGAGCCCTTGTTGTCCAGCAGGATCCTCTCTACCGTGCTAGCCCTGGGCGCTGTCCGGATACGCCTCGTACGAATCGTTCATCCAACGAACTCGTCCAGGAAATGATTTGCCGTAATAAGGTAATCCTCCTCGCCATGATCGCCGGCCTTACGGACTACATAGGCAGTGTCTTTTTGCTCCTACAACATAAACATTCCCGTTATTATCAGAAATGTTAATGTTGCCGGTATGGATCCACTCAGTTTCCGTAAGCATTTTGACCGCTTCATCTGCTGTAGCGCACTTTGGGCTGTATACCAGTAAGCGAACAGGGTATCGAGGAAACGTGCCTTCCCTATCAATCACCTCGGCACCCTCGCTCGGTGCCGCGTGCATTCTCTCCGGCATAGGTAATAATGAGGGCCTTCAGAGTTCATGAATGCATTGCCCTGCATTCCGCCAGATGCCATAACCGCATAGCCATCATCGGATAAGAAATTCATATCCGAGAAACATTGCAGCAGGCGTTGCGCTGATTGCATCAAGATTGGCGCGCCTCAAGATGACGGCCGTCAGGGTCATGTTTCCAAGCCGATACGGTCATGCACGTTTTTGAGCGCTCCGGATCATAATGCATCATAAATCGTAGTTAAGGACAGAGGAACCCATAATTGCAACAATCGCATCTTCCTTTGAGATTCCTGCCCCATCAGCCACCCCTGACAAGAAGTCAAACACAGATGGCTCATCCGCTTCGTAGTGCTTCAGGATCTTGCACCCATGGCTTCGTTATATGCGGCATCGTCTGCCTCCGTATAAATCATGGCCATTACAGATGCCCAGTTATTCTCTAACTGCACTTTCTGCTGTAATCCGTACTGCCTTCCCATATCAAACCAGGAGCCGTTTACATAGACAACTTCCTGCGTGTTCCCTGCGTTGACGGTTGCATCGAACACCCCATCGAACTCTTCGGCGCCAGAAGCTACCGCTACATCCGTCGATGCATTGTCCGGCGTTCCGCTAGGCGCATTGTCCGATGCTCCGCCCGTCGTGCTCTCTGCGGAACAGCCCGCAAATGCCAGCAGACTTAAACATAAGCTGGCGCAAAACAATACACGAGCTACTTTTCTTCTCATAATCTAGCCCTTTCTTTTCTTCCAAAAGCCCTACATTGCCGGCAACTTGATGGCTGGCGCAAAAATGCCCCTACTTTGCCGACCCTGGGGCGTCGGAGGACTTTGAAGCCTCATATGGGCGACGCGCTTGGAGGCCTTAGGCTCCTGTTGGGTGATGCAGTGGATGTTGCCGCCGCCGAAGACCACCTGGTCGGACTGGACGCCCACGCACTTGTAGACGCCCTCGCCCCCACCTCGTCGTAGATCTGCTGCAGCGTGTCCACGGCCAGCGGATCGTTCTCATCGCCGTACTGGGGCAGGATCACACCGCCGTTGGTCACCAGGTAGTTCATGTAGGAGGCGAGGCGGCTCGTCGGCCACGCGCGGCTCGGCGTTCTCGTCCATGTCGATGGTGTCGCAGGAGGCCTGGTCCATGTACAGGGGCTTCGCCGGCATGGGCAGCTTGTACACCTTCAGCGCACGGCCCTTCGCGTCGGTGGCGTTGCTCAGGTCTCGTAGGCCTCATGGCACTGGCGGTAGAAGGGTAGTCCTCATCGTCGGTCCAGATGCAGACCATCACGCCCGGGGCGATGAAGGTGGCCACGTCGTCGATATGGCCGTTGGTCTCCTCGGGGTCGATGCCCTCCTTGACCCAGATGACCTTCTCCACGCCCAGATAGGCCTTCAGGTGCTCGTCCATGTAGGCGCGCAGCTCCTCGCTCAGGGCTCAGGCGCTTGGCGTAGACTGGGCCAGATGGTGTCCTCCTCGCCCTCCTCGGCGAGCACGGCCGAGGCGGTGCGGCGGGGAAAGCAGGCACTGCTCGGTGACCACGAGGTGCCCTCGCCGTCCACCGTGATGGAGCCGCCCTCCAGGATCATGTCGTCGGGACGATAGCGGCGGCAGTGCGACAGCTCGGCCATCTTGCAGGCGATCTGGTCGTCGGCCTTCCACCGGGAAGTACAGGCCGTCGATGGAAGCCGCCGTAGGCGTTGAAGTGCCAGTCGCAGGCGCGCTTGTCGCCCTTGCCGTCGATGACGTAGGTGGCGCCGGTGTCGCGGAACCCAAGCGTCGTCGGTGGTCATTTCGATGACGGTCACATTCTCGTCGTCCTCGAAAACGGCCTTGGCAGTTGGCGTAGTCGTCCTCGTTGGCGCACATAACGACCGGCGTGAACTCGGCGATGGCCGGGCGATGGCGGCGTACTGCTTCTGGGCCGGCTTGGCGCCGTGGGCCCAGGTGTCGGTGCGGTGAGGGGCCAGCCTATCCACACGCGATCCTGCAGGGGGCGAACTCGGCGGGCATGAAGAAGCCGTCGGCGGCGGGGGTGGAGTCGGACTCGTAGATGGTTTTCATGAGGAATTCCTTTCAAGAGGGGGGGTACGAGTACCGAGCAATCTACAAAATCTTCTCGCTCTTGCCGTCGTCGGCGGCAGAATCTGCTCGACTTGGGCCGGATCAACGGGCTCGAGCGAATCGGGCTCGCCTGCGGCCTCTTCAGCCAAACGCTCGGCGGCCATCGCGGGGTGAGGCCCTTGAACTCCTCCTTGCGGCCGCGGGCGCTCACAATGCGCACCACCTCGCCCAAAAGGAGGAAGATGATGAAGAATGGCGATCATCGGCACCTGTCCGCCACTTCCTCGGCCGAGAACGGCACGAGCTGCAAGCCACGACGGCCAGCACCAGCTCGATGACCGGGATGGCCAGAATAACCTTCATGGCTGTGCCCTGGAAGGGGAAGCGGTACACGCGGGACGGTTCGCATCGACCTTGCGCAGCTTCGATGAAGGCCGGGAACATGGGGATGTAGGTGAGCAGTAGGAACACCACGAGGTGGCGAACAGCGTCCAGAACAGCCCGTCGGAGATGGCCTCGTTGGGAATGAGCTGGATGAGCAGCACGGCGGTGGCCGCGATGCCGTTGACGATGGCGGCGCCGGTGGGCATGTCGGTCTTCGCGTTCTCATGCGAGAACACCTTCGGCATGTTGCCGTGCTTGGCGGCGTAGTCGGCCACGAAGTTCACGCCGAACGACCAGGAGGCCATGTTCGCGAACAGGGTGATGAGGAATACTACGGCGATGATGATGAAGATGGGGGGGTCTCGCCACCATGGTCATTACGGCGTAGATCATGCCGAAGTCCGGGTCGATCTGGTCGGCCGGGATGGCCGCGCCGATGCCGAACGCAGCAGAACAGGTAGATGGCGCCGATGGCCAGGCCGCCCCAGCACGATGGCCTTGGGGATGTCGCGGGCCGGGTTCTGCATGTCCGGCGAAAGGTGCAGATCACCTCGAAGCCCGTGAAGTTGAAGATGATGATGGACAGGTAGCCGAGCACGCAGCGGTGTTGGTCAAGTCGGGCAGGAACGTCTCGGGGCCATGGATCCGGCTTGAATCCGTTGGCGCAGGCATACCAGATGCCGAGCACGCCCACGAACACGGCCACGAGCACCTTCAAGACGGCACCGCCGTTCAGAATCCACTCGGAATCGGACACCTTCGAAGCTCATGAACACGACGATCCACACAAAACGCGATCTCGATGCCTAAGGTCAGCAGCAGATTCGACTCGATATCCGGCCCCGAACACCATGCCTTAAGATGGGCGGGAACAGCGTGGCCAAGCTGGCGATCCACAACGGGAAGTTGATCCAATAGTACCAGCTGATGCGGGCGCCCCACTTGTCGCCGAGCGCGTCGCGCACCCAGTCGTAGATACCGCCCTCGGAGTCGTAGGCGGTGCCGAGCTCGGCCGCTACCATGCCGTAAAGGGCAAAGGAAGGTGATGATAAGGAAGATCCACCAGAAGAACTGCTGGTTGCCGATGGCAGCAGCCGGGCCGCCGCCTCACACACGAACACCACGCAGATCACCGACAGAATAACGGATACAGAAGGAGAATTTCTTCTTTACCGCTCATGGGTTAACTCACAATGGGTTCAAAGGCCGATCAGCTAAGGCGGTGCCCTTCCTCGATCCTGCGGGCGACTGGAACGCCGTCCCTGCTTGCCGAGCTTCGCCATGCACTCGTCGATGGTGGCGCGGTAGTTGGTCGCCTTCTCCGGGTTCGGCTCGCTCTGGGGGCACAGAGTGGCGAGGATGGCGCGGATGGAGTGCTTGCGGTTCTCGGCCTCGTCCCAGCAGAGGCTCCGCTCGGGGTGGTCCATAACCTCGTCACGACTTCCTCGCCGCGGGTGGCCGGCAGGCAGTGCATGAACTTGGTTGGGGCCGGCGAAGTTCATCATGTCCCATGGTGACCTGATACTTGGGGTAGAACACGTCCATGTAGCTGGTGCTGGAGACTTCCTCGTCGTACAGGCCGTACCACACGTCGGTGTAGACGAAGTCGGCGCCCTTGATGCACTCGATGTCGTCGGAGACGGTAATGGTGCCGCCGAGATCTTGCAGTTCTCCTCGCCGATGGCCATGAAGCTCCTTACCGAACACAGCGCGCTCCTCAACGGTGCCTATGAGCAGGGCGCCGTCGGGGATCTGGTGGCCCTTGGGCCCGAACTGCACGAAGTCCATGCCCATCTTCGAGCAGATGAACATGAGCGATACGCAGGTCTGGGTGGCATCGCCGATGAAGGCGAACTTGCAGTCCTCGATCTTCTTGCCCTCGAGGCAAATTCTCGATCATGGTCATGAGGTCTCCGAGCTCCTGGGTGGGGTGGTTGTACTCGCTCATGCCGTTGATCACGGGGCCGCGGAGTACTTCGCCAGGGCCACCACGTCCTTGTGGCGGTCGACGCGGGCCATGAGGATGTCGACGAGGCTTCCCATGACGCGGCCGGAGTCCTCGATGGACTCGTGACCGCCGAGCTGGATGGTGCCGGGCCATAGAACTGAGCATGGCCGCCGAGCTGCGTCATAGCGGTCTCGAGGAGATGCGCGGGTGGACACCTGCTGAAGATCATGCCCAGCGTCTTGTGCTTCAGCAAGAGCGGTACTCGCCGCCTCCTTGATGAGCCCCTTCATGGCGATGGCGAGGTCCACCATGCCGAGCAGCTCCTCCTTGGTGAAGTCGTTGGTGTCGATGTAGTCCTTGACCATAGGGAAATCCTCCTTTAGGATCGTTCGCGACCTCTGCGCAAGATGATCGCGATGCGGTTTCATGCGGAGGACCCCCTTCATGTCGGCGCTATTCGGGCCGGATTCGTTCGCGGCCTTTTTCTCGACTCGGGCCGTCTCCGGAATTGTTGAGCGTCTTCCGCATCTCGAGGCTCAGCAAGGAACGCGCTAGAAGTTTTTGAGAAGAAATAATCAAGATTATTTCCAGATGGTAAAAGCTCACCGTGCGTCTAATCCCAAATAATCCCGCTACTTAGACCTATTGAACTGGCCTCTATGGTAGAAAAAAGATCCATCGCCTCTTTTGCTGATCTTTCAAGTTGAGCACGACCCTAAACCGCTCTAGACCGTCGCGGCTCATCATCGGGCCCTATGCGTCACCGAGGAGCTTGCTTTGGAGACAGCGCTCTACCTCTACACCATCGTCGTGATGCTCGTGTTGCGTGGCGTCGGGGTTCCGTATCGCTCTCGGCCTATTTCGTTTCCCGGCGCCACTCGTTTCTCTACGCTGCAGCCATGCTGCGTTCTACTTCCTCGACCTCGCGCTTATCTTTCAATACAGTACCTGGGCAGAACGTCGAGTATTCCATCAACCAGTTCTATACCATCGACCATCGCAGCTGAAGATACCGCTCGCCTTGGAGCACTCTCGAGCCCATGTGGCTCATACTGTGCGATTTCGTGAACGAGCGCCGCCGCGTTTGCGCCTCGCCCCAGCCTTGGCCTTCATCGCGGCAAGCGAAATCGTCGTGCTGTGCCTGCCCGTGGACGAGTTTCGCCAATGGCTCTTCTACACGCTGCGACAGGCGTTTCTCCTGTGGTGCTTGGCTTTCGGGGTCTATCGCTACTGCACGGCCCGCAACGAAGTGGAGAAAGGCCGCTTGCGCCGTCAGGAGCCGCTGTTCCTCATCACTTTAGTTCTGTGCCTGTGCGTTCTCATCGAGGATATCGTCATGATCCTCGTCTTCGATTCCAGCTTCTTCGCGAACGCCGATATGCTGCCTGGCCCATATCAGCGAGCGGAACTTCTCCGAGAACATCCTGCTTCTGACCCTGTCCTTTTTCACCCTGCGCGTCGCTGCCGACACCCCTGCGCCTGCGCTTCAAGGAGCCGCCGAGTGCCGATGCGCCCGACACCCAGGAATACGTGGACGAGCTGCTTCCCGCCTTCTGCGAGCGCTATCACCTGACCGCGCGCGAGCGTCATCTTGGAAGAAGTGCTGCAAGGCAAGGACAATCAGAACATCGCCAGTTCGCTGCAATTGGCCCTCGGCACCGTGAAAGCTCACGTGCACAACATCCTGAAGAAAACCGGCACCACTACCCGCCAAGAGCTCGCCCAGCTGTTCTGGAAGGATAGGGATAGCTGGCAGACGCGCAACAGCGGCTGGCGCCGTGGGAGGTGCAGGCGTCGGAAAGGCCGCAGCCGCCCTTTATTCCCGCAGCGCGCCCTAGAATCGAGCCCCTTTTGCGGCGCTCTAGCTCTTCTTTGAGCATTTGCGTAAGTTCGTCCCGGCCGCTCACGCCAAAGCTTGGCGTAAACATTCGATATATGGGTTTTCACCGTGTTGACGAAATGTACTCCTGCTCGGCGTCTCCTTTGTTCGATGCACCTCTTCTCGAGCAGCGACAGCAGCACCTTCTTCACGCTTTGGTCAGCCCGTATTCGCGGGCGATCCAGGGCAACAAGTTCTGCCAGCTGCTCGTTGCGCATCCGCCGATGATGGGCGAGGGAAGACTTTAGGTGCTGCATTGAAGCAAGCGCCATAACCTCGACGGGCACCTTTGCGAGGAGAAGCAAAGTCCCCGCTGCTCTCCTGCCCGAAACTCACATACGTTGCCCGCTTCTCCCAGGGCATACACGAGCACGAGCAGAAGCGAGAAAACCCATCGCCAGCGGTTCATGCATCGAAATTCCGCCACCAAGCAGCAGATACCGTACCCTATCACCCACAATGCCAGCAGCCTGGTAAAGAGGGAACCCGCCACGACGCAACCGATTCGGACTGATGAAGCGCCGCTCGCCCAGTGCCGCCATTATGCAAACCGCCCAAAAATCTCTCGATTGGGAAAGCTGTTGAGAGCAAACTGCCCAGCAATGTTTGGTACAAGAGGATTATAGCCATGTTGAATGTGGTGTGAGCATGGGGGGCGTTTTCGCGCGCTGAATTGCAACGCGAATTCTGGAACAAACTCGTACATGAAACAATAAAACGATATCTATCGTGTATGGAAGAAGACGAGCGTGAAGATAGCCTTGGTTTGCGCTCGAATGTAAAGCGCAGGTCTATGAAGGGAAAGATGGCCACCATAAGGATGAAGCTTGGCAACATTGTAGAGAAAGGCGAGGGACACGACCCTCCTTCATCGGATAGCAAACATTATAGACGGTCTGCCAAGGCTACCGACTTGCCTGACACTCGGATTCAGCTTCTTCTGTTATCCTCAGTTCAGTGAGGGGATGACAAAAATCATCCCCTAAATAATCTTTGAGAAGCCCTCCCTGATTTCCTTAACAAGAGATTTCCTGCTCTTAAAAGTTAGTCTATCGCGGCACCGATGTGATGCGGCTACCGAACTAAGGAGTGGCGGCGTTGCATGTCCTGTCTCGATCAGCTTCCTCAGCCAGCCGCTATTTCGTCATTGATCGGGCGGTGCTTGCGCCGCCACGGCGCGGTCTTTGGGGATGCGCATCAGATGAGCCGCTCGGGATCAACCGCCTGGCCCATCGATTCCTCCCGAAGAGAACGCCGCCGATCCGTGCTGTACAACGGCCATGCAGACGATGGTATCGGAGCGAGGTTGCCTCGGCCACAGCCACGCGCAACAAAATCGCCCGCGGGCGGGAGGATTCAGGCATCGACGCTTTCGTAGGAGACACCGCACCTGTTACTGATCCTGATGGTAAGTCTGTCCCCCGGCTTCATTGATTTCACATCCACGCCCCCATGGCAACTGGTTCACCAAACTCTTCCAAATGATCTAACGGGAGCCTTAGCACCAATGAGGAATACCTCGAGGCACCGTCTCCTTCGTGGAAGTCCCCATCCCGACGAAGAAGGCTGACATCGATCGCCCTTCATGCTCAATGCCTACCAAAGCCCCCGACGGCTCGAATCCTGGCCCGAAAGAGGGATCTAGACATCCTGGCCCTGATAAGCCCATATCCTCATCCATGACGTCTCCTACCACGCCGCTTTTCTGGGTCCCAAGGCCTTCTGAAATGGTCTGGCGTAACCGCCGACACCGACCCAGAAGGCGGCCTGCTCTATCGGCAACGAAAAAGGGCGAGCCTTCTGGATGCGTCAGCGATGCCGCCAAGGGAATAATATTCGCCATCATGCCCGGACACCATGACCCCAACGATAACTGGTGTGCTGCCCTGCATAACGGCGGAGGAAGCAAACCCTATGGCATAACCGGCATTAACAAATATCACCCAAGGCGGTCTTGATATTATCGATATACCATCAAGGTGGAGTTAAGAGGCATTGACTGAGGCATGCAAAGCAAGTCTATGAAAAGAAGAGGTCGCACCTATGGACGAAGTGCTTTTCCACCATCAAGTCTCTACAACGACTCCCACAGACATGATTTCTTCTGAATACTTCAGAAGATTTTCTACGACGGAGTGACCGGAAAGAGTAGCACCGCCGTCTTCCTGAACCCTACCTGGAATCAACGGGGACTGGTGATCATTAGTGGCAAACCCATTCTATTCCCAGGAAGACTTTACCTGTTCAGGCCACACGACTCTTTGATGCAGAAGGCGTTCAGGTGTGCACGCCATGGGCGACGGCGCGTTCACGGCACCCCCTTTGATGCCTTCGAGGGCTCGGGCGACCAATGGGGCGCGACGCGCGGCACACGATCACCCGTATGCGCCATTACCGATGAGAGATATCCAGCGCATGGCCGATTGGATGTAGTGGCGAATCTCCAATTCCTGATGATGTACCCGATGATCTCATGGACCTGGAGCGCGCCTTATGTCGGCGACGAGGCGCGCCATGGCGAACAAAGCACATGGCCGAGAGGCATCTGCATCAGCGGCCCCTAGACGCCCCGTCATTCCATTGTCCCGGGCTCGATGCGTCGAGGCCGGCGTTACCCGTAACTCGCCCTATCCTGAGGAAGAGGACACCGACATGACCCGCTGGCCCGAACAGGGGGCTCACAGCCTACCTGCTCGGAGGCCTACACCAGAACGACGCCTACCAGAACTCATGGACGATATTATCGGCACCGTTGAAGTGGGCAAGTTCGCCGATCTTGTCGTGCTGGACACCAAATATCCTGGGGAAGTGGATCCAGGAGATCTCTCGGCGAAGGTCGTCTACACCATCTCCGACGGCTGCATCGTCTCTACGAGGGGGACCGAGCAGAAGATCGCCAGCGCTATACGGAACGGCGCGCAAACCCTTGAACACAGGCCCCGCGGCTCTGCCGCGGTCATTAGTCCCGCAGAGCCGCGGGGCCGCCCATGCGGCCCTTTGCCGGCACTGCGGCCACACGCAAACACGCTGTATCCCGAAAGGCGTTTCAGCCTCCTGGACTCTCACCCTTCCCCTACCCAGGATGGATGAGAAGCCCGAAGAGCACCTCGCTTTCAATTTGCGCCGCTCTATGCCAGCCTCCAGCAAGCCTTCGAGGCCATATTCGAACGCGCTCGTAGCCAGCGAGTCATCTTCGTCATTGACGAATTCCCCTATTTGGCAAAGGCCGACCCGAGCGTCTCTTCAATCCTGCAAGCTCTCATCGATCGCGCCTCTGCAGATTCTGAAGCTGCTTCTCTTGCTGTGGGTCTTCGTTGTCGTTCATGAAAGAGCAGGTACTTGGAGAGTAAGAGCCCTTTGTACGGGCGGAGAACAGCCCAGATAGAGCTTAAGCCCTTTGATTTTTCACAGCCATGGAGCTCTTCCCCAACGCAACCCCATCGAGACAGCCGAAATATACGGCATGGTGGGCGGCGTACCCCCTTTATCTTATGCAATTTCAGAATGGTGGAACATTACGCTGAGCTCACCGGGCAGCGCTGCTCGACCCGAACTCAATCCTCTACGAGGAACCGAGCATCTTGCTCATGCAAGAGGTGTCGAAGGCATCGCGATACAACGCGGTCATCGACGCCATCGCAAATGGACGACCAGAGCGGGGAGATAGCAACCGCATTGGCTCCACCACAGCGGAAACCTCGTACTACCTCAAAAGCTTGACGCATTGGCCTGGTTACCCGCGAGCAGCCCCTTTGGGGGAAAGGGCAAGAGGCCGATCTGCCAGACCTCAGCGACAATCTCTTCCGTTTCTGGTTCGATCGCACCGCATACCGATCCAACGTGGGATGCCAGGACGTGCTTGGCGCTCTATCGAAAGGCACTTTCCGAATACATGACCGGTTTTCGAAGATATCTGCAACCAGTGGCTTTGCCAGATGGCAAGAGACGATCGGCCATAGAATTGATTGATGACCTGGACGCTGGTGGGGCAATGATCCGCAACGCAGGAAGCCAGCCTGACATCGTCGGCATAGAGGGCGCACACACGTGGTGCTTCGCCGGAGAATGCAAGTGGCGAAACGAGGACTTTCCCTGCCTCGGCCCTGGAGAAGCTTCTTCGCCATCGCACGAACCTTATTGGCAATGCGGACGAGGCGCAGCTTTACGCGTTTTCGAAAACCGATTCGCAAGCATGCCGAGCAGAGGCGAATAGATCGAGGAATGTGCGGCTCGTCTCCCAGCGACATGGGTCAACGCTTGAACCGAACGGCCCGCTCGACAGGCCACACGGAGGGGCCGTCAGAGGGCCCGTCAGGGGCCGCCCTGCAGAAGGGGACGCCCATCGGAACAAGTGAAGGGAGGGCCTAAAGTCCCCTCCCCTACCAGGAAGCGGACTCCCCGCCTGCGCTTGTATGGCCCTGGGACATGGCGCCGGCCTCGGGGAAGGGCATGTCCGGGGTCTTGTCGTCGTTGGCCGCCGCGGGCGAAGGCGTTGTTGATCATGCCGACCTGGGGGCCGTTGCCGTGGGAGACGACGACGTTGGTGCCCTCGATCATGTCCACGATAGTGCTTGCGGTGTTCCGCACGAGCGTAAGCTGCTCCTGCGGGGTGTTGCCCGAGGGCGTTGCCGCCCAGGGCGATGACGACGGTCTTTAAGCGTTGCCCTTTCGTGATGGCATAAGCGTTCTCCTCCTCTTTTGGGAATTACCTGATACGCCAAGGACAGCCTTGGCACAATGGGCCGTCCTTGGCGTCACTCTAATGTGACTCGAGAAATTGAAAAGTCCGGAACTCGGTTTATTTTCTTTCTGCCCCTCTGTCTAATCCAAAGTAAACCACTCAGCTTCTATGCCGCGTCCTCCTCGGGCCACGGGCTGGCGTACACGGCATAGCTCGCGTACTGAGGAGCGCTCCACGGCGTAGATAAGTGTAGTCGGCCGCCTGACCAGGCTCGGTGTCGACAATCTTGAAGTAACCGCCCCTCAATCTTCCCGTCTTGATCAAGCAGCACCACGTCGACGCGCGACTGCGTGGCGCCATCCAGCGACCGGACGCCGTCACCGTGCCTGTGAACTCCTTGGCGCCGAACTGAGTATCGGTCGCGCCCCCCTCGTCCCGTGCACAGCGTACATGAGCCAGCTTCTGGTCCGTGGCCTCCCACGAACCCCTCGGGCGTCGTAATGGAGAACTCGACGGTCGCCGGCTTACCACCTCGGTCGAGTTTGCCGAGGAATCAGCGGTCGATCCCGCCACGTAGGAATAATAGTAAGTGGAATCGGGCAACACACCCGGAGTTTCAATCGTCTCGTCGAAGATGACGTTGCCGCTATCGTCCTTTGCCCACGACCTCGATGACTGGATCGATGGCCTCTACGGTTTTGTTGGGGTTCTGCACCTTCACGGCAAATCGACCATGCCGTTGTCGGCAGCGAACCAGCCGGAATCGACGATTTGCAACTCGGCGGGGGTTCGCGGCCTCCTGCTCGGCCGTGGCGGCATCGGCTCCTGCTCATCGACGGCAGCCTGACCCCTGCTGGGCCCTTGGGTCTCTTCAGTCTGCACCACCGCCTGCCCGATCCGGCCGGTGCCGTCTGACTACTTTGGGCCGCGCACCCCACAAGGCTTACCGCGAACAGACCGGAGAGCGCCACCCAACCTATAGCCCTGAATTTCATTGTCATCACCATTCCCTTTGAAGGCTCTTTGTTTGCGAAAATTCTTTTCAGTGCCGCAGTCCTCAGACCGGCCGCTTTTCAGGCAGACAGCCGGCGACCCGCGCAGCATGACCCTCAGATACTCTTGCCGGAACGCGTCCGTCCGGCTTTGCCATCCTTGAGTCTGAAGTAAATGATGACCCCTCGCATGCACTAATTAGGTGCAGCAGCCTTCGTAGCCCCTATGCCACTGCTTTGTTTCAGTCGAAATCCCCATGTCAACGCCAGGAAATCAAAAGGAAGAAGGTCATAGTTCGCACACAGTCAACCAAAGTATCCTCCCTCAAACGCCTCGTGTCAGTTCCATGGCGAAACAGGAGATCCGGCCCGAAAACACGCAGAAGGCCCGCGGGAGGGGGATCCGCGGGCTTCGTGTTGTGGCGATAGCGAGACGAGAGAAGTCTTCGCCACCCAGTAAAACAAGAAAGAGGGAGGTGTTGCAGGGCTTCGTTCCTCGGCCCTGCTGACAAAAGTTATAATAGGTTAACTGATTCGTTCGCACAAGGGAGTTAACCTGGGTTTACACTTTCTCCACAACTCGCGCACCCAGCCCGCGCCTTCGTCGGTATCAGCAGCCCGGTCGCCCCCTGCCCCTGTTTAACGGAACCGTGCACGCTTATTTACGCGATGGTAACTGCAGCACCAAAGGGCTCCCCCAAAAGCCGTCCCTCCCTATACTGCAAACCAGCGAAACGGGAAAAGAGCTGATAAGTCTTCTTTCCCCTTTCCCTTTCCTTCTTCTCTCTTTGGAAGCGGGTACCCTCAACAAGCCTGCTTCCCTGAGAACGAGATTTCCCCGACCCGTTCTCGAACCCCTGCAATGAGGCGGCCAAGCCGCCTCTTCTTTTGGCACGCAAAGCCTCCCGAATTCATGCGCGTGAGAAAAAGGGGTGCCCAGATGACACCCCTCTTTTCGCTATCGTCGCCGAACGGCGCGCGTCGGATCACCCTTACCGAGCGCCCGTCTCCGCACAGCCGCTACGGGCGCGCATCCAGAATTTTGAGCGCTTGCTCGTAGCCGCCGGCGCCGTAGCTGAGGCACTTGGAAACCCGGGCGATAGTCGTGGCCGAGGCGCCCGTTTCCGCCTCGATGGCCGCATAGACTTCCCCTGCCGCCAAAAGACGCGCCACGCCCAGGCGCTGGGACGTTCGCGAATCTCGCGCGCACGGTGAACAGGTCTTCAGAAGCGCGAAAATAGCATCGGGATCGTCGAGGGCGGCCAGAACGCTCAGCAGGTCGTCCACATCGGGGGTGCGAATTCAGCCATTAGACCTCCGTGAGCCAGTCGGCGTACTCGCCGATGCGACCGTAGGCCAAATCGAAGAACCGATCCGCAGCAGCGCGCGTGATTTCGCCGGGGCTTGCCGATGACGCGACCGTCCACGGAACCTTCACGGGCGTCAGCTCGGCGGCCGAGCCGGTCATGAACACCTCATCGGCGATAGCAGGTCGCTGCGGGTGAGGCTCCTCCACAGCAGGATCTCCAGGTCGTCGGCCAGACAGCACCGTGTCGCGGGTGATGCCCCTCGAGAAGTCCGTCGGAAAGCGGCGGCGTGGAAAGCACGCCGTTGCGCACGATGAAAGTTCTGCCCGTGCCCTCGCAGACAAGCCCCGCCTGTTCAACACGATGGCCTCGGCATAGCGGGCCTTCGCCTCCATCTTCGCGAGGATGGAGTTCATGTAAGAGGCCGTGGCCTTCACCGCCGGCGGAATGGCGTTGTTCGAGCGCTGGCGCCACGAGGAGATGCCCACGGCCACGCCGTTTTTTCCAGCGCGTCGGCGCCCAGGTAGGCGTCCCAGGCCACACGGCGATGACGACGTCCACGGGCGCCCCGGTCGGCTACCCCCATGACGCCGTAGCCGCGGTATACCAATGGGCGGATATAGCAGGCCGGAAGCCTGTTGGCACGGATGACTTCCAACGTGGCGTCCATCAGCTCGTCGACGCTGTAGGGCAACTCGATCTGGGCAATCTTGCAGCTGCGATGCAGCCGTTCCATATGGTCGCGCAGGGCGGAACACGTAGGATTTGTCCTCGTCGGGCACCTTTGTAGCAGCGAATGCCCTCGAACACGCCGGGAGCCGTAGCAGCGAATGCGACAGCACATGGGTCGTCGCCTCCGCCCACGGCACCAGCTCGCCGTTCTTCCAGATGTAATCGACCTCGGTGATGTCGGACAATGGACCATCCCTTCAGACTAGAAAGCCCTCGTCGCGTGCGCAACGCGAGCAAGGGCCAGTTGTACTCCAACACGCTAAAAGCGAAAGAGCAGTTCCACGAAGGCGGCAAAACCAGAGTCGTCCCCTCAGGGCCAAAGCGAGTTCGAAGCCGCAGCATGCCACTTTTACGTCGGAATAATTGGGCATCCGTGCCACTTTTTACGTCGGAATAATTGGTATCCGTGCCACTTTTCAGATGGAATATTGCTCTGAAACATATTATCATGGCATTCGAAACCGATGACTGGCGTTGGCAGAAAGGAGCTTGCCGTGGAGCGATTCGCCATAAAAGACCTCATTGCCTGGAAGAACTCCCCTCGCCGACGACCGCTGCTCGTGCAGGGAGCACGACAGGTGGGCAAGACGTGGCTCATCAGGGAGTTCGGGCAGACCCACTTCGCCGCAGTGGCTTACGTGAACTTCGAAGATGAGGCCATGGCGCGTCAGTTCGAAGGCGAGTTAGCCCGGCGAGGCTGCTCGACGCCGTCACCTTGTACACCGGCGTTAACCGCCAAAGACCCGAACACTCTCGTAGTGTTCGACGAGATTCAAGAATGCCCCTCGGGCCCTTACCTCCCTCAAATCGTTCGCCGAGCGCAGCCCTGAAACCGCCCTCGTCGCTGCCGGGTCGCTTTTGGGCGTCGCCCTTCACCGGGGCGTCTCCTTCCCTGTCGGGAAAGTCGACCACCTGCTCATCTACCCCTTGTCCTTTGACGAATTTCTCCTCGCAACCGGCAACAATCTCATGCTGATACCCCTGCGACGAGAGGAGATCGCGTTGGCGATTCGTTGGCCGATTCCCTTCGTCGGCGGCATGCCAGAAGTGGTTCAAACGTTTTGGATACGGGCAGCTTTCAGCGAAACGCGAAAGCAGCAGAATCGGCTGCTCTTCGACTACGAGCACGACTTTTCCAAATACGCCGACGCTGCCCTCGCCGAGAAAATACGGCTCGTGTGGAACTCGGCTCCCGGACAGCTCGCCCGCGAGAACAAGAAGTTCGTCTACTCAGCTGTGCGCACGGGCGCCCGCGCACGCGGCTACGAAGAGGCCATCCAGTGGCTCGTGGACGCAGGACTGCTTCTGCGCGTCAACCGCATCACGAAGCCGGGACTGCCCCTCTCCGCCTACGAGGATCGAGACGCTTTCAAGATATACCTGCTCGACGTGGGACTCCTCGGCGCGGCAAGCCGTCTCGATGCCTCGGTTCTCGTTGACGGCCATGAGCTGTTTTCCGAGTTCAAGGGGGCCCTCACGGAAAACTACGTGTGCCAGGAGCTCGTTGCCACAGGCAAGGTGGTTCCTTACTACTGGTCGGCCGAGAACTCCTCCGGCGAGGTCGATTTCGTGTACGATTACGGCCGCTCCATCGTGGCCGTCGAGGGCGAAGGCCACCACGAACCTGAAGGCGAAGAGCCTTCGCTTGTTCGTGGAGCGTAACCACCTCGGCCGGGGCCTGCGCCTGTCGCTGTCGCCCTTCAAAGAGCAGGACTGGGTAGTGAACCTGCCCTCTATACGCAGCAGGGCTGCTGCCCGAGTGGTTCGCACAGATGCGGAAGGGTGCGATCTAGAATCAATCCGCACACCTATACAGGCTCGCAATAAGGGAAGGCGGGCCCCAATCGAGTCCGCCTTCCCAACGTGTCAGTACTATCACAAAGTGAGAAACTTTGCTTAGGCTTGCTGTGCGCTGAGCGATTCCAACGCGTCATCGATCATGGCCTCGGCTCGGGCCAGATAATCCATCGATCCATCGAAATGTGAGCCGCTGACGTCCTTGTCCATCAGAGCCGCGCGATTCGTGGTAAGGTTCTTATTGGCAAACGTAGTGATGAACGATTGCGCGCCCCACTCTCGATGAAAGAGGGCGCCGGCGATGCCATAAAGAGCGCTTTGCCGTTTATTGCGAAAGTATTCGGGGTGCCCTCACGCCTCGAAGGAGTATCCCACGCCCCAGATTCGGTCTTCAGGTAGGCGGGCTTGGCAGGGGTTCTCTTCTATCTTCTCGCGAATTTTCCGCAACGTAGACGGCGATGGAGATGGCGCCGTCCAGGTACTCCTTTCGCCCCATAGCTCCTCGATGAGCTCGTCTTTTGCCCATGACGGCGCCGGAATGGTTCGCGCGGAACACGCTGCCGACGCCCACTTGCTCTGCACGGTGGCGCGGCCGCCGAGCAGTTCTGGCCATCTCCTTCACGAGCGCAGTCCAGCCGCTGCCGCCGTAGCGCCGCGAGATGGACGAGTCCGCCTGGCGGAAGCGTTCGAAAATGGTGGCGAGCTCGTCCCGGGAATGCCAATACCGGTGTCGGCCACCCGATGAGCAGGCCATCGCGGGCGGCCGTGAGCGCCACGGTCAGGCGCAACGGTCGCCTCCACCGCATTCTCCACGTCGAGCACATCGAGGGGAGAATTTCAACCCGATAGCGGTCGGCCCGAGGCTCGCCGCGTCCAGGGTGTCCATCTGGCGCCCCTGCCGTCGGAGCGCCCGTTCACCGCCACGGCCACCGCCACGATGACCGCCGCAAGCGCCCCCGAACAGGCTGACGTTGGCCATCGTGCGCTCGCGGGCCTCCGCCCGTACACCTCCATGGGAATGGCCAGGCTCAGCGCCGGCCAAATCCCCAGCCTGGTAGCCCTCGCGGGGGAAGCCGGTCTCGTCCGGTTCGCCGCCCTGCTGCCGCGGGCCTTATGCGCCCACGTCATGTTCAGCTTTCCAGGATACCGCAAAAACGGGCGGGAAAAATATTGTCCTTTTTATTGCGGGAGGGTGCAACGCGGCAGCTGTGGGCAACCCGCCCGCCCTCTGTTCCGCTATACTATCGGTACGAGCTGCACGGTCATTCGTCACAAAGGAGGCCCCATGCTTCTCTATCATGGCTCACGCCACGGTATTGACGGCCCCATTGCGCCTCTTTAGCCGGGATCGATGTGATTTCGGACGGGGTTTCTACCTGGGCACCGAACCCCTGCAGCCGCCTCACCCTTTATCTGCGACTTCCCCGATGCGCGCTTTTACACCGTGGAACTTGATCTCGACGGCCTCGATGTGCGCGAGCTTTCCGCTGACGCAACCTGGGCCCTCGTCGTCGCCTATCATCGCGGCAAGATGGAGCAGGCCCGCGGCACCGCCCTCTATGCAGAGACAGCCGCCGTGCTTGAGGGTGCAGATGTTGCCATTGGGCCATTGCCAACGACCGCATGTTCGTCGTCCTCGACCGCTTCTTCAACGGGGGACATCACTGATGTCGCCCTTATAAAAAGTCTTTCCGCGCTGCAGCTGGGCAACCAAGTAGTGGCGCTCACCAAGCCGCATGCGATGCCGTTCGCATCGTGGATGAGCGTAGCCTCAGCGAGGACGAGCGGACCGAGCTGATTGCCACGAGCGAGGCGAACCGGGCCGAGGGAGTGGCTTTGGCTGAGCGCATCTGTCGCGAGCACCGCCGCGAGGGACACTTCTTCGACGAGATACTGGAAGCCGGTGTTCCCCTTGGCTGACCTGCGATTAGACCAACGACAACTGTGCGACATCCAGGGACGTCTCTTCGAACTGGCGCGCGCGGCTACGATTGCCCCACCTTCATCGAGGCCTTCATGAACAGCGACGTGGCGCGACGTATGGATGGGGTCTTCGACTCCTGCAGTGGGCCGGGAGGAATACCTGTTGGAAGAGCTTGACGACGAAGTGGGCGACCTGCCCCGTGCCGAGCTGCCTGGGGCCGGGAACCCATGTACTGGACCGGCTACCTGTACCGTTTGTGGCACTATCTCACCGGCGAGACGAGTCGCGCCATCTACGCCACCGCCGATGCCGACACCATGGGCGGCGCCTACCTCGGCATGCACGTGCTCGATCCCGAACTGGCCATCGAGAACCTGAAAGAGCTGGCGGCGCAGCGCCCGTAACGGCTTTGAGAGTCCGTCATGCCGGCTTCCGACGAACGCCGACGTTAGCCTTTACCCCGCATCAGCATTGTTGCGCCTCCATTTCCCACAGCTGTCGACAGGCCCAGCAGGCGAGAAGCGAGCCCATCGCACAAACGAGGGCCGCGAGTAGCCAGGCGCCTTCATAGCCAAAAGGGCGCTGTGGGCCTCCCCTACCGCACCTTGTATGCCCGACACTGCGCCCACCGAGACAAACGGTCCGATAGAAGCAGCAATTTGGACGGCCATCGTCATTATGGTGACGCCCAGGGAGTGCTGGTTCAGCGCCAGGCACCGCAGCCCCTGTAGTCTGGAAATTGGCGCACACCGTGCCGCAGCCGACAAACACCACCAACATCCCCGCCAGCAGTGTGATCTCGCTTGCCTATCCAGGCGGCTACGGCCATCAGCACCGATCCAGCAGCCGCCACGGCCAAGCCCGAGAAAGCAAGGGCGGGACCTCGGCGGTCGAGACGGCGACCGCCGGCAAGCGACGCGACAGCATAGGCCACCACGAGCGGGCCCAGGCACAGCCCCGAGAGGGCCGGGCCGAGGTGGGCGCATTCTTCCAGATAGCGGGCCCATGACGTTAAGGGAAAAGTAAATGCTCATGGTGAGCACCACTTGAGCAGGGCCGCGGCGACAAAACCGCGGTTGAGCAGCACCCCGCGAAGAGAGACGAAGCTCCTTGGACGTCGCCGCGTCTCGAGGGCCTGACGGCGACAAGGCCCCACAGACCTATAAGCGCCGAAACCACCAGGGGAACCACGAACACGCTAATGCCAGCCAAAGCGCCGACGAGGGCACCGGTGCCACAGGCGCCACGGCGGGGCCCAAATCATGCCGTTGCCCACGGCGAGATAGGTGCCCAATTTCTCCGATGCCACCGTTTCCAATATGGCGTTCATCATAAGGAGGGATGAAAATGCACCCGTGCCCACGGCCTGCACGAGCCGCGACGCAAACAGCACCGCAAAGGTAGGGGGCCACCAGACGCCCATCGATCCGCGCGTTGCACACGCCAGAGCGACGAACAGTAACGTCCGCGGGCCGAGCCGTCGATACAGGGCCGCCATGGCCGCCGACAACGAACACCGTGACTACCATGAAACCCCGTCACAAGCCACTGCGCCGTCATGGCATCCACGGAAAACTCGCCCATGATGGCAACAAGCGCCATGTTCACCAGGTTCTCGTTAAAGCCGGGCGATAAAACCGCCCGCAAAAAATCTATGAGACGACCTTCCGCGGCATTCCGCACTCATGAAAGAACCAACCGCCTCGCCTGCCCCTTCTCGTTCGGGATCCGTTCTCGGCCGCTCGAAATCGCGGGCCAGATCATCATAGCTTTCCCCTTCGCGTACAGGGGGGAACCTTTTCGCCCGCATCGGCGGAACGGCCGGGTAGCACGAGGTTCAACTGCCCAGCAGCGCCGCCAATGGCCAGCCCCGGCACGGAGTACTCACCGACTTGGGGAATGCTCACGCCCATCGACTGCATGCCGATAGCGCGATGGCCGGACCGCTTCGAAAATGATGAGGTTCGGGAATCGGTCATGTCGACGGCGTGCTCCACAGCATCTTCAGGGCACAGGCAATCAGCCCGAATATCACGATGGACACCCCGCCGATAACGGATCGGGAATAGTGCCCACCAGCGCCCCCAGCTTGGGACAGAATCCGCCAACGATGAATGCCGTGGCGGCAGCATACCAGAACACTTGGGTCGAATAGACGCGCGTCGTTGAGCACGCCGATGTTCTCAGCGCGAAGGTCGTCGCCGGAGGTGCCCCAGAAGGCCGGCGACAGTGGTGGCCAGGCCGTCCCCCAAAAAGCGAGCGCCACAGAATGGGATTGTAATTCCGTGGGTCATCTCGCCGATGACAAACAGATGCCCGATATGCTCGATCACCACGATAATCGCGATAGGGCTCACCAGCACAATGGCCGTCACATCGACGACGGGCAACGTGAATCGGGCAAGCCGATCAGCCGCCTCAGCCAGGGGTGAAGTCCAACCATACCGAAAGCACATGAAAGGCCGTAAGCCACCGCTGCCCCGGCCAACACCGAGGGGATGGTATTCAGCACTTTCCCGAAAGCACGTGCACAGCACGACCACGAAGAAGGGGCCACCCCGCCACAACGAGCGTCTGCCACAGCGTCCGCCCTCGGGGCACGGTGAGCGCCTCCGAAACCGCCGTAGTAGCCAGGCCGCAGCCAATAACGAAGATGATCTCGGCCATGACCACCGTGGAATGAGTCGATCGATCCAGCGCGTTCCGTCTTGCGCACCACCAGAGCGCACACGACGAACACCAGGCCGGCCCCCACAATGGCCGAGCCGACCCCGGCCACTCCCGCCGTAGCGCTCGCAATAACCACTGGCCCCACGAAACTGAAGGAAGGTCCCAGGTAGCTCGGAATTTTCCCCTTCGTTGCCACGAGGTACAACGCCGTTCCGATACCCGAGCACATCACAGATACCGACGGCGAAAATCCCATGAGCATGGGCACGAGCACCGTTGCTCCGAACATTGAGAGGAAATGCTGTAGGCCCAGAGGCAGCGCCTGGTACCAGGGAAGCCTTTCTCTCGACATCTACCCTCTCTTATGATGGACACCCCGTCAACGGCGCGGTGCCGAGCGAGCGCACAACTCTCTCGGCACCGCGACCCCCTTTGCTTGAACGGATGGGAAACCACAGCGCCTTGAGGGCTCGACCAACTCGTCGTAGACCTGGACCTTACCGGCGCCCTCGGCCGCCGTCGTCGCCGTCACCGGCTTCTCGCCCTGAGACTCCTTGGGCAAGACGAGGTTCAGGGGATCACAGCCAGCACCGCAGCCAGCAGCAGGCCAGGGAACATTGAAGGAACCCAGGGGATGGACGCCGGTGGTCATCATGCCGATGCCGCCGCGGCCCTGCGCGCGGGAAAACGAAGGCCAGGCCGCAGAGCTTCAGCGCCAGCGATCCTTCTTCCGGCCCATGTGGCCTCGTGGGTACGGGATTTTCTGGCCCAGGCGCGGCTGATGGTGGAAACCCGATTCTACCGGGCGTCCTCGCGCTGACGGAAGCCTTCGTCGCCGAAGAGGAACGCTCCTTCGAAGAGGCGGCATCAGCGGCGCATAGATACGGGCGCCCTCGAATCGGGGCGCCCGTCGCGTTCTGCTGGGAAGAGCGTAGCGCATGGGCGCGTTTTTGGCTTGGAAATCACGGTTTTGTGACCAGCGGGCGGCAAACTCGCCATCTGCAAAATGCTCGACCTGGGAAAACGCCGCCCAGACTGCCCTCGAAAAGTGCCGAGGCGGCATTTTGCGTCACAAAACCGTTCAAACCAAGCCAATTCGCGCGAAAAAAAGGAGCGCCGACACTGGCGCTAGGCGACCACCTCGGGCTGCGGGGTCTGCGCCGAGGCGCTCTGCTGCCCCTGGCCGCTCGTACCCTGCTGGTCGGCGCCGGTATTCTGCCCTTGCTGCGGGGCTGTGCCGTTCTGCTCGCCAGCCGTGGCGCCCTCGCCTTCGGTCGCATTGCCCTGGGCGTCACGCGCGCCGCCTCCGCGCGGACCGCCACCGCGACGACTGCCGTCGCCGCCACCCATGCGGCCCACCTCGTTGCTCGGCGTGGTGGAGGCGGTGAAGTCCACCGTCGTGCCACCCTCGACCGCAGCGCCAGTGGCGATAGCCAGCGCTATCGGCGCCCGTCACCGTACCCCCGACGATCACTTTTGCCCGTTGCACCCTCGGTCAGGCCGGAGCGGACACGACGGCACACTGGAAGGCCTGGCACGTATAGCTGACGAGCTACGGTGCCCGCCTCGTCGGTCACGGCCAGATTCGTACCCGCGGCCCCCTCGGCCGCCACCATCGCGAAGGGCTGAGTGCCCTCGGTGAAGGTCTCGGCCATGCCAGTTGCGCCGGCGAGAATCACCGCGCCGCCCGTGATCTTGGCGCCGTACTCGTAGTCGAGCGCGCTATCGCCGCCGCCGGCCGAGCCACTCGCAAGAACCACGCCGCCGTTCACTTCCACGTACCCGTTGGAGTCGAGCCCGTCGCCGCCGGCGTCGACGGTTACCATGCCGCCGTTGATCTGATGAGGCAATCCTCGCTCGCATTGGTCGCCACAGCCGCCTCGGCGGTCTCGTCGGAACGCTCGGCCACCGCGGCATTGATGCCGTCATCGGACGCAGTGATGTTCAGCTCGCCGTCGTTGACGATCACTTCCTGGGCCTCGATGCCCTCTTCGCAGCCCGCCACCGTGAACGTGCCGCCATCCATGGTGAACTTCGTCTCGGGATTCATGCCGCCTTGCCGCCGGCCTCCACGACGTAGGTGCCGCCGCTCATGGCCGCCTCCACATCGGAGCGCAGGGCGTGATCGGCCGCCTTGATCTGCGCATCGCCGCCGGCCAGGCGCAGGCTACGTGGCCGCCTGGAAGCCTCGTCGCCCGCCTCCACGGCGAACGTGCCCCATCGATGGACACAAAACCGCGCGCGTCGGATCCTCGTCGTTGTTCGACTTCACGCCGTCGCCTCCAGCCGTGATGGCGAAAGCCGTCGGCCACTTTCACGCAGTCCTTCCGCGCAGCCGTCCTCCTTGGCGGTCACGGCGATGCCGCCGGTGACAACCAGATCGTCCTGGAGTTCACGCCGTGGCGGTAGTTGCCCCTCGACGGTCAGCGCGCCCGTGCCATTGATGGTCAGGTCAGCCTTGGAATACAGCGCGGCGTTGGGCTCGTCCTCCCCTTCCGCCAACGTAGCTTGCCGTCGGCCAACGTGTTCTGCGAACCTGCGGCCAAGGTCACGAACACCTTGTCGGCCTGCTGGATGTTCAGCGCCGATCCCCCCTCGTTGCGAATGGAGGCGCCGCTTAGCACGATCTGCACCTTGTCCGCATCGCCCGCGTTCACCGTGAGCGACCCGGCCGTCAACTTCGCCGCTCACCACGTAGGTGCCCGCCGCGGTAATAATCACCGTGGGCCTTCCACCGCAGCGCCTTCACCAGACACCGTCGCGCCCGGCCCGCCAGCGCAATCTTCGTTGCCGCGGGCCTCATCGTCAGGAAGCGTCCTTGTCGCGGTCGGAGTACGAAATCCATGCCGGGGATGTCGATGAGCGACGCCCAGTCCACCCCGTCGTCGCGCCGTTGTCGCCTTGGGCCTGGTTCCCCTGCCCCCTGCTCGGTCTCGCCGGCGTCCCCGGCGGCTTCTTCGAAGGTGCCGCCCGTGCACCGGCCAGCGCCAGCGATCCCGCCAGCGCCACAGCCCGTCCACGACCCCAAGCCCGTCGTCGCGCCACGCAAGCGCCCCATCATTTCGTTTGTCTTCAACATCATTCTCCCCTTTGATCGTTCGTCCTTATGGTCTTGCACTACTATTGGGTCTATCTCCCTAGGTGCTTTCCGGCATCGGTGCTCGCCGACCTCTGATCGCCCGCGAAGAACGCGGCCGTTAAGAAATAGCTTCCACTTCAGCAGCAGCGATGCTGCGGGATGGTACCGACTCATGTGCGTTCCTTCCGCTATTTCTTTTGCCGCGTTCGCAGCGGGATAAAGCGGATCAGCGGGCGGCGAGCACCGATGCCGGAAAGCACCCGCGGAGCACCCCAAAGCGAGTTACAGCGTCTCGCGCCCCTGCGGCGTCATCCCCAGAGATATCTTCAGATTCCCGTTCAGACACCGCAGCTCATCGATCATCGCTTTCTCAAGCCCCCGCTCGCGCAGGCGGAGCTGGTAGGTCAGCTGGAAGAGGCTGCCCATGTTGGTAGTCGTCACCTCGGTCAGCTCCGACTCCGAGGCGTAGCGGTTGAGCACTTCGTCGAAGACACCGTCGTATTCCAAATCTTCCGGAATGGTGATGCGCAGCGTCTTGCCCGGCTCGCGGGCTTGCCGAAAGGGCGTCAGCACGAACATTAGGTTCACTACGGCCACCACCACGGTGAAACGACGGCAAGCCCCAGAAAACCCATGCCCGTGGCCAAGCCGATGGCCATGGCCGGAAACACGCTGCCGATATCTTTCGCCGAACCGGGAATGGAGCGGAAGCGCACCAGGTTGAACACGCCCATAACCGCGATGCCCGCGCCGAGGTTCCCGTTCACCAGCGTGATGACCATCTGCACGATGAGCGGCAAGAGCGCCAGCGTCACCACGAAGTTCTTCGAGTAGCTGTGCCGGAACATGTACACACCGGCGCAGGCCGCGCCCAGCACCACCGAGAACACGCAGCAGAGCAAGAAGTCCGCCGCCGAGACGGCCCCTACCAGCGATTCCGCTGTTCCGAACACTGACGAGAACGTTGATTCAAGCATGAGTTTCCTTTCTTGTTCATTCTCTGCCTACTCTTGCGAGCAACCTTCCAGACAATGCGCTCCCTCGTTTTGGGCAGGAATTCCGACTTGTTAGACTTCTTTGTTCCGAGCTTCGCCGAAAAGAGGGTCTGCGAGTGGGTTTTTCGCCTCAGATCGAATCACTTTTCCTCCGTTGAAGGACCTTGAAGCTTAGCCCATGTCTAACAACTCCGTTTTTTCGCCTATTTCCAGGACTCGCATTTCCCGAACGGTTCACGCACCACCACGCATAGCCCTTCGATGATTTCGAGCGCGCGGCACAGCCGTTGCCATCTGATAAGCGTTGCCATACTTGGTAAATGAAGCCGGGTAGATCCGCTCGGCCGACAGCACGTCCACCAGCCACGGCGGGTAGGGCACGGCGCTCTTTATCTCCATGACGGACTCGCTCGACTCGATGATGGGCCGCCATGGCGAACGGAAGCAATGACAGTCGAAATACGCCAAGCAGTCGTCGAAGGTGATGCGCAGCTCGGCGTCGAGCAGCTCGTCGCACCCACGCGCCTCGCGTACCTCGGGCCGATAGGCCCAGGCCACACGATCGCAGGCGATGCCCATGGAGGGCGCCAGGGGCAGCCAACGGTTCATGGCCGCCTCTAGCTCGCGGGCGATCAGGCGCGTGGCCGGCGCGAGCGCCACGGCCGCAAGCCCCGCATCCGGCAGCGGCCAACGGGCACAGGCCTGCTCGTAGGGCAAGCCGCTCACGAAGGCCAGCGCCGCCGGCAGCGTCAGGGCGAGCCGCCGCTTGTACACGATGCCCTTGAACTTCTTCTTGATGCCAAAAAACACAGGGAAGCCCGCTGACAAACCGTTGCCCCGAAGCGCCTCTCCAGCGCACGGCCTGCACGCCTCGACACTTCCCACGGCATCCCCCATCAGCATCGCCCATCGTCTGCAGCCCGGCGGCAGCAGGCGCCACTTGCAGCCCTGCGGCCGTCCTCGCCACTGTAGCCCCGCAGCCACCCGCGTTTCCACTTCCCCATCGGAAAGCGGCAGGCCGCCTGGCTCACGCACAATCGGCCCGGCACCGAAAGCTCCCATGAGGGCCACCCCAGCCGCATCCCCGTAGGCGCGCAGACGCAGCTTCTCCTTATAGAGCGGCTTTTCCACCGAACGGGCGATCATGGCGCGCTCGGGCGTGTCCAGATACAAACTTGTGATGCGGGTGCGACCGTAATCATCAACAGCCATGAGGCGCTCCGCCGCCGCTTCCACAGCCGCACGCTCGGCCACGTCGATGCGGTATTTCTTCTCCACGCGCTTGAACACGCTGTTGTAGGCGGTCACGGATACTCCTTCCTCGCTGGCCGCGGATCCTGATTCTCGCCGGTCCGCGAAACCTGGATCCCTCGCGAGCCGGCCCCAACAATAAGGGGACTTCCTGAAAACCGCCTGAAGCAGCCAATTCCTTTCAGGTTGCCTTCAGGTGGGCCGTTACATGAATTCAAGCGCGTCCAGCGCCACAACAGCTCCGGGCACACACTGCGAAGCGCCACAACCGAGCCCGAGGCGTCGGTGCGCGACGGCCCTTACGGAAAGCGATCACCATGCACGTTCTGGTCGTGGAAGACGACGCCCGCCTCGCCGAGGCGCTGGCCCGCATCCTTGAGGACAACGGCTATACTACCGACGTCGTGCACGACGGGGAGGCCGGCGTGCGCTACGGCGAGACCGGCACCTACGACGTCATCATCCTGGACGTCATGCTACCGAAGGCCGACGGCTTCACCGTGGCCCAGCGCCTGCCGAGCGCATGGGCACGCCCATTCTGCTGCTCACCGCCCGCGATGCCATAAGCGACAAAATCTGCGGCTACGACTCCGGCGCCGACGACTACATGACCAAGCCCTTCTCCCCCGCCGAGCTGCTGGCCGCTTGGGCGCCTCACGCGGCGCCAGGGCGATGTCGTCTTCGAGACGCTCACCGTGGGCGATCTCACGCTGAATCTTGAATGCATGGATCTCACCTGCGGCGACGAATCCATCCGCCTGTCGCAGAAGGAGTTCGCCATCGCCCGCATCCTGCTCGGCTCGCCGGGAGCAGTGCTTTTCGAAAAGAGCAGCTTATCAGCCGCGCCTGGGGGCCCTCATCCAGCGCCAGCGACAACAACGTAGAGGCATACATCTCGTTTCTGCGGAAGAAGATGGCCCACGTGGGGTCGAAGGCGAAGATCGAGACCATCCGCTCGGTGGGCTACCGGCTCGCCGAGGAGGGCTAAGCGCCCATGGGACTCCCTCCGAAACGCGCCTCGCCTCCTGTCTGAACGAAGGGCGTCAGGACTCCAGCGCGCAGCCGACGAAGCCGCCCCCATGCTGCGCCAGCTGAGAACGAAGTTCATAGCCCTGAACATGGCGCTGGCCGCCTCGTGCTGGCCGCCTCGTTCGCCACTATCTGCTACGCCGACTACCGCGCCGACATCGACGACGTGCGCAACCGGCTCATGGCCGCCACGAGCCGCTCCCTGCACGAACCGCAGCTCATCCCCGACGCCGAGCCTTTCCATCGGGGCGAGGCCCCCCGGGAAGACGGCGAGAACGCCGCAGACGCCGATGGCACGGACGATGACGACAATCGCGCTGGAAACGAGGCGGCCGGTGGCACCGACGCGGACAACGACGCGGAAGGCGCCACGAGCGGCAACGCAAACCCGGGCAAAAGCGTTGAAGGCGCGGAAACACCCGCAGAGGACGGCTCGGCCCCCGCTCCCACCCAGGATATCGGCGCCGGCACCAGCGATCCCGGTTTCGCGCCGCCCCGCATCGGAGGCCCCGGCACCGCCGAGGAGGCCCGCTGCCCGTGGCGGTACTACATTGCCGACCGCACGGTCATGCAACTGACCGACCGCTCGGGAGCCACCGTGCCCGAGGCGCTGCTCGTGCACGCCATTCCTGAAGTCGTCAGCGCTGAAGCGCCCTGGGGGTATCTGCCCGACGTCGGACTGTACTTCGCCAAGCATGAGGCAGGCCCCGACCTCATGGTGGCCTTCGCCGACGGAAGCGCCGCCGACGGCTGGCGCTCGCTGGCCCTCGTGCTCACCGCCGTGGGCCTAGGGGCGCTGGGGCTGCTGTTCCTTTTGAATCTCGTCTTCTCCCGCTGGGCGCTGCGCCCGGTTCAACAGGCCTGGGCCCAGCAGCAGCAGTTCATAGCCGACGCGTCCCACGAACTGAAGACCCGCTCACGGTCATCCTCGCCAACAACGCCATCCTGCGGCAGCGCGGCAGTGACACCATCGCCAGCCAGCGCCAGTGGATTGAGAGCACCCAGATGGAGGCGGAGCGCATGCAGAGCCTCGTGACCGATATGCTCGATCTGGCCCGACCGACCCCGCAAGGCGCCCAAACCTCGGAAGCCCCGCGGCCGTCGTCGACCTCAGCCGCCTTGTGGAGGGCGAGGCCCTCACCTTCGAGGCCGTGGCCTTCGAACGGATCTTACCTGGCAATGCACGGTCGCGCCGGGCATTGCCGTACGGGGCAACGCCGCGCGCCTCAACGGGCCGTGGCCGTGCTTTTTGGACAACGCCTGCAAGTACACCGACCCCAGGGGGCACCGTGGCCGTGACGCTGCGGGCTGCGACGGGAGATGCCGTCCTTTCCGTGCGCAACAGCGGCGAGCCCATCGATGCGGCCGACCTGCCCCACCTGTTCGACCGCTTCTATCGCGCCGACAAAGCCTGCACCCACAACGCCGTCGACAGCGAAAAACGACGGCGCCGGCGGCTACGGGCTGGGGCTGGCCATCGCCCGCGACATCGCCCAAGCCCACAAAGGGCGCCATCGCCAAAGTCCCAGCACCGCACAAGAAGGCACCACCTTCCTCTGCGCTTGCCCTTGGTATAAAACGCCCCCGGCGCCGTGAAGAGGATAGGGGCGCCGGGGGCTGGGGCAGATCGAGGTCGCGTGGCTGCCGGGGCGGATGCCGGGGCAGTCGGGAGATGCGACCTCTCCTGCTTTGCGGAGAAGTCTGAAGTTCGCCGCACGACGATCCCGTCGCCGCCGTGCGGGCTTCGGCGAGACGCCGTGGAAGGACGGCTCGCTAACGGTTCGCCGACTCCCTGCGCGGAGGGCCCCGGCGATCGGTGCGGCTCTACCGTTCGAAGATGTCTCCGTTGAAGTCGAGGCGGAAGGTGTCGAGGATCTGGTGTGGGTTGTCGGTAAGGCTCACGGGGCGCGGCGTCATGACGTAACGGTGGCGGCTGCCGTCGGTGAGCCAGCTTACAGGCACGGCATCGAGCAGCGTGATGGCGCCGGCCGGGCACACGTCCCCACAGCTGCCCGCACTTCACGCAGTCGCCCGGGGTGTGGGCAACGCCTAGGGTGCCGTCGGCGTCGTCGAACTTCGCGATGGCGCCGGTAGGGCAGAATGTCGCGCACATGCGGCAAGAAACGCACTTCGTGCCGTCGATGACCACCGCACCCCACAGGCGGGTCTCAGCTTGCCGCTCGCAGGCTCCCCTAGCTGCGCCAATGCGTCCAGCAATCGCTCGCGCCGATCGGGGAATAAAGTGCGGCAGCGTGCCGTCCTTCATGACATGGAGGAATGGGCGGGACGGCGCAGGGCATCCGCCTCTACAGATGAACCGGTGAGGAATTCTTCAGCTTCGCGAACAGGCGGACAAGCCGGCTCTTGGGCAAAGTGGGCGTCGCGGGCAGCTTGACGGCTCCGGTATCGACGCCATCAGCAAGAACGCCCACCGGAGGCACGTCGGTCACGACGATTTCAGCTCGTTGCCCCAAGCGCCGAGCACCTGACGCGCCGTTTCGGCCACGAGCCTCGCCGTGTCGCGACCGTGGCGCTGGGCGCAACGCTCGCAGTCGCCGCAGAGCACCGTCACACAGCCCACGCCCTCGGCGGCGAGCCCCGCCAGAAGCGACTCATCTACGCGCCCTGCGCAAATCACGGACGCCGCAACACCAGGCACCAGCAAATCGCCCAAGGCCGCCTCCATCTGGCTGCAGACAATGACCACCTCGTCACCGCGCGCGGCGCGCAGGCAGGCGACCTTCAACTCGGCGTCCGACGGATTCAAAGATTCCAAAGCGCACGTGGGGCACACCGTGGCGCAGGTGCCGCAGCCGACGCATTTCGAGAGGCATCGATCACCAACTCGCCATCATCCAAAGAAAGGCACCCTGAAGTGCACGCCGCCGCGCACTTCAGGCAGTCCATTGCCGGTTGCGCACCTTCGCGCACCGCTCCCGATGCACCCCGGAATGGCCCCGCTGTTCACGACCGTAAACGCGGCCCCACATAGCGATGGGCCCGCATCAATCGTCTCAACCATTGTTTCTCCTCTTCCAAGACAGTCGAACCTCTCCCAAAGTCCTTCCGCCTTTGCAGCCAGATGCCACCTCTGGGCGAGGCGGCCCGCGGAACCCGTGATCACCGACCTCTGCGCGCCCTCGGAGAACGCGGCCGTTAAAACAGCTTCCACTTCAGCAGCAGCGATACCGGGATGGTACTGACCTGGCGTCATCTCCGCTGTTTTTTAATATTCGCAGAGGGATAAAGCGCGCAGCGGGCGGTGATCACGGGTTCCGCGCCCCAACAAGTCGCTAGTCCGCTTCGGTTCCAGCTCGTCCACACCGGATCGGAATTTCCACGACCGTCTTGCCCGCCTTTCTTGCCGACGAACACCGTATCGTGATGGTATGCGTAAGTACGTCCGCAGTTGCGGTGCGCGTGTAGTCGGCCATGGTGCGGCCCGAATTCCGGACGATTTGATGTTGATGTCATGCTGCACACCTCGGCGCACTTAAGGCAGGAGGTGGAAGCGCCGTCTCCAGCACTTCTCATCATTAATGGTAGGCACAAACGTGCGCAGCGCCCATCAGGTCTATGAGGGCCGGTGCGGCAGAAGTTGGAGCACCATTTCCGTAAAAATCACCACTTGCCAGTTCGATGACGAGCATGGCGGAATGAGAATGAGCCTCGATGGTCGCGTCGCCGTGGGCGAAGGCGCGCCAGATGACGAGCACCGTGGCAAACGTGAGGCCCACGGACACACGAGGAACACCGGGAACCCGAACACGGCCGTGGAAAGCAGCGCGCCGCCGGCACTGCGTGGCGCGAGTCCACCTTGCCGTGATGAACCGGCTGGCACTTACCGCCGCAGGCGTAGCCGTCCTTGCGGCTTTTCAAACTCGCCAGCTCCTGCTGCGAGATGGCCTGATCTCGGAGTTCTTCTTTCCAACTCGCGGCGTTTCTTGCGAGCGGAAGAAGTCGCGGATGCGATCGATGAGCATGGTCGGGCACAGCCACGAGCAGAACGCGCTGACCGAACGAGCACGAGGGGCGGCATACACGAGCGACACCACCAAAGCGGAATCCATGGTCTCGGCGATCATGGGAAATGCAGCGCGCCCAAGGCATTGCATCGAGAACAAACCAACCGCTGGCTGACGCGCCCGTCACAGCGACAAAGCCCGGCGGCCATGCCGACGAACACCACGGCTCCCAACAGCCGTGCAGCCGACGCGTCTTCAGCTGCGCGGCCAGCGTTCGCAGGAGCCTCTTCCTTCACGCCCGCAGCCTAGATTAACGCATCGCAGTTTCCTCTGGTTAACTTCGCCCCTTTAGGGCTTTTCATTAGGCGCAACGGCGCGCCTGAGATCCATTTGAACCGACGGTTGTAGGCAGCAATACGTAACTGAACGAAGTATTACCGA
>VOFH01001614.1_pt1 | contig 38063 bp, 69 predicted proteins | sample 5384091 | NCBI WGS metagenome assembly VOFH01 (sample SAMN12384727, study PRJNA508395) | human gut metagenome | isolation source: healthy gut G | host: Homo sapiens
TGAAGTATAGAAAATTATTTAATTTACCACGAATTTACCACAATTGAATGAGCCTTGATATGACAATAAAATAGCACTAAAAAGACACCCTTTACACCTGAGTGGTGTCTTTTGTTAAAAAGCAGTCAATCCTAAGACTAACTGCTTTGTGTGTATGGATATAAAGTTGTCAAACTGGGATTGTATGTTGGAAATTATTCTACATCAATCACATCATCTTCACCTATTTCTATGAAAGTGGTGCTACTATCTGTTGAAACGTTTTTAGATACTGACATATTAAATATTATCAAGAGGATATTCAATAGCACAATTACTAGGAATATAACCCCAGCAATTTTCCAAATTTTTTTGCTACGCCTATTCTTAATTGCCATCTGTTCACTGATTTTTGCAAGTTGTTCTGCGATGACATCATTATCATCTTCATCAGGTATTGTTCCTCCAAGCAATACAAATTAACATTATAGTTGCATTACTCTTATATTGATGTAAAACTTAATATTCTATTGTTCCCAATATCACATAGAACCGAATTTACTACCACTATCTTATTTAAAAATGAAAATATCTTCTATCGGTGCATTGAGAACCCGTGAAATATCAATCGCCAGTTTTAGAGATGGATTGTATTGTGCTTTTTCCAACCTCATAATTGTTTCTCTACGAACCCCGACTTTTTCTGCCAGTTGTTCTTGTGTTAAACCTTGTGCTACACGATATACCTTTAAGTTGCACATGAAATCTTCTACCATGACTTATTCTCCTTTTTCGTAGCGGTATAATAAATAGTTGCTAAGAAAAATGACTAAAGCATAGATAAGTGAAACAGAAATGAGCATAAAAATTGCACACCATTCCACATTACGAGAAAACATTCCTATTGCCATAAGCCAAATGACTATAAAGAGAAGTTTAAATCCTACTTTATAGGCGTTTATTTCTGCTTTTCTTTTATTTTCTAAAAAAAGTTCATCTTCTAAAGTGTGAGAAAGTTTTCCTTCAAAGAAAAAGCCGAAAAAGCCAAAAAATATAAAGAATACAAAAGGATATATTTTCCCATATTCAAAATAAGTCCAAAAACCGCTAAAACCTAGAAATCCAAATATTCCACACAGTCCCCAATATGAAGATACTGTTCTTGAATAGTTTTTGTCTTTAAAATTTTTAGAAAAGGCGTTTTTAAAGAAGATAACTGTTACATATAAGACATAAATAGCTATCAAAGCACCGACTATCAACATTGGTATATCCTTTATGGAAAATACATAATTAGACATATCCATGTTTTTAACCCAGCGTGCGTCGTTAAATAATAAAGAGTAAATTATCCCTGCAATCAGTAATATTACACACCCTACTCCCATAAAGATAACTTGTTTCATTTGTTTTTTTGTCATAATCATCCCTCTTTTCAATGTGATGTTTTTGTATCTTTATAAGACAAATATATCACTTAATATAAATGGTGTCAACAAGAAAATGATACAAATACATCTCATATCGTTTTTATATAATTTACTACAAATCAGATTTTGTCCCTTTCTTCCTCTTGTCTGCCACAAACAGTAAAGGAAAAGCCCTGTAAAGAGCCTTGCCCCAGCAGCACCAGCGCGATACGGTAAAATAAGAAGGCGCGTTCCATCCATCCGAGGGCGGGACGCGCCTTTTGCAGTTTATTTTGGTTCAATGGGAAATTCCTCCTTTGGTTGACTGGCCTGTACAGCCCCTGCTATAATAGGCAAAGCAATACAAGGTAAGAGGTGTGATGAAAATGGCATGGACCGATGGTAATCTGGCAAGCGCGCTTACCGAGCTGGAGGCCGCTGAACGCCGGCTGGAAGCAGGGGAACAGCCGCGACCTGAAGCAGGCCGCGCAGCACGCATACAATAGCGCCTATGTCAACGAAAATCCCGCGCAGGCGGAATGGCGGCGCGAGATCCGGAGCGGGCGCAGCATGTGATAGATGCATGCTTGAAGCAGTAAAGGGAGGCCACGGTCTCCTTTTTGCTGCCCTTTTCCATCAGACCTGGTTTGCCGCACTGATGATATCCCAAAACGCCCAGTGCGAGGCAGGCACATCCGCAAACTCTGGTCTGATGGTATGCACGCGCAGCGGCCGGCTGGTCACACGGTTAATGAGCTTGGCTGCTTCCGCACGGGTGATGGACGCGTCCGGTCTGAACGTACCGTCCTTATAACCGTCGATCCAGCCGTGCATCTGGCCGTATGCCACCGCATCATGTGTCTCCCCATAGCTGGGGACGTCTGGGAACGCCATCGTGCCGGGCCGCCACCTGCGGGGACCCGCTCAGGCGGTACAGCCACACGGCCAGCTCCGCACGGGAAATGGCGCGTCCGGCCGGAAATACGGCGCGGCCTCTATTCCCGCATCATAGAACGCATCCACTTCGTGGGCGTACCAGCCGCTTACCGGCACATCCGCCGCGCCACAGGCCGGATAGTCTATCAGGCTGGAGTAGTTGGTTAGCCGTGCAAGCATCACGGCCGCTTCCGCGCGGGTCAGGGTGTCCTCCGGACAGAACCGGTAGTTTCCCCATACCTTCAAAATACGGCGCGGTGATACCGCTGCGCAGATACAATGTGCCGTTGCTTTCGCGTACCGCACAGGCGCTGAGCTGCACATCGTCACGGATATTGCTTACTGTTATCTTGAGGACGCCCTGATTGGACAGAGACATAGGGTATGACTTGCCCCCCAACTCTAATTCTGCTGTCCTCATCAACATGGGCAGTCTCCTGCCGGCTGCCCACGCGCAGCGTGACGGTATCCAGCATATAACCCTTGTCCGGCGAGACGGTATACGTCGCCGAGCCGCCGTCGTTCACACCCGTGCGGTATGCAGAAATGGTGCAGTGCTGCGCTGTCCCGACCTCCACGGCGTTGTCATAGGCGGCAGCTCTGTCGGCTGTAGCGAATACCCGCACTGGGGCATAGACGTCATCCACATGCAGGATAACGCTGTTCCCGTCCTGTTGCAGCGTATAGTCCACACCGTCTATTCGAATCTCATTTTCATCCGCATCTACGGTTTTCGATATATCGCCCACCGTCAGGGTAATACGGCGCAGCGTATAGTTATCATCAGGTGTGATCGTAAAACGGATATCCGTTCCTTTGCGCACTGTGCCGCCGCAGTCCTTGACGATATCCACGCCTGTCCCCTCTGATACCGTGACAGGGATACGGTCTTCGTCCAGTTCGGAGATAAAGTACGCCTCCATATCGGTTTGCACATCGGTAGGCGCAGCGTCACGCGGCCGCCGTCCCTGTCGATGCGGTACACCTTGCCGCCCAGCCAGATACGGCCCTCAGATACATATCCCGCAGCGGACTGCACTCCATCGTCCAGCCGTATCTCGGTGATCTCATAGCCGCGTCCGGCGTCTGCAATAATGTTTGCATCGTTCCCGCGCCGCACCTTGACACGGCTTCTGTCCACGTCCACGCCCTTATCGCCGCGGACGCGGACGGTGAGCGGCTGTTCGCCCGGCTTACCGTTGCTGAAAAAGTGGATGCCAAGGCTTTCTTCTGCGGTCAGCGTCATCGTAACCTTGCCGTCCGTCACGGAAAACGGATAGGTTTTATCCCCGATCTGGACAGCACCATCGGCCAGATCGGCCGTGTTCGCCTGTCCCGCATCCGTGCGTGTCACCTGTACTCGGGTGATCTCGGCTTCTCCAGATGGCGCGGCGGTGATCGTAACCGTCTTGTCGATGCCGTATGTCCCCCGCCGCTGACCTCGATGCCGCTGTCTGCGCTTACATCCGTGTGGCAGGAGGACCGCTTCCACGGATGCTGATAAAACAAGATCTCCTGTACAGTTGCCCGGCACCGTGACGGTTATCTCCCGTCCGCTATGGCGGAGCGGCAGCACCATGCCGCCCACTATAAGCTGTGCGGGCTTGTCCTGAACCGTGGTGTTTACGGTCTTCCCGTCGTAATAGGCGGTGACTACTGCAAGCCGGTACCCGTCCAGTGGAGTAAAGGTGACGTCCCTCACCACGCTGGTGCTCCCACACGTTGACGCCGACCGCGCTGGATGTATAGCCTGTACCCGCCTTGACTTCGACGCGGTGCATACCGCCTGCGGCATAGGGACTGCGGGATAACCGCCGCCGCTATCAGCCACAACGCCAGCAGTAAAATCGGGATGCGCAGTTTCTTTGTGGTCATGTTTTTCGCTCTCCTTTCCCTGCAAAAAGGGCCGGTATGAACAGAACGTCATACCGGCTCATGCCAATATTATAAGGTCTGGTCTGAAATGAGATAAGCGGCGGTCCTGTCAAATGCGGGCGAGCCTTCCTCCGCCTGCACATCCGGTATGGAGCGCCACAGGCGATCCACCCGGGCGACGCCGCCCGTGTCGGTGTAGACCACCAGCTGCTCCATCCCGACCGCAGCATTGTCCAGCAGCAAATGCACGGCGAAGCGTTTTTCGCTGATCTGCAGCGGCTGGGTGTACTGGATGCGGTCGAATTCACTTGCGTCCGCCCAGTGATACAACTCACTCTCGGCCAGTTCGCGCACCGTGCCGTATTCGCCCGGTGGATAGCAGCGCTGTTCAGCACCAGCTCCGCGCTGACCGATGTGAGTTCATCCGTTCCGGCAGACGGCTCCTCGCCCGTATCAAGTGCATACAGGGCGGCCGTACCTCCTGACGCGAGTTCCACATCACGCCGCACCAGCGGTACATCCTGTACCGTCTCATTCTCTGCATCATTCCATCCTCCAAACCTGTCTGTTCCATCTGTGTAAATACCGCCGTATCCGTATCGGGTACCTCCATTTTGCTTTGTCGTCCGCGCAGCCTGTGGACAGAAGCAGAGCCCCCGCCATGCAGGCGGCGATCATGCCACGGAAGTTCATTGTACCACCCGTCTTTCATCGAATTTCCTGTCCGATCGCGTAGAGCCGGTAAGCCGGTTCGTTCGCGATACAGGTGAGCATAGTGATCTGGTCGCCTGCCGTGGGGTTCAGCACGTCCGTATCCGTTGCAAGGATGCGACCGGCAAAGGTAACGCGGTAGGTGCGGGCGCCGAGCGAGGTCTTGTAGGTAATGATATCCCCAACCTGCACATATTTCAGGTTACCGAAAATACGGCCACGAACCGCGGTTATGGCCGCACAGTGCGACGTTGCCGTTCCAGACGCTCGTCCGTCCACATGGCCGGCCCCTTTTTCATGCTCTCATAGGTGGCGCTGGGGTAGACATAAGCGAAAATGCCGCGGCTGCCGATGGACACCGCACCGAAATGCCCGTTCGTGGTGACAAGCTGGCTTTGGGCAGTGTAGCCGCCGCCCATACCCTCCAGCCGGTTAAAAGGACAGGCCCCAGACCGTGCAGCTTTTCATCCGGGGCGATCTCTTTTCCACTGCGCTGCCCCACGGGTCTATGTACGACCCGATCGGGGATGACGGGCGAGCCGGCGCGCGGTATGGTCTGTTCTGCGTCCGTTCCCATGCTGTCCGACGGGACGATGATCGCGCGCCGCCGCGATCGTCCGCGCTGTCCAGATCCAGCGCATGGTTGCTGGAAGTGGGCGTGTAGAAGTGGTTGTCATAGAGGCCTGCGTCATAGTGGTATTCGAGCGCTGAGACAAACGGCAGGCTGAGTACCAGCAGGCTACAGGCCATCGCGCCGCTGAGGGGCGCGTTTAACAATCGCTTTTCATGAAGTTCACTCTCCTTCTGCATAGAAAATCCCCGTCTTTGAGGGATAAACCGCACGAAGCGGCTCTCTTGACAAAACGGGGGATATGTTATAATAATGACAAGAAAGGGCGCTGCATAGCGGTTGACCCTTAGGCTAACTTAATGGATAAGCTAACCGCTTGGTGCCAGCCGAGCGGTTAGCGCACTTTGGCGGAGGAAAATATGTAGCAACAGGATTGCCCATATCAAAATTCTTACGAATCTCTTCATGGCCTCATCCCCCCTTTCGCGGGGTGTGGCCAACCGCTGTTTTGCAACGCCCTTGACGTAAAAAGCCTGTCCAATTGATTATATCATATCTGTTTATTTTCCGTCAATCCAGACGGCCCTGAGACCGCCGTCCAACTTGACAAACTCGAACCGAAAACAGTATAATAAATACCAGTAAGACGGTTGCCTGCGCCAACAGGCGGTCGTTCCTAATGTACTCGATTTTACGTCGAGGAAACGCCGCTCTCTTTACAGGGGCGGTTATTTCTTTCTATACATAAAAGCATAGGCCGATGACGCCGACGATCAGCAACCCGAACTGAAACAGATCGGAGTAAGTAACCACGGTATCACCTCCGTTCGGAGGAACAACCTGCCGTCTTAACTGGCAGTCTGATTATATCACATCCCTTCACTTTTCGTCAATTTAAGCCGCCTGCGGGCGGCTTTTGTCATATCCTCACCTGAAACGCATAGTCGCTCCCCACGAACGACTCCACCACATGGTGCTGCCCTTCGCCGCCGGTGCCGATGGCGATATCCCGTCCCACCAGCCGTTTGGCGAGCCGTTTGCGCAGAATAACCGTATACTCGGTTTCTCTTCGTGCCCCTGCATCATGACCAGCCGTATCTTCGGCGTCCGTACCCCACATACTGGCGGTTACAACGTCATGGATGCGGCGTTCTTCGTTATAGACATAGACATGCGGACAATATGCCAGCGCAGATACCAGAGCACTGCCGCCAGAAGGAAAACCGCCAGCCCTGCCGCGATCGCGACCTGCGCACGGTAACGTCGGATCAGCCAGGCAGGACCGGTATCTTGTTTTCCCGTATAGGTCACGGTGTAGACCACGCTCCCGACACTGGTTTTCCCCACCTCGCCCTTTGTAGACTGCTGTAGCGCGGTATCCGTCCGCCACTTCGCGGGGCGTATAGGTGGTTTTGCTGTAGATGTCGCCGTTGCCGTCCAGACCGCGGGAACATCGGAATCCTCCACGTTTTTCGTTTTCAGACCAGCTCAGGCCTGTCAGCGGCAGGGTCAGCCCGTCCGCCTGTACAGTCTCCGGCACAAGGCTGCGGTCATTGTAGGCCAGCTCATACGTTTTGGTGACGGTATGTGGGTGGCCGTCCGTGACCGTGCTGTACCCGGTGGCTTCCACAGTAATGCTCTGCACGTCGAGCACCAGCTCGCCGGTATAGCCGTCCTTGCTGTATGATCGTGTCGCTGGGAACTGGCCAATCACATCCGCCAGTTCTCCGGAGGGCGCGTCTACTGTGACCGTTTCCTCGACCGGCTGCGTGTCTGTCGTCTCTGGTCGGCCTTTTCCATCCGCTGATAACGGTACCAGTAGCCGTCCTGTGAAAACGGTTCCTCGCGCAGCAGAGGACGGGTCGATCTCCGGTAACAGTTCGAAGGTCTTAGTGAGTGTCGGCACTCCGTTTATCTCAACCAGTTCGGTGCTGACCGGCTCAAAGCTTGCTTTGTCGCCGTCGAGCAGCACCTGTTCGCTTTCCTGTACTGCGCCCGCCGCGCCGATAAACAGCGCGGCGAGCAGCGGCATAATCAGCCTCCGCAGTTGTTTCCTTTCCATACGTTTGATCTTCTCGCAATCAAATATAAGGGAGCGGTTCCGTTTGAACCGCTCCACAGAATATCCGCCTGTTTACTTTTCCGCCGCTCAATCCGGATCAGGCGGCTCGGCTTTGGCCGGGGCGGTTATGCTGAAGTGTAAATACCATATCCGGCTCCCGTTCAAAAAACCAATATCCCGTTTCCAGCTCATGCCGCATTTGCAGTGCTGCAGGCCGATGAACTGCTGCTTCATTTTTCGCCCGCACCAGGACAGATTTTGTTACTTTTTCCCATTCTATCGCCTCAAGTACAAATTGCATTTGTGAACATAGATATTATAGCAGACGCCTGCAATCTCAGTAAAGCTGCATTAAATTGAAGAGAATCAGAATCCGGTCTGCGGCAGTGTGGGGACTGATATATGTGGGCGCGCGGTAGATTTTAGTCACCCATGCGCTGGCAGCGTTGTCCCACTCGCCCTGATACGAGCCGCCGCAATCCGCGCGGTTGATGATGTTATAACCATTCGCCATGTAATCCGGCACATAGACCAGCAGCGTCGCTTTCTCAGTCATTTTGAAGCCAGTCGGTACGGTGCCGAACTCAAAGCGGATATCGGTCACATATTCGCCGGCCGCCAGTTTGAGTGAGCCACTGTCGATCTTGAACGAATATGCGTTAGTCGAAAGCAGGTTATCTGCCAATGTCCGGTAATCATTCATGTTGGTCTTAAAGGTGATCTTATACCAGACGCGGGCATTGTAGGTACCGGTGGTCAGCGTGGCGCGCGCACCGCGTCCGTGGGGATGCGGTCATGCCAGAAGAAGTTGTCCAGCGTAACATTCGAGTTATTTGCAATGTTCGTGAAGTCATACCGCATATTCGAGCCGGCGTCTACCGTGTAGTTGCCGGTCTTTTCAATGCTGGTATTGATGTTTGCCGGGTCGTTGTACATCTCGATCTGCACCACGTCGCCTTCCACCTTGAGCCTGGCCTCTACCTTTTCGCTGTTCATCTGATAAAACCGCGGCGCCTGCACCTCCTGCACATAGTAGCGGCCCAGTGGGATCGGGTTGGAGGCGGCAATCCCTGGAATCCGAGGTCATGGTGTCCACCACGGCCGGTATCGGCATTGGTGATTTCGAACACCGCGCCCTCAAGCACACTGCCCTTTCGGCTGGTTGGTTACTGGGGTTGTCCTGCGCGGATTTCTTGACCACGGATCTGGCCGAGGATCGGAGTATTTTCCACGACAAGTTCGGTTGTTTCCCGCGCCGGATTCGCAGCGTGCGCACGGTATCATCCAGCACATAGCCCTCCGCCGCGGCGATTTCCTCGACCTTGATCTTGATTTCGCTCTTTGCCGTCTGTCAGCAGGTCGTCCAGTTCGATGTAGCCGTCCTGGATCCGTACTGTACTCGCCGATGAGGTTGTTGTCCTCATCCTTTAAGGAACCGAACGCCGTAAATACCCTCGCCGTCACGGCGTCGACCTTTTTAATGCGCACGCCGGCGAGCTTTTCGTTCTGAAAGGTCAACGGTCGCCAGCTCCCCGGACTTTACAATCACGTTCTGCGGGGTGGCGTCAGCCGGTAGCCCTCTGGACAGGAAACCTCGGTGACGACATAGACGCCGTCCTCCAGACCGTCACGGTCGCCAGGCCGGCGGAATCCGTGGTATTTTGCCGACCATTTCGCCGTTTCGCCTTTTCCACTGAAACGCGCAGCCGTCCAGCGGCTGGTTTGTACCTTTGACGACTTTGCGGATCTGCAATCCGTATGCCTTTTTATTCGTGAACACCAGCTCCATGCTCCCGCCATCCTTGATCTCAAAGGTCTTGGGCGTGTCCTGCAGGATATAGCCGTCCGGCGCTTTGATCTCCGTCACAATATAGCTTCGCCTCCGGCAGTTCCGTCCAGTGTGATAGCACCGTTTGCGTCGCTTTCAGCCTCTTCACGAACTCGCCATTAGACTTGGTGATCTTGAATACCGCATTTTTCAGCGGCTGGCGGGTATCCTCGTCTATCTTCTTAATGGTGAAACCGCCCTTTTTCGTGTTGGTCAAAAAGTCACCTCACAGGTCTGCCCCGCGGTCACGATATAATCTGCGGCATCCAGTCCCTCGACGAAGGCTGTACCGTCCTCGCCGGTTGTAATGTCCTCGCGGATCACATCACCGTTCGCGCGTGTCAGCTTAAAGACTGCACCGGACAGCGGCTTCTTGGTTTCGGCGTCAATCTTGGTGATAGACAGTCCCGGCTTCTTGGTGTTCTCAACCGTAATCGAAGTATCCTTATCGGTCGTGTGTTCGATCTCCAGCGGTTTGTCGTTGAGGATATATTCTTTCAGCGTTGCAACTTCCTGCACCTTGTAAGTGCCTGCCGGAGCCTTTTTTGATGGTGATGCGGCCATTTTCATCGGTGGTGTAGTCACCGAGCAGCAGTTGCCGTCCCGCCAAATCTTGAACTGTACACCCGCCAGCGGCTGCTTGGTCTGGCTGTCCACCTTAACGACCTCGAACTTTTTCTGCTCGACTGTGTTGTCCAGCGATAATATCGACGTTGCCGTCCGTGGTGTGCTCGTAATCCAGGTTCCTTATTCAGCACATAACCGGCAAGCGTGTGCTACTCGCGCAAACGTATATGTGCCGCTGTCTGCATAGTCGATGATGAACGTACCGTCCGCTCCGGTCGTGAACATGCCGATGCTCCTGCCATCCTTGAAGCCCTGGAATACAACGCCCTGCATGGGTTTACCCGTATCCTTGTCGATCTTGGTGACGGTAATGTCCTTCTTCATCACATTGGGAATAGTGAAGAAAGTCGGATACTCGCTGTTGTTTTCGATGGTGAATACCGTTTCATTCAAGCACATACCGCGGGTCTGTGACAACTCTCCTTGGCCTGATATGTCCCCGGCTCTGCATAGGGCAGCCAGATGCGACCGTGTTCGTCCGTGGTGTAGTTGCCGAGCAGCCTACCGTCCTTATAGATCTCAAAGGTAACGCCCTGGATAGGCTTCTGAGTTTCCTATCGATTGTAGATACCGAAATGCTTCTTGATGGTATTCTGGAAAATCAGCGTGGGGATCTCGGCCTGATCTCTGGCAAGTTCGATGGTCTGTTCCGGCGCGTCCAGTTGTAATGCTCCTTATCGCCGTCCACCTCTACTACACGGTAGGTGCCGGGCTGAAGGTTCTCGATCATCGCTTCGCCGTCCTGATTAGTGGTAACGGAGGTGAGCTTGGCATCGTTGTAGTATACGTCAAACTTCCAGCCCTGCAGGGGGATCTTAGTGTCCTTGTCCTGCTTGATGATGCGGATGGACAGCTTCTTCGTGTTCGGTACATTGACCTCGCGGATGATCTGCGTGGGGTCTGCGGACGGGTCAATGTAAACCTCATGCTCTACTTCGTCCTTTAAGTAGCCCTGCGGCGGTTCTACCTCGACCACCTGATAGAAACCCTTGGGAAGACTGTAGACCTTGGCATAGCCGTTGACGTCGGTCTTGACCGTCTGCAACTTTTCTGGCCATCCCTGCGGATCTCAAAGGTCGCGCCCGCCAGCGGCTCCTTGCTGTCCTTGTCGTACTTGTAGATTTGGATGCCGAGCAGCGGGGCATTTTGGAAGGACAGGGTGATATCGCGGGTATTATCCCAGCTGAAAGTCTGGATATCACTGCCGTCTATTGCATACCCCTCCGGTGCGGCGATTTCGTATACTTCAAAAGAACCGGTGGGCAGATCGCGGCCCTGGATCGTGAACTCGCCCAGCGCGTCCGTTACATAAGTGTTGACAAAGTCGTTGTCTATGCCCTTGACCTCGAACTTCGCGCCCATCAGGTTGCGCCCGTCCGCGCTGGAGGTCTTATGCATCTTGAAAACGTGGTCATCCGAGTTTGCCAGCTTGACTTCAACGGTCTTGCCGCCCGTGGTGCCAGTGTTCACAACCTTATCCGGCAGCAGGGTGTAGCCCTCTGGTGCTGCGGTTTCCTTTGATGGTGACATCGGTGTTGAGGGAAGTCGATCAAAACCGCTTCACCATTACCATCTGTTGTTTGCCTCATCTGTTTTCAATGCCATTTTTGATAAGTGATCTGAAATGTGCATCCCCTCCAATGGCGCACCATTTTCATCGGTTTTCAGAACTTTCAGTTTTAACTTTATCCTCATGTCGGTGGATTAGAACTAAACGCCACTCATTTGCAGATAACTTCTGCACAGCGGGTTCCACCATGATAACCGGCTGTACACCCGAACTGGTTGTGCTGGCTGCGTACACGTTATAGCGATCTACGTTCATGCTGGTTACGATTTTTTGTGGTCAGTTTCGCTAATCTGCGTCCATCTGCTCCGCTGTAGCCTTGGGAATACAGAACAGGAAGGTTTCACCATAGGCTGTATCGTTGCCGTTCTTGTACAGGTCGTTGTTTTTCTGCACATTCTTCAGCGTAAGGGCGCTGCGCCCCGCTTTCGTCATAGCTCTTATTGCCCCTGGCTGTCCATGAGGAACGCACTGGACGGTACGTTGTCCGCACGGACGAAGATCTGATTGCCGCGCACGAACGTAGCGGACGCTGCCGCCATAGGCAGCACCATGTAGTCCTGCCGTCTATTTCCTTTTCTGCAAATACACCAGAGTTTACAATACCCTGCGGCAAATCTACTGAGCCGGTCTTTTTGTGCGGCGGGCGCGTACTCTGTGTTGCCGGGCGTGTAGTTGATGGTTGCACCTACCCACGGCGCATGCCCTTTGCCATTTGGCCCCCATACGCCATAGAACTCGTTGCCGTATTTCAGCATTTCGATAGCGGCATAAAGGGTAAGCGCCTCCGAGGTGCTGCTGGCGCTCAGCGTTTTGCCGCTGGCACGGTAGCCCAGCGACGTGGAGCTGACGTAATTCACGCCGTAGCTGCTGTTAGCCGCGATCTGCGCATCTCCCAGCGCCGCCCACATGGCCGCCTGCGACGCACTGAAATACATATCCGCTGTAAAGTTTTCATTCGTAAGGGGCTGCCCACTGTGGAAATGAACTCATTAAGCGACATGCGCGAATCACTGCGCACGGCCACTCCGTATACATGCATATCCGATATGCGGCTGGTGACGGTATACGGCATACCGCCCGTGCCGGGGTTACCCTTGCTGTGTTCCGCGCAGTATGCGCGGATCTCCGTACCGTCTGACGCTTTCGGTAAACATAGGCCAGACGTTGCGTGGCGCGCCGTTCTGCTGGAACCACGCCTTTTGCACGCCTCTGTCCGCGATAGTGTACACCTCGCCTACGTTGATCTCAATGCTGGACGCTTCGTTGTCCTCCTCTGCCAGCGGCATAATGCCGCCTGCCGCACCGGCAAGCGGCACGGTGGTAAGCAGCGTAATGGTAGACAGGGCGCCTGCGGTTACCCGTTTGAAAATATCCTTTATCATTTTTCCTCTCCTATTGTCTGGAATAAAAACGCCGCCTTCAAAGCAGAAGGCGGGCTCGTTGATCATAATTTACTTTTTTCATCCTCTGGATAAAAAAAAGAGCGATTAGGTTGATCTAATCGCTCCTCTGTATATGTTTAACTTATAAACCGAAAAATTGTTGGCAACAAAGATTTTCCACCTTCATCTGAAACAGCAAACCGACGCCCATTACGTGTCCAATCGCTGTCCAAGATGGTATTACGATGCCCCTCAGAATTCATGAAATTGTTCATTGCCAAGGTCATAGGATCGTATCCGATGCCAGTCAGCCGGCCAGCACCAGTGATATTTTCGCCATTAATGATATCCTCAATATCATTTTTCGTCCTTGCACATCGGCTAATTCTTTGATTTCAATATTCAGAATGTCTAAAATCGGTGGTAAGATGTTCTGCCCAAACCGGAACGCCCATCAAATTTTCGTCAATCTCAATTCTGGGACACCAACCTTGCGGCGCTCCTCATTGATGCGATCAACCATCTGCAGTTCCCATTCGCAGCATTTCGTCCGTTACAGTAGTGGAACTGCTGCTGTTATCGGCATTGCCGTCCGTACTATCGCCGCCGCTTGTGACCTCCTGACCCAGCGCCTTACGCAGCTCATCTGCCCAGAAGTGGTTTACCGTACGGTCATCTTCGAACGAAACCGCGTCTACCGGCGCGCCTTTCATGGCGTCCAGTGCCGCAATAACGTCCTCTACCGTGCCGTCCGCTTTGCCCGTGATGACCGGCGCATATTTTTTCGCCGTCTCAAGATATTTTTCCGGCCGCCAGTTGCAGTCTATCATGGCCTGATTGAATTCTGACATGGTTTTGTTCCACTTCGTAATAGCGCTGCCGCCGGCAGGCGTTGTGCTTTCCGTGTACGGCGCATCCGTGTCGATACGGACGCTCTCCGTAGCCGCGTCATAGGATACGCCAAAATCGATCTGCTTGCCGATATCCCGCAGCTTCACATAATTGTTGCCGCTGATCTGATAGGCCGTCATGCTGGCCTGCTTGCCATCTATGGTGATTTTCTGATCCGTCACCTTGGCAGACGCGCCGCTTACAGCCTCGTCCTTAATGCCCGCCGTGCTGAGGGCCGCCGTGCGCTCCGTGCTGATCTCTACGGTCTGCGTCTCGTTGTTCCACTCCACACCAAAGCCCACAAGCGTACCAATATCGCGCAGCTTGAAATAATTGTTGTCCGCTATATTGTACCCCGTGGGATAGACGCGGGTGTCATCCACATAAACCGCCTGGAAAATAGAGTCTCTGCACACGCCCATTTCCCTCTCTGAATGGGTGCAGGTAATTGATAGAATCATATAAGTCGGATAATTCGCACACCAGTTCATTACGCGGAAGATTGGAAAAATAGTGGCATTTTTGCAGCCTTTCAAAAATTGCATATGCCGTTTCTTCAATTTGATTCGCGGGATAGAATGCAGTACGCAGCTGATATTGATATGTCGCACTTGACCTGCCCAACTATATATCTCATCAAAACAAAGATGATGCAGATGTTTCAAATACGAGAAAGCTTGCTCTGCTGTTATAGGCTGCATCTCAATCTGCAACATGTTGACAGAAGTGATAAGCGTTTCATTTTCATTCAATCGTTTCTGGATCTGTGATGCCTAACTTATTGATCGTCGCTTGTCCCCGGATAACAGTCCTCTGCCGAAGGCGTAACACTATATGCCATGCAATATCCCCGCACTTAGCTGTACTTCATATTTAGACGATACAGGCCATCCTGCAGACTGAGCGTGTCGTCCAATACAGCAAGGCACAATGCGCGAATTTCAGATGTAAGCTCCATTCCTCCATTTGGCAAGACATCGAATGTTGTCCAGCGCCTCGCAGAGGGCTGATTCATCTTTCTGCAAACATTCCATAACCGAAGTATTCATGTCATTCGCATCCTTTCGCGCTTACATTTCGAGAAAAAGTTCCTTTTCTTATTTTATAGTATACTATAAATTCTCGTCAATTAATAGCCTCCGCAAACCGGTTCTGCAAAAATTCCAGAAATAAATCCTCCAGTTCCTGCTCGTCCTTAACCCGCACGAGATAGGGCGCGAAACGCCGCCTTCAAACACCAGTTTTTTCGCCCGGTGGGGCACTGCGGCATCACCCATGCAGCGTCCAGAATGTCCGGCGCGAGCGCAGGCGGCGGACTGAGCTGTTTTACTTGCTGCATAACAGCACCGGTCAGCTTTTTCGCCTGTCCTGAGCCGCTCCCATACGAGCCGTTGCCCTTGTTCATCGTAATAGGAGAGTGCAACACCGCACATCAGATTGAGCTTTCGTGCATCGACTGCCTCTAACAAGGGGCAATCAAAATAAGTCAAGCGAATCTCACGCTGCACCTTGTTTCGATCAACGCCGAAAACGCTGCTACCTTGTCTCGCGTTTTTTTGACCTATGCTCATTTTGAGCACAAATTAAATCGTTTCTTTTTCCCTGATGCCGATGCGCCTCCAATAGAGCACGGTACGCCCAACCGCGTTCGCTTGGCAGCAGCCCCTGCCGCCGCTGCAAATTTGTGACTGTTGCGATAACGATTGCGCGGTCATCATCGACCTGCTCTACATCTGCCTCGATCTCGCGCCAGCCAAGCAGCCGGCACGCATTGACGCGGTTATGCCCGCTCAAGATTTTCATACCCCTCCTGTATCGGGCGAACCTTGATCCGCTCCAACAGCCCGTTCGCTGCAATATCGTCCGCCAGCGCGCGCAGATTTTCCTCGCTGTATGGTCGAAAACCGATATTGGCGGTGCGAAACGGAAAAAGCTGTTCCGTGGCGACCGTTTGTTTGCGCTTGGGAATTGGCGTGGGAACATCGCCGAACAGCATATCATACGCCTGATCGATCGCCTGTTCTGGTGTTTGCAGGTTTTGCCAGCAGTGCAGGACTGCTCTGCCCGTTTGCGGAGCACGGCAGATAAATCACGCCGACTCATGCCGCAGCACCTCCTCCGCCAAATGCGTATAGGACTGTGCCGCCGGGCAGTCCGGCGCATACGCCAGCAGGCTTTTCCCCGTAGGCAGGGTGCTCCGCAACGCGCACCGAATAATCAATCGGCTGCTCAAATACCGGTATTTCTGCCGTAGGTTTCTTCGATCTGCTCGCGCACCATGCGAGAGAGCAGCGCGCCTTTATACATGCCAGCGTCAGCAGCAGTGCCCCCGTACAGACAAGTTCGCTGATAGGTCTGCCGCACGCGGCGGACAAGTTGAGGGTATCCGGCAGCCCTCGGCGTCCAGATAATGCTTGAATCGGGACAATTACACTGTCAGACGCCGCCAGCGCGTTGATCATTTGTAAGTCGGGGTGTGGACTGCAATCAATGAGGATATAGTCGTACCGCGCGGCGAGCGGCGCAAAAGCACGCTGCAGCACAAAGACCGGATTGGTATCGTTGTCGCTCTGCGGGAACATCGAGCCGGAGGCCTGCATCACGATCAGGCGTGGTAAGAATGCCGCTCAGCTTCTGATTGGCAGGGCAGAGGTCGAGCGTGTCCTGATGCTGTATCGCTTTGTTCGCCGGATTCCAGCTGCTCCGGCGCGTCAATCACTTGGCTCATCAGCGCAGCCAGTGTTACGGTCATCTGTTTCGTCATAGCCAAGGGACTTGGTCGACTGCCCCTGCGGGTCGCGTTATTCACCAGCAGCACGGGCGCTTGCCCTGCGCCGCCAGTGCCGCGCCTAGGTTGTAGGTGGTGGTCAGTCTCTTCCGGTGCCGCCTTTGATGTTGACGATGGAGATTGTGATTACCTCATTCCGTACATCCTTTCACTTTTCACAGTAATCTGTAATGATAGTTTTCAATTTCATAAGAATCAGTTCTCGAATGATAGCAGGTTTTTTTCATAGATTTTTTCTCATAATTTGTATCGTGCAAATGTGTGTAAAAATAAACACGCACTTTCCTAACTTTTGCAGCTTCTTAAGTGCAGCAACAATGCAGACAATCTTGGCATTCTCAGCGATTTACCATTTTACTCCGCCACCCAACACACCTTTCTTCTGCACCTGCCTTTAAGCAGGGTGTCCGGAGTTCGAATCTCCGCTGATCACCTCAACATTTACCCCGTGCAACATTAAGTTGTGCGGGGTTTTTGCACATAATAAGAACTTTTATTAATATTTTCATATTCTTTGAAAATTATAAACGTCCATTTTCAGCCAAACAAACCGTTTAAGTGTGTCACTTGATGTGTCACCTATTAAGTGGGGCGGTTTCCCGCCCCCTCTGTTCAATGCTTCACAACGCACTCGTAATATGCAGAGAGCTTGTCGCTTACCGCATCCTTATCATCAAGCCATGCCTTTGCCATATCGGCATAGAAGTCGATCTTGTTTACGCCATGCTTCTTGAATATCTCGCAGAAATCCGAGTAGAGCATGTTAAGCGCGGCGTAAAACTCAGCAGGCTCGCATTGGATACCATGCTGAAGCATGACCTGTTCTGCCTGCTCCATCGTCCAATGAGCGCCGGTTGTCCCGTCCTCATTCTTCATGCGCCGCGTCAATCCTCTGCGGTCTGGCGGTCCATCTTCCCAACGCCGCGCATCATTTGTGCATGGCCCATCATGCGCCCGTTCCGCCGTGCAGTTCATCGCCTACATAAGAGCCGCCGTGCATATCCATCCGATCATCACGAAACCCAATCGGCTGCATGTCATAATCCTCCCTATACATAGGATAGTGATAAACCGGCGGGATGTAGCCGCCTGGATACCTGCTTCTCGGCGCAAACCGTCCGTCAGAGTACCGGCGGTATCCACGGTCATAAGGCTCCATCATTTCGGAGCGCGGGGCGAAACGCCCGTCGTCGTAATGTTCGCGGCCGCGACGGTCGCGGAATTTGTCCTCCACGTAATCGCGCGGGTAATCCTCGTATTCTACGCCGATCCTGCGGCGGCCACGGCCGGAAAGCATCATCATCTTTGCGGTGCGCGTCATTTGCTCACCGCCCCTCTGGTCGCGGGCGCGGGAGCCGCGCCGCCGTCAATGCTGGTCAGGTTGTTGCTGGGTGCGCAGCAGGGATTGCCGAGCATCCGGAACGAGCCGCCGGTCGCAGACGTGGAAACACAGGTCGAATACCGCGTACGGGTGCGGATGCCGCAGGCCGTCACCTGCGCACAGTTGCGCTTAGTCAGCGGATACAGCGTCGTACCCGTGCCGATGGTGATGTATACCGGCGCATTGATCGTGGCCGTGTCGGGGATTGCCTGCGCCACTACGATACAATATTTCTCGCCGTTGTTATAGCTGCCGGCCGGAAGGTTGATCTCCAGATTGCCGCCCGTGAACGTCACCGCCTGCGAGATCACCAGATTGGGACACAGCTTACATACAGGTTTGCAAGACATAATTTTACCTCCTGAAAATCAAGGGCGGCAGACTATTGCCCGCCGCCCGAAGTTATCACGGCGAATGCCGGAAATCAGCAGCCACAGCCATAGCCGGAGCCGCAGAACGGATACGGCGCGGGGACCTGATAAGCCGGTACCGGCATCGGGTTGATGCGGCGGATCAGCTCATTGGTCTGCGCGTCCAGCGTTGCGGTCAGGTAGCTGTTCTGGTTGGCCTGCGAAGCCGCCAGCTTGAGCGCCTGATTCTCGGACTGCAGCGAATCGATCTTGGACTGTACCATGAAGTCCATCAGGCCGCGATAGTTCGCGTTCTGGTTGTCGATGATGTCACGGGTCGAGTTCTGGATCGTGTTGCGGGTGTCGCAAGCCTGCGTCGCCATGTCATAGCGCACGCCCTGGATCGCGTTCTGGGTCTGGCAGCAGCAGTCCTGCAGGTTGTAGCCGAGCTGGCACAGGGACTTGTCCACACCGTTAAAGCCCTGCAGCATCGCAACATTGGTGCTGTTGAAGCCGCCGGTAACCGCATTGTTCAATGCATAGACGGAATCGCAGATGCCCTGCTGGATTGCGGAAATGCCGCGCTCAAGGCCGTTGAATGCAATCGCCTCGTTTACATCAGCGCGGGTCGCAATGCCCTGCAGGCCAGGATCAGTGGACGCGCCGCCGCCGAAGCCGCCGAAGCCAAAGCTGCCGCGTCCCCAGCCGAAAATCATGGCAAAGAGGATAATGGCCCACCAGCCATCACCGCCCCACATGCCGTTTCCGGAATTATTATTGCTGTCTGGCCTAATGCATAGCCCAAAGCCATCGAATCATCAGACATAAATTTAATCTCCTTTTCGTGTATTTACATCGGGGCCGCGCGCTCCCCTGATGTTCAATGGGAAGCGGTTTTTTATCAGGAACCGAGTAAACCGAAAAAGAGACAGATTTTCAGAAGTATCTCTGCCTTATTTGAAAAGTTGGTTTGCCTGCCGCATGAACTGTTGCGGGTCCAGACCCGCTTCTTTCAGCATGTTCATTGCCGCCTGCTGGGGATTACCGCCCTGCATGATCTGCCGCATCTGCGGATTGTTCTGCGCCATCTGCTGCAGCGCCTGCTGCGGGGTCATGCCGCTGTTTTTCATCTGCATGATCTGGGCGACCATCGGGTTATTTGCCGTCAGCCCCTGCATGAGCATTTGACCCATGTTCATTTGTTGTCCCTCCTAACTGGTCGCACAAGGCGTTAAACCGCCTTGCGAGTTCGTCAAAGTCAGACTTCTTCACATATTCCGAAAGGTTAATGTCCTGCTGCGGAGCCGCCTGCTCCTGCACGCGCTGGTAGGCTGCGAAATCCGCGCTGCCCGTCTGGAAATTAAGCTGCTTTGTATAAACGAATCCGTGCGAAATATCCGGCATGATCGTCAGCGCCCCGCCGAAATCCGTCTGTACTGCTCTTGCTTCATCCAGCGAAGCTACCGGCCGGACGATTGGGGCCGGAGGCTGCTGCGGCATGGGCTGCTGCATCATCGGCTGCTGATATGGCATTTGCTGCATGCCCTGACTGGGCAGATATGTTTGATAAGGATACGCCATCAACCCAGCACCTCCGTTACATGTTCGTTGATAGAACGTTTTTCGCTCTCTTTATAGTTGATATAATCCGCTAAATCCTTGAGCTTCCCTGTGGAAGTAAAATCGTCCACAATGCGCCTTGCACATTCCGGCGCATATCCAAGCCGCTCAAGGCGCTCCTCGTAAGCTACCATTCCAATCACGTCCTCTCTGTGGAAAACGGCGCTCGGCGACGTGAACCGAGCGTTTTTCCGTTCTCCATGATTTAATTGTAGGACAAACCGTGATTTAATGTGTGCGCTTGTGTTGCGTTTGTGTGCGGTTGTGTGCAAAAGCAAACCCCGTGGGTTCTCCCACGGGGCTAAGCCATATGCAGTATTCGGGCAACGTCGATCAGGCGCGCAAAGATATCCCTGGAGCGCCGCGAAACAACGGACCTGTCGTACCCGATTTCAGCGGCAATGTCCGCCTGCGGGTAGTGGTCTATCAGCGTCCTGCGGGCTATGACCGTATTCTCGAAGCCCAGCGCAGCCTCGTCTATCACGGTCAACCGCTGGCTCTTTGTCATCCGTTCCAGTTCTTCCGGCACCTTTGCACGTCCTGCCATGTTGCACCTCAGTCAATCATTCTTCGCATCATAATAAGCATGCGCGCCATGTCCTCGGTCAGGTCAAGGCCCTTATCCGCTTCGCTGCCTCCCTTTCCGGTCAGCACCTTTTCGTCAATCAATACCTGCATGTCCGCGCGCATATGCTCCGGCATATCCGATACCTCCCTGTACCGCTTCGGCTGCATTTTGTTTGCTTCCTCTTTGGCAATTGCTCTGGTTTGTGCTTCGGTCATATCTGGTTCCTCCTGTTCATATTTTGGATTGCCGTAGCCGTATATGCTGGGATACCCCAGCGGATAGGACTTGCGTGCCACACCGCCGCCGTTCGCTACCACGCCGGACGCGCCCGAGGTATTCCCCTCGATGGTGTAGACATAGCCGTTTTCCACCTTCTCCACGATACCTACATGCCCGCCTCCGTTCGGATACTGGCGGGTGGAGAAATATACGACATCGCCCGCTCTCGGCGTGTAAGCCGCCCGCAGGTGGAAGCGCCCGCGCTCCGCGAACCAGTCCTTGCCGTTGTAGCAGCTTGCCGTGCGCGGGATGATTCCGGCATTACCGGACTGTGCTGCGCACCAGCTTATAAACATATGGCACCAGTAGGCTTCCGGTCCGTTCAGGCCGTACCACTTGCCGTATTTCGTCCAGTTATTCGAGCCTGCGTTTGCGGTCTTGCTGTCAAGGCCCGCATTGCTCGCTTTCTCCAGATAGCCGACCTCTGCGGCGGCAACCCTCAAAATACCGCTTGCTTTTCCCAAATGATTCACCTCAATTTCAAAACAAAAAGCCCCACCTTGACACAGGCGGGGCTTGTGGTATAATATGAACATAAAGAGGCGCTGCCGGCAGACGGCTGACCCAAGGTAATTGTCAAAGTAGCCGCTAACTCTTGGTCGGAGGGGCGGCTACTTTGCATATGTAAAAAAATGTGTAACAAGATTGCTGCACATATTGAAATCCTTGCGAATCTTCAAGCCCATATGCACCACCCCCTTTTACAAGGAGTGGCCAACCGCCCGCCGCTGGGAACGACAGCGCCCGACATATTATACCATCGCACGCCGCCCTGTGTCTATTTGCCGCCATCGGGCGGCTTTTTATTTTGCTTTTCTCGCTTCTATAGGAAACAACACAGTTCTTATATTTTGTTACATCATCTTTTGTTCCGTTTTGAAACATCTAACGGTGTTGTAAGCGCGCGTTCAATGCTCCACTTTTATCAACAATGCGTCTACTAAGCGTTTTGGGTTTCATCCCAATCCGTTCTGCCCACAAAGATAAGGTTAAAGTCTCTCCATTAAATGTAAGCAGGTGATTATTACATCTGTTATTCTGTTGCACTTTCATGCTTACCCACCTGCAATTTTCAGGCGTATATCCTTTATCTCCATCTATGCGGTCTAATGTAAGGCTGTCATTATATCCATTTTCGAGTGACCACGAACGAAATTGTTCATATTCTGACCAAGCCTCGCAAACATTTATCCCTTTTCCACCATACAAAGAGTAATTTACAGTGTGCGGGTTTTTCGTTCTCTGCTTCATAGTACACCAGATTTTATATAGTCTTGTACCTGTTTCTCCATGCGTCACTCGTGTGGCATGCGCGCTACGATTATTTATTAACAATTTCATTCACCGCATCTTCACTTATAACACCTTTTTTTATTGCATTTTTACTTTATCACCTGCAATCGCAGCGGACGTGAAGCTTGAGTTTTCCACCACGCCATTACTGCGGCGATCACAGTCCATAGCGTCGTCACAATGGTTTCCACCTGCGCGTCCTCAATTGGCAGCACAGCGATACCGCACATACTAAGTATCTGATTGATCAGCGCAAGCGCCAAAATGATGGTTCTCGCCAAGGTTCCCGATGTGATTTTCATGTGTCATAACCCTTTCGCAGTCGCACTCTATAATTTTTACATACATTCCAACGCGTTCCATCAGCTTTGCAATGGTCCCGTTCCCCTCCCAGCGCATTATACTGTTTTGTACAACAGTGACAGATTGTCCATTTCATCCGCTGTGATCTGCTCGGCCTTTAAGTAGTGGAGGCATTCAAATAAAAGCCTGTCATGCAGGATTGCTAAAATCGAAGCTGTAATCGTGTCCTGCCACGCCTTATGCCGCCTTGCCCGCTTTCGCAGCAGCTTTGCCACACCCAGTATCGCAGCCCCCACCGCTGAAAGTTGCGCCCAGTATTCTTTGATAAGTTCCATCGGTAAGTGGGGCGGTTGTACCCCGTCCCCCCTCTCATTGAATGCTCTTGTGAATACGCGCCAGTGTGCAGGCCAGCTCTTCGCGCGTAACAAAATCCTGCGGCCGGAACTTCCCGTCTGCATCCCCTTCCATAATGCCGTACTCGTTACAATACTTAACATTTTCCTTTGCCCATTCGGAAATCTGATTTTCGTCCTTGTACATCGTCTCACCCCCTCTTTCGTCTGGTACTTCCAGACGTTGATCTCTGACGGCTCCGGCAGGATAACCATACCGTGTCCGGTTTTGCTGTCGAAGCCCTCCGCTCCAATATCCCACACAATGGTCCCTGAAAAAGCGCATCATTGCCTCGTGGGTCAGCGGCTTTCCTGTTTTGTCGATAAAAGTCATTGACCAGGCACGCCATACCGCAGAGCCACGGAGCCGCGAAAGACGTTCCGGTCTGTTTGCCATATGTAGTCACGCCGGTTTCTTTTGCGAATTTCACAACCTGACTGTCCGGCGCGGAAAATCGAGATATTCCGTCGTAGAGGAAAAGTCCTCCGGAATGGCTTTGTTATTCTGGATGTAATACGCTCCAACGGTCGTCACGGCATCGCACCGCGCCAGTTCCACATAATCCGTGGAATATTCATTACCCGCCGCGACAAACATGTTAAATGTCCCAAGCCCATCGATCACCGTCTGGTATTTCTGGGCAAGGTATTTGTCGCAGATCATGTCAAACGAGCAGAACACAGAGGTAATGCCATATTCTTCGATATATGGCAGGCAATCATCCTCCAGTCCGCAGTAGCAGTCCTTCCCTGTCCTCGCCCTGCTGATTTTGGAAAGCTGGACTAACCGTGCCTTGGGCGCAACCTGAAAGAATGTTGCCGCTGTCTTGCTGCCATGCCCCTCCCGAGAAATTACCCCAGCCGTACCCCATCCCCAAACGGGATAAGGACCAGATCATCGGATCATAGTTTTTGATGCTCCAGTTCTCTCCGGTAGCCGCCGTGACGCGTTCCCCAAAATATCCCGCGTTATGGAACCTGTCCACACCCGTAAACTTGCGGATGTAGTTGTTTTCAGTGTGCAGCTTTGTTGTTTCAGTAGCCGTTATACCTCCCCTTTTCCTGTCCCGTACCGTTTACCCGTAATCTGTTCGTACTCTTCATCCGAGAGCTTCCCCGCCGTGTATAGCTGGTCTATCCGGCCAATGTCCCACAGCTTGGGGTAATAATGCCGCGCCATTTCAAATACTGTCATAGCTCCACCCCCGTCATAGCCGCGATAAAATCCACGTCCGCGCGGAGCTGCTCTTCCTGCGTCGGTTCCGGCTCCGGTTCAGGAGGTCGGGCGGTCGGCGTAATATCCACCAGCGCGCCGTCCTCGATCACCAGTTTGCAGTACGGGCAGTAGGCACGCGCGCAGGGTTCAAGGCTTACAGGAACGGAATCCATCCGTCCGGTGCTTGTCCGTGGTGGAGGGTGCGCATCTGTCTGGTTTCCGTGTTGATGATTAGCATCATTGAGCACCCGTTACCTCCATGCGATATAGCGGTACTTGTTTTAATTTTGCATTAAGAGAAGTCTGCATCTGACAATGAAACACCAGCATCATTCCGGGTAATACCAGCCGATTTCAACGGTAGTTTCATTCATATAATTAAGTTGAGAACATCCCGAAAACATATATAGAAAATCCGTATTATTTATGTTACATCAGCTATTGCAATTGCCGCAGGCTTAAACCCTAAATCAATATTGAAAACAGCAGCGTTTATTTCGCCCGTATACTCTCCCGTAACATACCCTCTCGCCCACGGGTCTTTGATTTCCAGCCACCCATCCAGCGGGCTATACGCCGTCACGCCCTCTGAATCGATCGTCTGTCCTGCGGTTATGCCCTCGCATGCGCAGTACCCGCCAAAGCCGAGTTTGATGGTGTTGCCACCCTCGCCGGATTCAAGGGCTATTGCGTCTTTGGAGTTGTTCAAGAACGAGCCTGCGATCCGATTGCCGGAGATTTCAAGGATGGTGGTGGTGCCGTAGGAGGAGTTGCCTCCATCAGCGTAAGCAATGATAAACCGATTGTTTTCTGTAATTGATGCAGATGGGAATAAACCTTGATACGAATTATTCCAATTATATTGCGCACCAATATTTAAAACATTTCCGGTTCGATATATTGTTTTGCATATGAGCTGTAAATTCCAACAACAGAATGACCAACCGCGCAAATCTCTACGAGATTCGGGATGCTTCCTGCAATCTGTTTCTTTTCCGTTTTTTCTGTCAGCAATTCAGGATTAAATGCAATCATTTGTGTTCGGAATCGATAAATAAAACATATACCCATCCATCTAATGAGTATGTACAATGAATATCAGTTGTTGATGCTTCATTGAACGTCACCACATCCCCAAACGTCACCGCATTCGCGCTGTCAATCGTCGCAATCACCGCCTTGCCCTTGTTGCCGTCGCCGGTATCGGAAAAGCAGATGCACACGCGCTTGTTTCCGCTGTCGTCGTCGGGGATGCGGGTTGCGGAGATGTGGCCAGCGTTAACATTACCAGAAGATAATAAGTCTGTTTTTGTGTGATTGTAGTTCCGTTCACCAGCGATATTCCGATGCCCAACTTGCTGCTGGATGTAAAAATCGACATTATGCGATCCGCCTCCAATGCAACAACCGGCGCATTTCCAATAACCGCAGAGATTATATTGGTTTGTTCTCCAAACGAAATCGATGTTCCATTTACTGTGCCTATTTTAGCAAACAAGGTCGTTTGTGTTAGCGCCTGCACCACAAAATGCGTATCATCCAGCCGAGCGCCTGAAATAGATAAAACCGCAGATGAATAGGCACTTACACTATAAACACTCTTTCCTGTTGTGTTGTCTATCAGGTATGCCGCAGGATTACTTGAACTATTGCCAATCAAAATACTATAGCTTTCATTCAGTTTGAACAGGTCAGAACCAGTCATGACAACCGTGTTTAATCGGTTCTCCCATTCTTCTGCGCCACAACGTCGCGGTAGACATCATAGTTATCCTCCACCACGGTTCCGATGGTGGAAAGGTCGGTGTCAAGGGGAGGATGAAACAGGGGTAAAATTCGCTTCCTGTGTCGCTTTTTGGGGTAAATTTGGAACTTGGGTTGTATGTTAAAAATCCAAAGATTTCCAGTAGTATTGGTGCTTGTTGGATTTCTGCACAAAAAATAGTTGCTTTTTGTTACTGGAGGCTTACCAGATTTAAACGCCGACAACATATGTCCCATGCTCCGTGCTTCGCTTTGGGGATAACCAAATTCATCCAACGACGGAAGAAACCCCTTTGTACTCAAGCCCTCCGCACCGTTTTTCAGGCTGCCTTCCGTACCAGTCCCATCCCAATACGGGATTTTACCATCTTGATTTTTTCTTGTAGTTCAGTCTCGAAACCGTCGATGAAATCCCCGTTGCACCATGTAATGTGCGTTGGATGCCTTATAATCATTATTGAGGCCGATTATCATTCTGGTCAGGTAATCGACCGCCATCACCAAATCCCGTCGCAGCTCGCGTCGTAAATGGATGGGGCAGGGTTTCCCCACCTGCACCGCACGAAACAGCGTGGGCTCACCGTTCCACTGGATAGACTACCGTCTTACCCAGCGATCTGACATTCACCACATCCCCCGCCGCGATACTCTGGCCATCCCGCACGGTGCCGGTGCGAACGTCATTCACCGGCAAGCCCTCTGCTGTTGGATTGCTGCCGATATTCGCCAACGCGGAAATGAACTCTTCCTCCGTTCCGGTATAGCCGCCCTCCTGCGCCTGCTCATACGCGCTTTTGCCAAGTCCGGCGACCAGCAGGCCGTTTACTTTGATTGCCAAGTTATCCCCTCCTTTTTCGGTTTGTTGATAATCTTTGGTTAGAGTGTTTCCAGCGTGCCAAGTTGGATTTTGGTTAGGGCAAAATTGAGCATGCCTGTACTTATTTGAACCCATGTATTGCAATATGTTATCTTATACACGGCGCTTGCTGCTGTCACAAAAACGTATGGAACATCATTCACATAAAACGGATTAACAATTTGTGTGCGGCCGTCCTTGTCAGTTAAAGAAGCAGTTCGCTCCCGCTTGCCGAAATATCCAGAGTGTTCTTATTCAGCGCCGATCCGGTATAGCTCACCCGCGCCGTAAACTTCATCAGCCCTTTGGTCGATTCGCCCACTATGATCGGATTATGGATCACGCTCTTACCTCCTGTACGGTTACATAAACACTGATTGCCGCCGAAGGCTTGGTCTGACACTGGAATGTCAGCGTATTCGCCGCCTGCCCTGTGCATTGAATACCCGCCGCGTTATATGCAGCCATACTCGCTGCAGCGGGCATTGGAAGAATCAACTGCGCACTTTCATTTTGCCGATATGCCGGAAACCGTTACGTTTTGTGTATATGGAGCCGCGCTTCCACTCCAACCTGCTGCCGGAAGAGAAACAAGCGTCGCCTTGGGCTTTCCTTTTCCACATCAGCCTTTCTCGCCGCGTCGCCGTCATTTTACCGGCGCGGGCAGATTGGTCACAGCGTTGCCGCCCATATCGACCGCGCCCGTCAGCGTACCGCCCGCGAGCTTGAGATACCTTGCGTCCGCTTCCTCCTCCGTCATGCCGCCCGAGCCGCCGGAAGAGGTTTCTTCGGTAAACTCAATCACATAGGGGCCATCCCCAAGGCTTTCTGCCATGTCAAGCTCACCGCCGTTTGATACGGTTATTGTATTTTTGTTTTGGCAATCGCTTCATCGATCTGTGGTCCTGTAAATGTCCCGTTATATCCTTCGGTCGTTGGCATGTTATCACTCCCTCATGCAAAGATACGGCTTCCCATCCGCGCAGATATACATTGAACTGTCCTGCGGGATGTAATAGTAATTATCGTTCCAGCTTCCGTCCTCGCCTTGGGCATAAAGCGAAATCCGGTATTCCCCATCGCCTTTCAGCAGGAAATCGTCGTAAACATCAAACTGCCGCTGCGTATTAGCTGGGGTCTGGGAAAAGGACGCGATCAGCGCCCCTTTCCCTCTGCCCCAATCTTCGTCTACTTTCGTAGCGGCACTCAAAAGCCTGATAGGCTATATCCGACTGGAAAGCCACAATTACTTTGTCAAACCCCGAAACCGCCGAAATCTTTTCCCCCGTAATGGAGAATGTCAAATGGGGCGCGGCCATTACGCTACACTCCAAATGCCTGCGGCGGTCTTAATAAACACCTTGACGATCTTCACGCTGTCGCCAGAGGATGCAGTCTCAAGATCGGTGCCGGTAATAGTGACTTCGATGGGCGTAGTCTTAGGATAGCTGCCCTCGGAACCGCTCGTGTTAATGGAACCGGCAGTCGGGAATGACCGTACCTGCATCCTGCGTGGAGCTGGTCTGCGGAACAACGCATACCTTGTATTCCGCGAAGTCAACATCACAGGTAAAGGTGATCTTGGACTTGTTGAAGCCCTCGACCTTGGAAATCTTCGTTTTGTCGGGGACCGGTAATCGTCACAACCGGATCCGCAGTATTCAGCGTAATATCGTCCGATACTTCTTCGGTTTCATTGCCTACATCGTCGCGCACCTTGATATGTACGGTTTTCTAAAACCGTCTCCGCTTGTCAGGTTGACGCTCTTTGTCTTTGCAAAGGTTTCAGCTTGCCGACGCTTCTCCATCCACACCGTCAATGCCCCAAATCTTCATCTGGTAGCCGGTGGTCACTTCATCCGATAAGCCGATCGTCAGCTTGACCGCCGTACTGGTTGCGTACAGCGCCCCGTCATTAATACTTAGCGTCAGACCGGACGGGGCGGTGGTATCCAGCGTTAGGTTAAAATAACTTGCCATTTATTCATTCTCCTTTTCATCCGCATTCAGTTCGAGGTAAAGTATCCTCCTGACGGGTATAAATGATTTTTGTTTCAATTGCTGCGGTTTTATCCCCATATCCTTTATAAACAATTGGGATATTGCATCAGCACCGACACTTATCATCCCTCACCCCCTGATCAGGTACAGCGTCCTTGCGTCCTTTTCAGGAAGCTCCTCATATTCGCAAGGTCTAATACCTTTATCACGTTGATTTCTTTGAAGATACATTTCCCAAGCCTGTACCACTCGGAAGCGGAACGTCGGATTCTTCGTATTCATGTGTGTCCGTGTTCCAGATCAGCCAAAATCCATTGTCGCCCGGCATCGGGGGATGGTTATTCAGTTCTTCCAGCCGCTTTTCATAATCGGAGAACTCAGATGGAATCGTCGGCCACTGTGCATCCCCCTGAAAGGCTGTCCGGTATGTATGGATAAATCTTGTTCGTGTGCCGGACAATATCCCTTGTGTCCCTCTAAGCTGCATGGTGTAAGCTTCACGTTGCCGAATGCAAGCTGGTCGTCTGTCAGACAGCACCAATGCCCTCATCCATTGGCGACAGGCGTATGATATTGAGGTTATCCTCTACGGACACCAGCATGTCCCACTCGTATCCCTCCGGCAGCTCGCCAACAACATAGAGGGCGCGGGAGTTATTATCATACTGCCGCGCAATTACGTCACATGACGCGGAGAGCGTCCAGTTATCGAAAGTAATTTCAGGATAATTCACACTGTAACCTCTCCTCCAACGCCGCAATGCGGGTTTCAAGCTGCTGCACCTTTTCGGACAGCGAGACATTGGCTGCGGCCAGTGAGACAGTTGACGCAGCGATCTTATCCAGCAGCGTGTCTATATCTTCGCCGCTGTATTTGCTTGTGTAATATGACATATTCTCACCACACCACCAGTTGACGGCCGAATTTGTCCAAAAACAGCTTATTGTTTTTGTCTCTGAACGCACCGCCCAAGCTGCCCTCCTTGGGTTGGGAATAATACAGGATAACGCAGCCGTCGCCAGCCGCACCTCCTGGGCCTCCGGAACCGCCGCTGCCACCAGCTCCAACCCAGTCTGCCGATGGAACTGTACCGCGCGGATAACCGCCGCCACCGCCGCCACCGCCACCGGCTCCACCAATCCCGCCTTGCCCGGGCACTGATTCCTTTTCTGGCGGTATATTTGCCGCGCCTCCGTCGCCGCCTGCTCCACCAATACAGTGGTATCTGGGCCATAGCCGGTAATACTATCCACCCAATCTACCATGCCATCATTACCATCTTCTCCGTTTCCACCGTTTGCAGCGCCACCACCACCGCCGCCGCCTGCATAGCCGCTCTTCCCTGCATGTGTTCCACTTTCCCGCTTTTTGTATTCGTAATTACCACCTTGCCCACCAATGAAGCTTAATACATCTGCACCATTAGAGGCTCGCGTAGCTGTTTCGCTTTTTGTTCCATCGCCGCCTTTACCACCTTCCATTCCGTTTTTCCCTTTGGCTGCATAGGTCACTTCTGTGAAAGGATCTGTAAATCCATTGGGCGATGAGGCTCCGCTTGCAGTAGACAGGGAGCCGAATGTTGTATCCGTTCCGTTTACTCCCGCAGCGCTCCGATTCCTATGGTAACCGTAAAGGTGTCGCCTGGATTTACATTTAAAGTCGATTGAAGGATTCTCCCCCATTTCCACCCCTCTCCGCCTTTTCCTCCAGCACCGCCTGTGCCTCCCTGGTTACTCTGTTTGCCATCTTCGCCTTTTTCTCCCGTTAATCCACCCCTGTCCACCGCTGATCAACACAGCCCTGACACTTTGTCACATTGTCCGGCACTGTCCAGTTGCCAGCGGCAGTCAATATCTCCGATTTGTCGTAATACTCCACATCCCCAATGTTCTGCGGCTTGTACCCGACAAGGACGCTCGTTTGATTTCAGCTTTTTCGACATTGTAATATCCGAGGATTCAATGCAGCCCTCTACCGTACCGCCGTATGGATGCACAATACTCACCACGTCGCCCGGGATTCGCTTTGCACCAGCACATCGCTTACAATGCGCCTCGTTGCAGGAATAGTAGTTTACAAGGCGGTCGGCAACGGCGTTTGAGTTGGCAAGCGAAACAAGCGTCGCGCTCTCAACCTTTACCACGCTGTCCGACTGGTTCTACCAAGTCCCGCGTTTTCGGCGCGATATTCTTGATTACTTGTCTTGTGGTATGCACATAGCTTCTTTGCCCGTCAACTTACCGCTGCCAGAGGTTACAATCGCGTAATTCGCACCGGATTCCGTAATCCTGAATCCGTTGCAGCGAGGTCGTAGCAAGGCTCGTCAAATGTGATCTTATCGCCAGCCGATGCAGTACCCTCAAACAGGTCTACGGTTTCTGTCGCGGTCTGGTTATAAGCATGCTCAGTTACGATAACCTGCGTCACGGGCGTTGCGTATTCGACCGAACCTCCGCTGTACATATGGTCTGCATCGATTTCTGCCGACTGCGAATCCCATAACCCCTCTATGCGGATCACCCCGTTATAATCCACCTTGAGCGTTGCGCCGATCGCAAACAGGACTTGCGTCAGGTTCTCGCGCTTTGTGGCGATGGGGAGCCAGCCATACAGCTTGATACTCTTGATATTGTTCTTTACAATAGCGAGATACGGACTGCAATATCCGTAATACTCATTCTACCGTCTGGCCGGTATAGATGCCTCCATTGTGATAGGATTCGTCTAACAGGCCGACGGTGGAGGTGCAGTCAAAGCGGTAAGTGTTGATATTCTCTCTGATATCTTTTTGGACATAAAAAGTCCCCATTTGCGTATCATCGTGAAAATACGTCAATGGGGTATTCCTTTGAAATTGTGTCGTCGTATCGTCGCTTGTTACCTCAAAACTGAACGTGTCGATCTCAAGAGAACTCGACAAAAGCGACCGCGCGTAAGGATTTCCGCTTTTATTGCGGATTCATCAAATGTTTTATCTAAGTATTTGATTATGTTTCCCATATTCATGTCCTCTGTGGTGCCATTGCAACAAACTTAACGGAAAGCCCTGTCCAGTAGGTTTCGCTTGCGTTCTTGCGTGTAAGCGTATCTTGTCCGGTTGTTACATACATTTCAAATGTGGACATGCCTGACCATATGGTAAAACGGCCATATGGCTGTCAACCGGAGCGGAAAGCACTTCATACAGACTGTCATAGTCTGAATAGTGGCCAATCTTTGGGTATATTTGCAATTCATAGTTATAGAATGTACCTGTAATATCTCGCGTCATTCGGCCAGACGTAAGGCGGCCTGCATTTTTACCATCCAGTATATCAAGCTGCGCTTTGCGCCACCGGTGGGAACGAGTACGTCATACTCCACATTGTCAACTGTCAAGATCATAGCGCGCCCCCTGTAACAAGATTCATCCTCTGCGGCGCGTTTCGATGAATTATAGTTTCCGGTAATGCGCGCGAATTTCTGACCATCAATGTACAGATCGATAGGCGCGCTTCCATTCGCTCCACCGCGCTCTGCCAGAACTTCGGCAAGCGCTTGTTTGATCGTTGAAAGCGGCGCTTCAATATTTGTTCCTGCTTTTGGTCGCCCAGAACGGCAAGGAACTCATTATTCAGGCTGATTACCGCGCCGGATGCGAGATGGGGAGATTATCAAGGTTCGGCATTCCACGCAATGACTGGCGAGCCATATTAGCCGATGCACGACTATTTGCACTGCTTGTTGCGGCAGTTACCATTGCGATACCACCTACAATCGCGCCTGCCACCAACAACGCGCCTACTGCGCCCTTGACCGCATGTAATGTAACAGCTAATGTCGCCGCCGCCACTGCGGCCAATCCCATAATCGCTATCGCTTTTTTCCAGTGTACTCATATTATTCCATGCGGCCCGCAACCTGAACAATTAAACCTATTAATACGCCTACCATGACTTTAGTCGCTGTCAAATTATACAACAATCTTGCAACAGTTCCGGCCAAAGTGAGAACATCGCCTATAACCTTTTCCAGCGCCCAAGCCGCCACAAATCCAATCACAAGGTTTGTTATGGTTTCCAACAGCCCTTCGTGTTCGGACAAAGTTAATTACGCCACCCAGTAAATTGATTAATGTCGGAAGCGCAGATTGAGTAACCCAAGTAAGCAAAGGAAGTATAATATTTTGGTATATTCTTGACAGAACATCACCTATTACGCTTACTATGTCCTTGAGTGAAGTCAAGGTAGACGCAACAGCGGAAAGAAGCGGCTCAAAGTTGATGCTTGCCGCCCAAGCCGCAGTCGCTTGCACGATACGGTCAATCGTGCCGACAATGCTATCGATAATCCCAAGAATTGCTTCCCATATCTGAACGCCGTTGTTGTTGGCCTCCCATGCAATTTCAAGCTGTTCTGCTATATTGCCGATAGCCGTAGCCGTGTTTTTGCACGATGGAAAGAATATGCGAGAAAATGGATTGCCCCAATCCCGCTTCATTCCACGCTATCAGGAACGCCTGCCCTATGGAATTTGCAAAGCTGGCTATCTGCTGCACCATCGTCATGATCGCGCTCAACATAGCCTGTCCGGCATTACCGTTTTCCCACGCGGCGAGGAACGCCTGACCAATGGATGCTATGATCTGGATTATGGTATTGAGCAGGTTCATCAGGGTTTGCAGCAGTTGTTCTCCGACGTTGTTCTGCTCCACGCCGCCCTAAAGGCATTTGCAATAGCGCCTACGATGCCAAGGATGGTTTGAAGTAGTAATTGCAGGTTATTCAGTGTTTTACGCCCGTGCCATTCGTCCAAATACTCATGAACGATTGGCCCTATTGCAGAAACCATGCCTTTCAGGGCTTCCAGCGCGTCTTTCGCTGAATCAATAGTCGCCTGCCCATATTGCGCCCACGAATCCTGAAATACTTTCCAGAAGTCGGTCAGCCATTGCGGCATGGGGATTTGTGAATAATCCGTATCAAATTGCGGTTCTCCTGGCTTCGGCTGCTCCTGCTTCTCTGTGCTATTGCCTGAGCTTTTGAATGGTGTCGAAGCTGGCAAGAGCCTTTTCCGCATCCTTTGTCGCCTGCGCTGTCTCTTCCGTCGCCTGCGCCTGCTGATGCAGGGCATCCGCATTCTCCTGTGCCTTTTTGTGCAGTAGTGCCGAATACAGACGCTACAAACTGCGCCATCTGCGCCGTAACCTGTGCCAAGGCTTTCATTAGCATGTTAAGCCACGGAAGAATAGTATCGTAAATAGGTTGGAATGCCGTCAGCAGATTGCTTTTGATCTGGCCGAATGATTTTGCAAAATCCTTATTTGCAAAGTAGCGCCTTTCCCAAATCCTCGGTCAAGGCGGTCAATGCTCTTGATATGATATTGAAAAACAACGCGCCCGCAACAATGCTGCGGAGACGGACTGCAACGGCACTTGCCTTTTTTCCGGTCTTATCGAGCGCTTTGGCGCTGGATTTCCGAATGAACTGATTTTGTTTTCGCCTTATCAGCAGCCGCCCCCGATGCCGCTGCCGAGATTCTTTTCAGGCTCCCGAAGGTGTTGGCAAAGGGGCAGTTTTCAGTTTTCCTATAACACTGTTGTTCTGCCTTATTTTTCATTTACCGTATTCGAGAAGTCGGAAAATTCAGCTTTTGACTGTTGCAGCCCCCGCACGCATGTTCTCGAGCTTGGTCTGCTCATTAGACAAGTTTCCTGCAAAGATTCTGCTCAACCGTGCTGTTCCGTGCGCTCTCAACCGTTTCTGCCAGCGTTTGACGAAGCTGCTCCGGCTTTTTTCCGTCGGCTTTTCTCAACCCCTCGGCGAGGCGGTCCGATTCTGCGGTAAGGGCATTCAACCTTTGCGCGGATTCAGAAAACTCTTCCCTGCGGAATCGCGCCCACGGCAGCCTGTTTGAGCTTTTCGCTATATTCGGCCTGCGCAGAATATGCTTTGCGTTTACCTCTTCAAGCTGCTGCGCCAGCTTTTTTGCCTCGGCTTCCGTCGCTTCCAAATCAGACTTCATTTTCAGCCCGCGCCGCCGGAGGACACCTTTTCCCATTGCGCGGCAAGCTTTTTGACTTTTCTCGGCCTGACGTTCTACGGCGGCAGTCTGCTTCTCAATATCCTTTGACATTTGGGCGATCTGCTTTTTTAGCCTGTTCGTCGCTTACGGTAGCTTCTATTCTGATGGAGCCGTCTGCATTTGCCATTCAATCACCCCTTTCCTTTAAAATGGGTATAAGAAAACCACCCTACGATGTGTAAGGTGGTCTATGTGTTGAGTTGTTTCTGCCTTGACATTGGCCGCACGCATGCTATAATATAGATACAAAAGGCGCAGTCGGTAGACGGTTAGCCCCAATGGTTCAGCTAAAGTAGCCGCTTCACATTTGGACGTGAGGGGGCGGCTACTTTATATTGTCTAAAATACGCCGATAAGTACAAGTATAATAACAAGTATTACGAGATATTCCATACAACCGCCCCCTTTCAGGGCAGACTTAACCGCCTACCGCTGGCACGATTGCGCCCGCCCCTTATGGGGGGCTTTTTATTATATCATAGCGCGATGTCCAGTGTCAATTTATGAGGTTTTTGTAAAATGAAAACCACCCTGCAAGAAACTCTGGTGGTTACGCCGCCAATCGGCGAATGTTATTTTGTTCCGATAAACGTTTTGATCTGGTCATATTCCCAGCCCGCAATCCACAAGGCCGCTGACCAGACATTCCATAGATTGTACTGCGCTTAGTTCATCAGCCGTAAAAAGCAATCGCGCAAGTTATCTTTTCTGGCAATGCCGAATTTCACGAAGTTGACTGGCGTTCATCCCGAACAACACCTTTATAGATGCAGTTCGTATATAGAATAAGCATGCCCGTGCATCCGTTCATTCTCTGTGGATTGCTGCAATGCTTTTGTCAGCGCCTGACGGACGGCAATGCCTTTCACGTTCAATCTGTTTCCCACGCAGCGCCCGTTCCATAGCGTTGAACTGCTTGATGTACGCTTCCTTTAAACTTCATCGCCACCTGCCGGTATATCCCATGACCAGCAACGTGAACCCGTCGCGTGTCATGACATATGCTTTTTGCTTTCGATTCATCGTATCCATACGAGATATCGCCAAAATTATGATATTAAATTTGCACTACAACCCTAACTCACGGATATCGCGCATAACCCTTTATCGTGCGCCTTCCCAAAAGTTTCTGCGACATCCAAGCTCGTAACCGCCGTGCGTTTCCTTTCCGAACTTCACGATCTCTACCAACATTTCGATCAATCCTTTCTGTTGATTCTATGATATTTACCCATCAAACTGGCGCCCAAAACGCCTCTACCGCCTCTTTTTTCTTCATCGGAAAGCGCTGCGGTCAGATTCCGCTTCAATCGTTCGTAATCATGTTTTTGTTTGCCCCTTCATTTTGCTGGTATCAGTACCCCTGTATCTGTATGGCATGCGATAGCGCGCTGCTTTCATCAAGGCTTTTCCATCAACGTCACAAACTCAAACCAGTGCAGTTTGGTTTTATGCAACCCGATTCCAAACGTTTGTCGGAACGACGAATACAGCCGCGCTGCGTCAAAATCGAACCATTAAGGCGCTTGCCGCCGCTTTCCATCTCCTTTTTCTCTCCGCAGCGCATGAACCATGTCATGCCGGCAAGCGCAGTTTCAAGCGGAGGCATGCTTTTCCCATAGAGGAGGCACAACGCAACCCATATCCGATCTTCTTCTGATAGATTGGGATCATCAGAACGAGGGATATCTGGATGCCGATACGGTAATCCGTCCGGATCAGATATCCCTCATAATCCTCTGGAAGCCGGTCAAGCAGCATGTTATACACTGCCGACACGCTCCGCGCTGTACTTGTTCATATTAGCGATGCGCTTGTTGGTATGCTCCTCAATAAATGGCAGCAGCTTGGTAAACAGTTCAATGAACATATCAGAGGACGGGAGAACATCACCAAACACCTTTTACAGGTATCTTCCCCGATCAGCGCATCCGTCTTATCGCGTACTTCCTCATCAAACTTTTACAACGTCGTCAATTGTTTCTGCAATATCGGCTTTCTTAGCTGAAATCGCCTCTGCCTGCGTTTTGATATCGTTCAAAAGACCATAAAATCCTTTACAAAGCTGTCGTCAGACAGCGGCGGATCGGATCGCTCGCGTCGTTTACCTCGATCACCTTAACGCCATTATTAATTCTGATGCTGTCCATTTATTACACTCCTACTCCATCAGCCGTAAATGTCGGTTTGCCAGTCGTATTTTACCGTCCCTGGGATCGGGTCGCCTACATAGTTGCGCCGTAAACCCAATGTCGGTGTCTCGCCACCTGCGCCGCCATAGGTATCGACCTGTACGGAAACCTCCTGTACTTCTGCCTTGTATGTGATATCAGGGCTTTCCCCTGTAGAATCCCCACATATCAATATTGAGCAGCCAGAATGCGAGCTTCCAAGAGTGGCACGACCTCTCCGTTTCTGGTTCACATACCAAACACCTCGTCGCCCTTTTGTACACCGTTGATACGCTCATGGTGGGCTGGTATCCGGTACTTCCGTTGTGGCCGATTCCGATAATGTCCTGCCAGTTTCGGTCTGTGCGCCATAGTCAGTTGATGCATCGGTAACGTTTTTGCCAAGGCGCAGCCCATGTTGCCGCCGAATATTCCCCAAACGTCTCTCCAACATCAAGAAAATGTGCGATCAGCGGTCTTTTGATTTTTTCGTTACGCTATATTAACCTCCTACTTCATATTCCATTGTCATCAGTATTTGATAATCTTCTACGTTGTCATCATACCTTGCAAGCAGGCTCGCGGAAGATGCGCTGCACGGTGGTGACGTTTTTCTCATCGCCCAAGTCCGGCCAATTCTCCCTCTGCCCATTCGCCAAGTTTATTCAATTCGCTTTCCGCGTCTAACTGTTCTTCGCTATCTGTGGGCAGGGACCTGTACAGTATCCCGAATTGGTATTGCGCCCTCATAGCTTCCATCGATATACTGTGCTGTGTCTTATACGCCCCTTGGATGGTCGTCAAGCTTCATCCCCGACCTTCTGGCGGGAGATATTCAAACTCGATATCAGGGTTATGTTTTTTCAGCCATGAAAGGACGGCACGCGATATGCCCTCCTGTTCACGTGCCGTTACATAGCTTATCTTTTACTTGTCGGCACGGTTTTTTCAATTCCATCCATCCAGTGCTGTTCATTTACTGCTTTGCTTACTTCAACCAGTGCGAGGTCGCGCGGATGCTCTGCCTTACTGTATTGTATCGGTCGGTCAGTGAGCTTCTTCCTAATGTTTTTCTGGATTTCCATTCCAACGCGCCGGTTTTCGGGTTCTTGCAGGAATCCAGTGCTCCAGTCTTTGGTCTACCAATAACATGTATCTGAACGAAGTACCGAGG
>VOFH01000128.1_pt1 | contig 38001 bp, 63 predicted proteins | sample 5384091 | NCBI WGS metagenome assembly VOFH01 (sample SAMN12384727, study PRJNA508395) | human gut metagenome | isolation source: healthy gut G | host: Homo sapiens
TAATAATTTTATATTTTGTTCTATGTAACTGCATATCACTAAGTAGAGCAAAAAATAAAAAAAATCCTGATGCTTTGTTTGAAGGAAGAGTGCTCCGTATTGAGTTTGATGCAGGAATTGATGATGTATTCATAATGTAGGAAAGAAAGATATTTGTTTTTGTGATAGAGTAATAGTGTTCATAGAGGTTTCTTTTTATAATGTAAACTTTTATAATATGACATCTATGAACTTTTTTCATTTCTTTAGAGAGGGTAGAGGAGCGCATTAGTTAGGTATAAAGGTTAGCTTTTATATCCCTAACTTAATTCCAGTTTTATTTTACAACCTTTGGCACGAAAAAAGTATTAAAAAAATAAAAAGTATTGCATTTTATTTGCGTTGTTGATGCCCGATATATACGGACTCAAAACTGAGCGAATGCCCGAGTCCGCCTCGGGTGTGTGAAAGCCTTGAATAAACTGGTAGACGCAACGGAGTTCAAAATCCATGTCGCGATTCATTAAATCAATGCGATACATTATTTAACGTGCCGGTTCTTGATGATGAGTCTAGCAGAAAACGTTTTGAGCTAAAATCAAATGGAGAGTTTGATCCTGGCTCAGGATGAACGCTGGCGGCGTGCCTAATACATGCAAGTCGAACGAAGAATATGGAAGCTTGCTTCCGTAAGAGCTCAGTGGCGAACGGGTGAGTAATACATAAGTAACCTGCCCATGGGGGATAACTGCTGGAAACGGCAGCTAAGACCGCATAGGTGAACAGGAGGCATGCTGGTATTCATTAAAGGACCCACAAAGGCGCGAACATGGATGGACCTTATGGCGCATTAGCTGGTTGGGTGTGGTAACGGCCCACCAAGGCGACGATGCGTAGCCGACCTGAGAGGGCGAACGGCCACATTGGGACTGAGACACGGCCCAAACTCCTACGGGAGGCAGCAGTAGGGAATTTTCGTCAATGGGGGGAAACCCTGAACGAGCAATGCCGCGTGAGTGAAGAAGGCCTTCGGGTTGTAAAGCTCTGTTGTGAAGGAAGAACGGTCAGTACAGGGAATGGTATGGGAGTGACGGTAGCTTTACCAGAAAGCCACGGCTAACTACGTGCCAGCAGCCGCGGTAATACGTAGGTGGCGAGCGTTATCCGGAATCATTGGGCGTAAAGGGTGCGCAGGTGGTACATTAAGTCCGAAGTAAAGGCAATGCAGCTCAACTGCTGTTGGCTTTGGAAACTGGTGAACTGGAGTGCAGGAGAGGGCAATGGAATTCCATGTGTAGCGGTAAAATGCGTAGATATATGGAGGAACACCAGTGGCGAAGGCGGTTGCCTGGCCTGTAACTGACGCTCATGCACGAAAGCGTGGGGAGCAAATAGGATTAGATACCCTAGTAGTCCACGCCGTAAACGATGAGAACTAAGTGTTGGGGAGACTCAGTGCTGCAGTTAACGCAATAAGTTCTCCGCCTGGGGGAGTATGCACGCAAGTGTGAAACTCAAAGGAATTGACGGGGCCCGCACAAGCGGTGGAGTATGTGGTTTAATTCGACGCAACGCGAAGAACCTTACCAGGTCTTGACATACCCCTAAAGGCTCTAGAGATAGAGAGATAGCTATAGGGGATACAGGTGGTGCATGGTTGTCGTCAGCTCGTGTCGTGAGATGTTGGGTTAAGTCCCGCAACGAGCGCAACCCTTGTCGCATGTTACCAGTATTGAGTTAGGGACTCATGCGAGACTGCCGGTGACAAACCGGAGGAAGGTGGGGATGACGTCAAATCATCATGCCCCTTATGGCCTGGGCTACACACGTACTACAATGGCGGCCACAAAGAGAAGCGAACCTGGTGAGGGGGAGCGGAACTCATAAAGGTCGTCTCAGTTCGGATTGAGTCTGCAACTCTCGACTCCATGAAGTCGGAATCGCTAGTAATCGCAGATCAGCATGCTGCGGTGAATACGTTCTCGGGCCTTGTACACACCGCCCGTCAAACCATGGGAGTTGGTAATACCCGAAGCCGGTGGCATAACCGTGAGGAGTGAGCCGTCGAAGGTAGGACCGATGACTGGGGTTAAGTCGTAACAAGGTATCCCTACGGGAACGTGGGGATGGATCACCTCCTTTCTAAGGAGAAAGCAAGTGTAGAGAAAGATATTTCCTGTTTGGTTTTGGAAGGCTGAGAAGCATTCCGAATCGATCTTTGAAAACTGAATAACAGAAGACATAACAGAAGGTCTATAACGAAAAGTTGTAAGAAATTCACGAGTTGAAGTTAAACAAACAGAAAACTCAAAGCTAAGCTAATGGTGACTTAATGTGATTAAGAAAGGGCGTACGGTGGATGCCTAGGCACTTGAAACTGAAGAAGGACGCAACAAACGGCGAAACGCGGCGGGGAGCTGTAGCAAAGATCCGCCGGTATCCGAATGGGGGAACCCGCATGCGTAATAGCTGTCATCCGCAGATGAACAAATAGTCTCAGAGAGAGGTACCGGGGAACTGAAACATCTAAGTACCCGGAGGAAAAGAAAACAACAGTGATTCCCTGAGTAGCGGCGAGCGAAAGGGAGGAGCCCAAACCAGACCGAGGTCTGGGGTTGAAGGACCGCGATACGGCAAGAATCATGGTAGGAGAACGGCATTGAAAAGGCCGACCGGAGAGGGTGCAAGTCCCGTATCCGAAACCGTGAGGAAGCCCAGCGGATCCTGAGGACGGCGAGGCACGTGGAACCTTGTCGGAAGCATCCGGGACCATCCGTCAAGGCTAAATATAAGCAAGTGACCGATAGTGAACCAGTACCGTGAGGGAAAGGTGAAAAGAACCGCGGGGAGCGGAGGAAACAGAACCTGAAACCGTATGCTTACAAGAAGTCAGAGCACGTTAAGGTGTGATGTCGTGCCTTTTGTAGAATGACCCGGCGAGTTATGTTATCGTGCGAGGTTAAGTGGAAGACACGGAGCCGAAGCGAAAGCGAGTCTGAAAAGGGCGAGAGTACGATAAGATAGACCCGAAACCGTGTGATCTAGCCATGACCAGGTTGAAGTTCAGGTGAAACTGAATGGAGGACCGAACCGACCCCCGTTGAAAAGTTGGCGGATGAGTTGTGGCTAAGGGAGAAATTCCAATCGAACACGGATATAGCTGGTTCTCCCCGAAATAGCTTTAGGGCTAGCGTCGAGGATGAGTCTTGTGGAGGTAGAGCACTGAATGTACGATGGCCCCATCGGGTACTGAGTATAATCAAACTCCGAATGCCATGCAGATATACTCGGCAGTCAGACTGTGGGTGATAAGGTCCATGGTCAAAGGGGAAAAACAGCCCAGACCGCCAGTTAAGGTCCCAAAATGTATGCTAAGTGGAAAAGGATGTGGGGATGCACAGACAACTAGGAGGTTGGCTCAGAAGCAGCCATCCTTCAAAGAGTGCGTAACAGCTCACTAGTCGAGTGACCCTGCGCCGAAAATGTACCGGGGCTAAACATACTACCGAAGCTGCGGATTTGTAGTAAGCAAGTGGTAGGGGAGCGTTCCATGCACGTGGAAGCCATACCGTAAGGAGTGGTGGAGAGCATGGAAGTGAGAATGCCGGTGTGAGTAGCGAGATGTGGGGTGAGAATCCTGCACACCGATAGCCCAAGGTTTCCAGAGGAAGGTTCGTCCGCTCTGGGTAAGTCGGGACCTAAGGCGAGGCCGAGAGGCGTAGTCGATGGACAACAGGTAGAGATTCCTGTACCCGCGATGGAAATGAAGGAATGACGGAGAAGGCTAGCATGAGCCACTTATTGGATTGTGGTCGAAGCATATAGCAGGCTGACATAGTGAAATGCGTCAGCGGGATGTAAGATGTGACAGGTAAGGGAACCACGGGCAAGTACTGAAGCATGCGATGCCAGCTTCAAGAAAAGCTTCTAGTGATAATTCCATAGCGGCCCGTACCAAAACCGACACAGGTGGGCAAGGAGAGTATCCTGAGGTGAGCGAGAGAACTGTTGCCAAGGAACTCGGCAAAATGACTCCGTAAGTTAGCGATAAGGAGTGCTTTGTAAAGAGAGCCGCAGTGAAGAGGCCCAAGCGACTGTTTAACTAAAACACAGCTCTCTGCAAAGTCGCAAGACGAAGTATAGGGGGTGACGCCTGCCCGGTGCTGGAAGGTTAAGAGGATTTGTCAGTTTCGACGAAGCATTGAATTGAAGCCCCAGTGAACGGCGGCCGTAACGATAACGGTCCTAAGGTAGCGAAATTCGTTGTCAGGTAAGTTCTGACCCGCACGAAAGGCGTAACGATTTGGGCGCTGTCTCGGCAGCAGACTCGGTGAAATCTTAGTACCTGTGAAAATGCAGGTTACCCGCAACTAGACGGAAAGACCCCCCATGGAGCTTTACTGCAGCCTGATATTGGATTTTGATCAGAGATGTCAGGATAGGTGGGAGACGAAGAAGGATGCACGCCAGTGTATCTGGAGTCGACGTTGGGATACCACTCTTGTCTGATTGAGTTCTAACCTGCGTCCATGAAGCTGGACGGGGACCGTGTCAGGCAGGGCAGTTTGACTGGGGCGGTCGCCTCCTAAAGAGTAACGGAGGCGCCCAAAGGTACCCTCAGATTGGTTGGAAATCAATCGACGAGCGCAAATGCAGAAGGGTGCTTGACTGCAAGACAAACAGGTCGAACAGGGACGAAAGTCGGGATTAGTGATCCGGCGGTGCAGAATGGAATGGCCGTCGCTTAACGGATAAAAGCTACCCTGGGGATAACAGGCTGATCTCGCCCAAGAGTTCACATCGACGGCGAGGTTTGGCACCTCGATGTCGGCTCATCGCATCCTGGAGCTGAATTCGGTTCCAAGGGTTGGGCTGTCCGCCCATTAAAGCGGTACGCGAGCTGGGTTCAGAACGTCGTGAGACAGTTCGGTCCCTATCTGTTGTGGGCGTAGGAAATTTGCGGAGAGCTGTCCTTAGTACGAGAGGACCGGGATGGACCCACCGCTGGTGCACCAGTTGTATCGCCAGATGCATAGCCTGGGTAGCTAAGTGGGGAACGGATAAACGCTGAAGGCATCTAAGCGTGAAACCGACTCCGAGATGAGATTTCCCATTTCCAAGAAGTAAGACCCCTTGAAGACGACGAGGTAGATAGGTCAGAGATGGAAGCACAGCGATGCGTGGAGTTGACTGATACTAATAGGTCGAGGACTTAATCAAATGTTGACTGTTGTTCAGTTTTGAAGGTTCGAACCTTCAGGGATCTGGTGATGATGGCGAAGTGGACACACCTGTTCTCATCCCGAACACAGAAGTTAAGCACTTCAGCGGCGACAATATCCAGACGTGCTCTGGTGAAGATAGCACGTCGCCAGTTCCTTTTTGAGCCTTGCGGCTCTTTTTTTTAGGTTTTGATTCTATTTTTTTGATAGTAATGTATAATAAGTAAAGCTAAGAGGTGGTAACATGAAGAAAAAAAAGTTTTAGTAGGTTTATCAGGTGGAGTTGATTCTGCTGTTGCTGCACACATTTTAAAGGAACAAGGTTATGATGTGACATGTGCGTTTATGCGAAATTGGGATTCTTTTGCTAATAACGATATTTTGGGAAATCCAACTATACAGGATGATGTATGTCCACAAGAGCAGGACTATGCGGATGCAAAAGCTGTTGCAGATAAATTAGGATTACCTTTATTGCGTGTGGATTTTGTGAAAGAATATTGGGATAATGTGTTTACCTACTTTTTAGAGGAGTATAAAAAGGGTCGAACGCCTAATCCAGACATTTTATGTAATAAATATATTAAATTTGATGCATTTATGAAATATGCAAATAAGTTAGGGTTTGACACTGTTGCGACAGGACATTATGCTGGCGTTGATAAAGGTGGCGCCTATACAAAAATGTTAAGAGGTGTAGATTCAAACAAAGATCAAACTTATTTTTTATGTCAGATATCTTCTGATGCATTATCAAACACATTATTTCCTATAGGGGATTTAGAAAAAAAAAAGAGGTACGACGCATAGCTGAAGAATTAGAACTTGAAAGTGTTATGAAAAAGAAAGATTCTACAGGAATTTGCTTTATTGGCGAAAGAAATTTTAAAGAATTTTTACAAAATTATCTTCCAAGTAAAGATGGAAAAATTGTTGATATAGAAACATTAGATGTTGTTGGTGATCATATCGGTGTTTTATATTATACGATTGGACAAAGAAAAGGCTTAGGAATTGGCGGAAATAAAGGTCCTTGGTTTGTTGTAGGTAAAGACGTTGAGAAAAAATATTCTTTATGTTGCTAATGGTGATGAAAGCAATTGGCTACACACAACAAGTTGCATTGTATCTGGTGTAAACTGGCTTCGTCCAGAAAAAGCTTAGTGAAGAATATCACTGTACTGCTAAATTTCGATATCGTCAAAAGATAATGATGTAATTATACGTTTTATTGATGAAAAAACCGTTCTTGTTTCTTATCCACAAAGCGTATCCAGTGTTACCTGTGGGCAGGAAGCAGTATTCTATGATGGAGAGGAGTGTCTTGGAGGAGGCGTCATTGAAGAGGTGTTTATCCAGGGAGAAAGTTTACAGAATCGCATAAAACGGAGAACATCATATGGAAAATAGATTTCAATGGAAATGTGCGAATAAGTTCTCTTTGTTGTTTTTTGATAGTTGTTTATTTTTTTTGGATATATGTTTTTTAGTTCCAGTTCTTGCAAGAAATTTGACTTTATTGTTAAATCCGAATGCTATTGTCATGAGTATACCAATTCTTACTATTCTATATGCAATTATTTTAGTTTTATCAGTTTTAATAACGAGGCCTTTGTGGCAAGAAGCATGGGATAGTTTTAAACAAAACATAGTTAGGAATCTTTTTGAAATTATAAAAATGACTTTCTTTGTACTGGCACTTAATTTTGCTTTAAGTATGATTGTTTCTCTTATTTCTGGAACGCCAGAAAGTGTAAACCAAGAAAATATAAAGGTAAATACTACAATAGCTCCAATATTTATGTTATTCTCTTCTGTGATTTTTGCACCTATCGTAGAAGAAAGTGTTTTCGTGGAGGAATTTTTTCATACTGTAGAAAATATATGGGATTTGTTCCTTCGGCAATTATTAGCGGATTCTTCTTTGGATGTATTCATGTGATGGGTTCTTTTATAACATTTCAATTTACAGATTTAGTTTATCTTGTGGTTTATGGTGGGTTAGGATTCTTTTTTCTGTTATTGTTATGAAAAAGAAAAATAGTATTGTTTCTTCTGCAGGAGTACATGCTTTAAATAATTTGATTTCTTTTTTTATGCTTTTGGGGGTCTGAAAGGAGATATAAATGGAAGATATGATATTGCAGGCAAGATTACTGCATGTTGTATTTTATAATGCTGAAACTGGCTATTTTGTTGGTCGTTTTCAATTATGTAATGAAACAAAAGTACATTTACTGCAACAGGTTTTTTTTCATAGTACAGAAATCGATAGCGTATGGGATCTTCATGGGTCTTATAAAGAACATCCGCGCTATGGTTTACAGTTTAATATTACTAGTTATGAAAGAGTTCTGAAAAATGATATTACAAGTTTAATACAGTTTTTTTCTAGCTCTAGATTTCGTGAATTGGAAAACAAAGTGCTAAAAAGATTGTTGATACATTAGGTCATGACTGTATAGAAAAATACAAAAAGACCCAGCTGTATTATTAAGTATTCGGATTTTCCTTTGAAAAAAGTAAAAATTATTGAAGAAGGTATTTTAGAAGAAAAGGAAGATGACATTTCGTACTTTTTTCAAAATTCGGGATAGGTGTTCAAACAGCCAAAAAAAAATTGAAAATATTTATGGGAATAATACAATAGAAGTCATAAAACAAAATCCTTATCAATTGCTTGAAGAAGTTGATGGTGTGGGTTTTAAGACTGCTGATAAATTAGCAAGAGATTTATCTGTTTCTTTGGATGATCCACGTCGTATAAAAGCTATTATTGTTCAATTAGTCCAGCAATGGTGTAATTCTACTGGTGATACATATATAGAAATAGAAAAGCTTTATAAAAAATTCAAAAAAGAATTTCATGATTTAGATGTTGAAGCTTACTTACAGGAGATTTTAGATGAAGGAATCTTAATAAAAGAAGATAAAAACATTTATTATCATAAACAATTTGAAGCAGAAAAATATATATCTTCATTTTTATTTGATTTTCCTTATGTCGAACAGCCATTTTCGTATATAGAAACTTTGGGTGATGATATTGAAAATATAGAAGATGAATTGCATATCGAATATGAGAAAATTCAGAAACAAGCATTTCATAATTTTTTTCTACATCCTTTTTCTATCATTACAGGTGGACTGGGACAGGAAAAACAACAATTGTACAAGGACTTATTTCGCTCTATAAAAAATACTATCCTTTAGATACGATAGCTTTATGTGCTCCAACTGGTCGTGCATCAAAACGATTAAGTGAAATTTGTCAAAATGTAAAAGTTTCTACTATACATTCTTTATTACATTGGGATTTAGAATCAAATACATTTTTGAAAAATGAAAAAGAATTATTGGATTGTGATCTTTTAGTTATTGATGAGTTTAGTATGGTTGATCAGCAACTTTTTCAAGCACTATTGAAATCAGCAAAACTTGTTAAAAAGATTTTATTAATTGGAGATGAAAATCAGTTAGCCAGTGTTGGATGTGGCAGTGTTTAAAAAAGACTTGATTACATCCTCCTTATTCCCTTTGACACGTTTAGAAAAATATTTCGCCAAAAGAAGGCAGTGATGTAATCACACTTGCTCATGAAATAAATGAAGAGAATGTTACTGTGTTGGAACAGGGTAATGATATAGCATTTTTTTCCTGTGAAAACTATGAAGTAAAAGATATCTTGATTCCTATAGTTTCAAATGCATTGGAAAAGGGTTATTCTATAAAAGACATTCAAGTTTTGGCGCCTATGTATGGTGGTGTTGCAGGTATTGATGCATTAAATAATACTTTGCAAAAAGTACTGAATCCTCAAGATGGTTATAAAGATGAAATTAAAGTTGGATATCGCGTTTTTCGTGTTGGGGATAAAATCTTACAATTAAAAAATCAGCCAGATGAAAATGTATATAATGGTGATATTGGAGAAATAATTGCTATAGAATATGCAGATGAAAATGCATTATATAAAAATGTAATTCTGGCAGATTTTGATGGCAATTTTGTAGAATACAGCGGAGAACAAATTTCTAATATTACACATGCATATTGTATATCTATCCACAAAGCTCAGGGAAGCGAGAGTATCCTATTGTGATTATGCCTGTTGTAAAAGATTATGCATTTATGTTAAGTAAACGTTTGCTTTATACTGGTGTAACACGTGCAAAAAAAAGTCTGGTATTGCTTGGGTCTAAAGAAGTGTTCTTAAAATATATTCATTTACAGGAAAGACATATTCGTAAGACAACTTTAAAAAGCATATCTTAGAAAAATTTGAATAATTTATTCTTAATTACTCACACTAGTAGTACAACAGGAGGTAATTTAGATGAATAAATGTATGTTTGCGGCAATGACCGGACTTATTGTTGGAATGTATTTAGGTTATACAAAAGATGATGAAATTGAAGATTTATGTCGTCAGTCTAAAAAGAGCTAAGAGAAAAATGAAGAAGACTTACCATAAAACTATGGATAACCTAATGAATTACATGGAATTAGATTAAACCCTAACGGGTTTTTTCTTTATGAAAAATAAACTAAATATTGTATCTGATTTTTGTAAGAGTCTTCTTCCTATGGTTCTGTTTTTGCTGGTAATAGTGCTTTTATGCAAACAATTACATATATCAGAATCTCTACTCTCTTTATATAAAGCGATTTTGCCTATAGTTACTGGAATTGTAATATCATTTTTATTACAGCCATTCATTGATAAACTATCAAAATATATGAAGGTAAATAGAGCAGTCATGCTTGTCTATATGGGGGGTATTTGTGCTTTTATGTATTTTTTAATTATCCTTTTACCTCTTTTGTATCAACAAATTAGCGAATTATTATACTTATTACCTAAACTATTTACGAACATTCGTTCTTTTTTTGAACAATATCTAAGTAGTGTAAATGTACAGTCTTTTATAGATAAACAGGATATAAAAAACTTTATGATGGTATTTTTTCACAGATACAGGGCATGGTTTCAACAACTGTTTTTTTTTCTCTATAGCTTATGTAAGTGCTTTTTTTATTTCTATAGATCTTTCTTTTTGGAAAAAGGTAATTCATAAAACAATACCTGTCCATAAACGATATTATACTTTTTATCATACTTTTAGCAGTGTTGTCTTTCAGTATTTAACAGGAACCATCATTGATATGCTATTTATTGCGATATCATCGTTTATTGTTTTATTCTTATTTCATTTTCCAAATGCATTTTTATATTCTGTGTTATTAGCATTTTAAATTTATTTCCGTATATAGGAGCTACTATAGGAATTGTTTTAATTGGGATTATTGCTTTACTTGAATATAGTAGTTTTCCATGGGTGTTATTTATTGTTATTTTTATTTTACAACAGATAGAAGGTAATTTAGTGCAGCCAATGATTTTTCATAAGACAATGCATGTTCGACCTTTATTAACATTTGTGTTTCTTTTTCATAATGGAGGCAATATTTGGAATATTTGGTGCTTTATTATCTCCTATTGCTGCTGCTATGACACAAATTGCAATTCGAAGCTGGATGCATTCTAAAACAAATGATTCAATTGGAAAATGGGAAGATATCTGGATTGATTTTGATGAGGCTGTCGCAAGTGAAAAAGTAGATGATAGTTGCATGTAGAAAAAGAATTTGTTATAATATGCAAGTCAATAAGAAGATAATGAAAAAGAGGAGTACATGTAGATTCTGGCTTAGAGAGAAGACGGTTGGTGAAAGTCTTTGCATGAAGCTATGTGGAAGGCTGCTTTGGAGTCTTCACGTATCGTCGGCGTTAACGATTTGTAACAGAGGTGTGCTTTGCAGAAAGTGAACTAGGATGGTACCGCGTAATCTATTACGTTCCTGGAAAGGGACGTTTTTTTATGTTTAAGGAGGAAGTTATGAAACAATTAACTGGTAATGAAATTGACAGATGTTCTTAGATTATTTTAAAAAGAACGGACATATGATTGAACCAGGCGCAAGCCTTGTTCCACATAACGATCCTACTTTGTTATGGATCAATGCAGGGGTAGCTGCTTTAAAAAAATATTTTGATGGTTCTGTAAAACCAGATAGTCCACGCATTGCGAATGCGCAAAAATCAATACGTACAAATGATATTGAAAATGTAGGAAAACGGCACGTCATCATACATTCTTTGAAATGCTTGGAAATTTCTCTATTGGGGATTATTTTAAACCTGAAGCAATTCATTTTGCATGGGAATTTTTAACAAGTCCAGAGTATATTGGATTTGAAAAAAGATAGACTGTATATTACGGTTTATAAAGATGATCAGGAAGCTTATGATATTTGGACAAAAGAATGTGGTGTTGATCCATCACACTTGCTGCGTACTGAAGGAAATTTCTGGCAGATTGGTGAAGGACCATGTGGACCAGATACAGAAATTTTTTACGATCGTGGAGAAAAAATATGATCCAGAAGGGTTAGGAGAAAGAGCATTCTTTGAAGAATTAGAAAATGATCGTTATATTGAAGTATGGAATGTTGTATTTTCACAGTTTGATGGAAAAGAAGGAGTCGATCGCAAAGATTATAAAGAACTTCCACAGAAAAATATAGATACTGGAATGGGATTGGAACGATTGACTTGTCTTATTCAGGATGGAGAAACAAACTTTGATACAGATTTATTTTTGCCTTTGATTCATGCAACAGAAGCTTACACAAATTTGAAATATAGTGATCCAAAAAATAAAATGGCATATCGTGTAATTGCGGATCATATCCGTACAGTTACATTTGCTTTAGCGGATGGTGCTTTATTCTCAAATGAGGGAAGAGGTTATGTACTTCGTCGTGTACTGCGTAGAGCTGTTCGTTTTGGTAAAAAATTAAAAATTGAAGATTCTTTTTATGTATAAACTGGTTCCTGTAGTTTATGAAATCATGAAAGATTTCTATCCTTATTTGGAAGAAAAACTGGATTATATCGCAAAACTTGTAAAAGTGGAAGAAGAACGTTTTCATACAACTTTAGCAGACGGTGAAAAACTGTTAATGGATGTGATGGAAGCTAATAAAGAATCAAAATGATTGATGGAAAACAGCTTTCAAACTTTATGATACATATGGATTCCCAATGGAGCTGACAATGGAAATTGCACAGGAAAGTGGGTATACTGTTGATAAAGCTGGTTTTGATGAAGAAATGAACAAACAAAGAGAACGTGCAAGAAATGCACGTGAAGATGCAGAATCTATGAGCAGTCAATCAGCTGATTTGATGAACTTTACAGAAGAAAGTACATTTGTTGGATATGATGAAAGAATGTGCAAAGCTCATGTTATTGGCTTGTTTAAAGATGGGCATAAAGTGGAAGAATTAAATGATGAGGGAGACGTAATTTTGATACGACTGTTTTCTATGCAGAAAGTGGAGGACAGGTTGAGATTGTGGACTTATCGAAGGAGGAGTAACTGCTAAGGTAGTTAATACAATCAAAGCACCTCATAAACAACATTTACACCATGTTGTAATTGAAAACGGAAGTCTTCATATAGGAAGTCAGGTTACATTGTCCGTAGATAATGCAAAACGTGATGTTATCACAAGAAATCACTCATGTACACATTTGCTGCAGAGTGCATTAAAAAATATCGTAGGTTCCCATATTCAGCAGGCAGGAAGCTATGTAAATCATGAATATTTACGTTTTGATTTTACACATTTTGAAAAAGTTGGTGAAGAGCAGTTAAAACAGATTGAAGAGCTTGTAAATCAGTATATTGCAGGACACTATGCTGTTACAAAAGTAGAAATGCCAATTGAAGAAGCGAAAAAAAGTGGAGCTACTGCATTGTTTGATGAAAAATATGGAGATATCGTTCGTGTAGTAACGATGGAGATGTATCAAAAGAGTTTTGTGGAGGCTGCCATGTAAACAACACGCAGGAAATAGGTCTTTTGTAAAATCATCAGTGAAGAAAGTATAGGTTCAGGAGTTCGTCGTATTACTGCAAAAACAGGATATGAAGCATATAGAGAATTCGCTGTAGAAGAAACTATGTTAAAAACATTGTTTCAGATTTAAAATTAAAAGGAATTTCAAAAGTCGAAGAAAAAAGTAGCTCAGGTGCTGAATGAAATGGCAACATTGAAAAAAAGAACTTGCTGCTTTGCAAAATGAAATGTTTACACTGAAAGCTAAAGAATTAAAAGAAGAAATTAAAGAATGCAATGGAAAAACATATTAGTAAAACGTCTTGATGGTGCAGATGCAAATGCATTGAAGGATATTGTTTCTTCTTTGAAAGCAGAAACAGAAAATATTGTAGTGTTCTTTGGCAGTGTTGTGAATGATAAAGTAGTATTTGTTGCTGGTGCAGATAAATTGGCAATTAGTACTGGTATTAAATGTGGAGACTTGGTAAAAGAAGCTGCTGCAGTCTGTGATGGAAAAGGTGGAGGAAGACCAGACCTTGCTCAATCAGGAGGAAAAGATATTACTCGTATTGATGAAGCATTGAAATGATTAAAAATAAACTTTCTTAGGGTTTTCATTTAACATAAAGTACGATAAAATATAAGAAGATAAACGAAGGAGGTAATACGATGAAAGATGTTACAGAGACAATGGCATTTAAATCCGAAGATTTAAAACGTGATAATATCAAACATGTATTACAAAGAAGTAAAAAGAGCACTTGACGAAAGAGGATATAATTCTGTAAATCAATTGGCAGGTTATTTGATTAGTAATGATCCTGCATATATATCTTCTCATAATAATGCTCGTACGATTATTCAAACGGTTGAACGTTATGAGATTATTGAAGAACTTGTTCGAAGTTATTTGGAAGAAGAGGGCGAATGAAAACATTAGGATTAGATTTAGGAAGTCGTACGTTGGGTGTTAGTGTAAGCGATGTTTTAGGATGATAGCTCGTCCAGTAGAAACGATTCGATTTGCAGATGATGATTATGATTCTGCTTTTGAACAGGTAAAAAAATACATAAAAGAATTTCAAGTAAAGACCGTTGTCTTAGGATTACCAAAACATATGAATGGAGATATAGGGGAACGTGGAGAAATTTCGATTATGTTCAAAGAAAACTGGAAACATTAGGATTAGAAGTTGTCTTATGGGATGAGAGATTAACCACAGTAGCTGCACAGAAAATATTAATCAGTGCAGATGTATCTAGAAAAAAAGAAAAAGATAATAGATCAGATGGCTGCTGTACAAATTTTGCAAAAGTTATCTGGATAGTAAAAATTAGGGCTATATGCCCCTTGCTTATAGGAGGTAAAATATGCTGGATTCAAATAGTCTTTATGTAACAGATGAAAATGGAAATGAGAAACGAATGGAAATTTTGTTTACGTTTGATGATGAAAGTCGTAATAAGCGATATGTTGTTTTTTTTTGCAGATCCGGAAGTAGAGAGTGATGAGGTGTTTGCTTCTGCTTATGATGATGATGGACATCTGCTTCCTGTTGAGACAGAGGAAGAATGGCAGATGATTGAAGAAGTAATCGGGGCTTTCCGTGATGATGAAGAGGAATAAAAGCTATGGATCATTGCTGGTGCAATAGCGATTGTACTTGTAATTATAATAGGCGGAATTTTATACTATAATTCTCAATTAAAAGCAGTTTCTAAACAGAAAGATGAAGTTATATTCGAAATCAAGCAAGGAGAACCACAACCTGAAATTTTAAAATCTTTAGAAAAAGAAAATCTTATAAAAAATGCTGATATGGCAAAGATCTGTTTGAAATTGAATGGATTGAGTGATATGAAATATGGTATTTTTAAGCTGGATCGCTCATGGGATACAAAACAAATTTTGGAAACGCTAAATGATGCTACAAAAGCGAAGCAAAATGAAACAATGATTACTTTTAAAGAAGGCATGTGGGCAAAAGATGTTGCACTTACATTGAAAAAGAATTAGGCGTTTCATCAAAAGAATTAATATCTTTATGGAATGATGATGCGTATCTGAATACTTTGATTCAGAAATATCCATTTTTGACAAAGGATATTTTGAATGAAGATGTTCGTGTAAAATTAGAAGGTTACTTGTTCCCTGAAACTTATGTTTTTAGTAAAAAGGCTACTCCTGAACAGATTACAGAAACATTCCTTGATCATTTTTTAACAATTTATCAAAAAATATGAGAAGGATATCAAAGAAAGTGGTCAAAGCATACATGATATTATAAAACTAGCAAGTATGGTTCAGTATGAGGCTAGTACGAAAAGGATATGGAATTAGTTGCAGGTGTATTTTATAATCGTTTGAAAAAGGTATGAAACTGGAGTCAATGTTACAGTTTGTTATGCTTATATGATGATTTAACAAGTGGAGAAGATTGTGAAATTCAATATAATATCGATTCTCCATACAATACATATAAGATTGAAGGTCTTCCTGTTGGTCCTATTTTAAACCCAGGAGAAGATGCTATTGCGGCTGTTTTACATCCTGAAAAGAGTGATTATTTGTATTTTGTTGCAGATATCTATGGTGATGGAAAAGTTTATTATGCGAAAACATATGACGAACAGTTAAAGAATCAGGAAAAATTTAATTTAAATAAGTAGGTAGTGAATATGAAGAAACCATTGATTATAGGAATTGCCGGTGGAAGTGCTTCTGGTAAATCGTCTATCTCTGCACAATTAAAAGAACGTTATGAACAAAGTGGTTCGGTTGTTATTATTCGACAGGATGACTACTATAAAGATCAAAGTGAAAAACGATGGAAGAACGAGTGAAAACAAATTACGATCATCCATTTGCGTTTGATAATGATTTATTAGTAGAGAATTTACAAAGCTTATTAAAAGGGTGAAGAAATCAAAAACCTATTTATGATTTTGTTAATCACACACGTTCTTCTAAAACAGAAGTAGTTAAACCAAGTGATGTTATTGTTTTAGAAGGTTTATTCATTTTAGAAGAAGAAAAATTAAGAAGTCTTTGTGATATGAAACTATTTGTAGACACAGATGCAGATGTTCGCTTTATTAGAAGACTCATACGTGATGTTAAAGAGCGAGGCAGGACACTTGATTCTGTTGTAGAACAATATCAGACAACCGTACGTGTAATGCACAATCTGTTTGTAGAGCCAAGTAAGCGTTATGCGGATGTTATCATACCGGAAGGCGGAAAAAATAGTGTTGCACTGGATTTACTGATAACGAAAATCAGTAGTATTATTAAAGAAAACATGGTATAATACCAGTCGTTAGGAGTGAAATTATGGCGGATGAAAAATTTTTTGTAACCAAGGAAGGTTTAGATGAACTTTTAAAAGAACAAGATAATCTGCTTCATGTTGTTCGTGACGAAGTTATTCGTGAACTTCAGGAAGCTCGTGCACAGGGGGATCTTAGTGAAAATGCGGATTATGATGCTGCTAGAGATCGTCAGGCTCGTGTAGAAGCACGTATTCGTGAACTGGAGGCTATGATCGCCAATGCGGAAATCATTGAAGAAGACAAATCAAAATCTACTGCAAAAAGTGTAGGATTAGGTTCTACTGTTACTATTTTAGACCTTTCTACAAATGAAGAAGAAACATATTCTATTGTAGGTTCTATTGAGGCCGATCCTTTAAATGGGAAACTTTCTAATATTACCCCACTTGCTGTATCTTTGATGGATCATAAAGTTGGAGATACTGTAGAAATTCAGGGTGTGGAAGAGCCATATTCAGTAAAAATTATTTCTTTAAAATAAAATTTGTATTTTGACCTGTGACTTCGTATTTCTTTATGTAGGAGGGATTTTATGAAGTTTGCAGGTTTTTTTTTTGTGTTATAGCACTTATGGTTTTGTTTTATGCAAGAAATAATGCTATAGACATGACACAGTTTCAAACAGATACAAAAAAAAGTAGAGATAAAGGGAGAAGTAAGATCTCCGGGAGTTTATGAAGTTGATTGGAATGCAACTGTGGCAGATGTTTTAAAAGAGGCAGGAGGAAGTTTAGAAAAACGCAGATATATCTTCTATTAATTTAAGCAGAAATATAGAAAATGAAGCAGTTATTGTAGTAGATAAAAACAAGAAGAAAAGAAAATTTCCATAAACAGTGCCACCGTTGAAGAATTAGATGAATTGCCTGGTATAGGGCCTTCAATTGCTCAAAGAATTGTAGAATATAGAAACCACCATTCTTTTCAAACGTTGGAAGATCTGAAAGAAGTAAAGGGTATCGGAGATAAGTTGTTTCAAAAAATAAAAGATAGGATTATGTTATGAAGGGATGCTGGCTCTTCTATGCTTGTTTAAGCATTTTTGCTTTTTGTGGGGCGATACCCCCTTTTATCAAATTTGTATATTATTTCTTATTTTTTGACTTTTCATAAAAAAATAAGAGGTTGCAAAAAGGTATTGTTATTGTTTTGCTTTTATTATGTCGCTGTTATATTCCTATACCAAAAGATAAGCCTAATCCGGTTACTTTAAGATATTAGAAATCAAATCTAGTTATGTTGTAGCTTCAGATGGAAAGCATAAAGTTATTCTCTATGGGTTGGAGAATCCCAATTTTGATAATGTGTATCTTGTAAAAAAAAGAATTTCGTGAAATTGATACGATTCATAATTTTACGGTTTCTCCTTTGAAAACTGGTTAAAAGAAAATATCTTTTATGAAACACAACTTGATAATTCAAAATTGGTAAAGCAGGGAACTCTGTTCGACATATGATCTACGAAATGATTTCTAATCGAAGTGAAGAAGAAACAACATTTTAAAGCTATGTTGTTTGGTGTAAATAAAGAAGATGCTTCTTTTCTTTTTGTTATCAAGTGGTATGCATATTGGTTTCTTATTGATGCTGGAAAGAAAATTTAAAAAGGTTTATGAAAGAAGAAACAGGACAACTATTAATATTGTTACAGCTGTTAGTTTTAGCTGCATGTTTTACATTAAGCAATTCTGTTCTTCGCTTATTGTGCTTTTATACAGCGAATTTGTTTTTATTCAAAGAAAATAGAAAAGATCAATTAGGGTTAGGTATGTTTTTTATTATGTTTCTTGCACCTTACATGGTGTTTGAAATTTCCTTTATTCTTCCATGTATATTTCGCCTAGCTTATATGTTCAATGTGAAGAAGATGCCAAAATCATATGTAAGCATATCTGTACTGTTTCCTTTGCAACTATTCTATTATCATGAGGTAAATCCAATACAAATATTTTTATTTCGATTTTTTAAGAATCGTATATGCTGTATTTTATTTTCTGGCACTTCTTACTTTATTGCCGTTTGTGCCTTATTTTTCTATATATCAAGATATTTTAAATACATTGTCTTCTATAGAAAAAATCGGATTTACAATTTTGGTACCGCATCTATGTGGTGGATAGTTTTATGGTTTTATATTTTTTACGCATTATTAGCTATAAAAAGAAAAAAAGATTTGATAAGACAGGGATTTCTTTTGGCTTTCTTTTTTGCAATGCCGTATTTAAATCCCTTTGCACAAGTGTATATGCTTGATGTAGGACAAGGAGATTGCAGTGTTGTAATTCTTCCATATCGTTCAAAAGTCATTATGATAGATGTAATGGGACATTTAACAAAAATATACCAGAAGATATTATCGTGCCTTTCCTTCATGCGAAAGGAATACGAAAGATTGATACTTTAGTTGTAACGCATGATGATTTGGATCATAGTGGAGGTAAAAACAATTAGAAAAATTAATATCTGTTGATAATGTCGTAAATGTAAAAGAAAAAGCCAAAATATATGAAGAGGATTGGATGAAATTTTTACTTCTTGATTATAAAGGAGAAGATGCAAATGAAAACAGTATTGTTACCTATATGCAGTTTTATGATACATCCATCTTATTTATGGGGATTTAGGAATCAAAGGAGAAAAAGAATTACTAAAGCAATATCCTAAGTTACAAGCTGATATACTGAAAGTTGGACATCATGGAAGTTCTAAGTTCATCTTCTGTTTTCCTTCATACACTGCATCCTAAATTAGCATTGATATCTGCAGGAAGGAACAATCGTTATCAACATCCTCATCAAAACGTGATAGAAAATTTACATAAAGAAAATATTCATGAGCTGACAACAAAAGAAAAAGGTGCCGTATCTATAAAAATATGTAAATATTTTTATTTTTACAAGACGGTAGAGCAGGAATTTGGTATAATAACATAGGTGATGTTAATGAATTATGTGTTGTATGGAGAGGAACAATATCGTTTAAAAGGACTTTGGAAACGATAGTAAAAGAATACCTTCCGGATGAAAATGATTTGAATTTAATTCGTTATGATGCAATGCATACAGATATAGCAGCGATTATAGAAGATGCTATGACAGTGCCTTTTTTTTTCTTCGTACAAAGTTATCATCGTTGATCATGCTAATTTTTGTCGACCTTAAATAATACAGCATGTGACATAAAAGTTTAGAGTCATATCTTCAAAATCCATGCGATAGTACAGTTCTTATTTTTACAGGTGACTTTGCAAAGCTAGACACTCGCAAAAAGTTGTAAAAACAATAAAAAAACGTGGAAGGTTTTTAGAATTTAAAAAGTTAGATGAGCTTGGTAAAAATAGTGTTGTAAATGAAGAAATACAGAAAAAAGAAAACTGAATATTACAGGAAACGCATGAAACAAATTCTATTAAAACGGTTACCATTGGATATGGAAACGATACAAAAGGAAATGGATAAACTGGAACTTTATCAGGGGTTCTCGATGAAAATGTAGTTTCATCTCTTATTAATAGACCGTTAGAAGAAGATGTATTTCAACTTGTTGATGCTGTTGTAAAAAAAAACAAAGGAAAAGCTTTTCATATATGGCAGGATTTATGTGTCTCAAATACAGATGCAATTTATTTGATTGCTCTTTTGGCGGGACAGTTTCGGTTTTTGTTTGAAGTCAAGAATCTTATGGTAAAAAGGGTATGAAAAAGATGAAATAGCTCATGCTTTGAATGCCCATCCATATCGTGTGAAACTTTCCATGGAGAAAGCTAGAAGCTTATCTATCAAGTCATTGATGGCTATGCTTGATAAGCTTGCTAGTTTAGATCAGAAATTAAAAAGCGGATTACTGGATAAAAACTTGGGTTTGAAATGTTTTTATTGGAGTTATAGAGAGGATTAAGTATGAAATCATTAAAAAGAGTTATATCGAATTGGACCGGGACCTTCATCTTCCCATACATTAGGGTCCGCAAAAGCAAGTTTAATTTTAAAATCGTTATTTCGATGCTTATCGCTATGAAGTAGAACTTTATGGTTCCTTGTCTTTGACAGGAAAGGGGCATCTTACAGATTACATTATTATTGAAACGATGAAACCGAAAGAATGTCGTGTGTTTTTTAAGGCAAAAGCGGATTTAAAACATCCAAATACAATGAAGCTTCTTGCATTTAATAAAGAAGATGAGCTGTTAGGAGAAATGACAGTATATTCCGTTGGAGGAGGAGCTATCCTTATTGAAGGAGAAGAATGCGGAGAAGGGCAAGATGTCTATCCACATCATAGCTTAAAAGAAATTCAGGAATATTGTTTTGCAAAAGAGATGGAGTTATGGGAATACGTAGATGCCTTTGATCCGATGGATGATTATATTGAGAAAATTATGGAACAGATGATGGCTACTGTTGAAAGTGGTTTATCTAAAGAAGGAGTTCTTCGGGATCTTCATTTGGAAAGAATAGCGAAAGAATTAAAAGATAAAGGCAGATTCATGTAAAAGTGCGGTTGAAAAAAGAAAAACTTCTATTATCTGCATACGCATATGCTGCCAGTGAGGAAAATGCTGGTGGCAGTATGACGGTTACAGCTCCAACATTAGGAAGCAGTGGTATACTGCCATCTCTTGTAACGTATTATCATAAAGATTTGGGGTATGAAAAAGAAATTATCTGTAAAGGTTTAAAAGTTGCAGGACTATTTGGAAATTTGATTAAAGAGAATGCGACTATTAGCGGTGCACAGGGCGGATGTCAGGCAGAAATAGGTGCAGCAGTATCTATGGGAGCGGCGATGGTTGCTTATTTAAGAGGATTAAATGCGGCACAGATTGAATATGCTGCTGAAATCGGTATCGAACATCATTTAGGATTGACATGTGATCCTGTTGGTGGATATGTTATGATTCCTTGTATAGAACGTAATGCTGTTGGAGTGCTGCGTGCTATCGATGCTGCGATTATTGCACAAGGGGTAAGTGAAGTTAGAGATCATAAAGTAAGTTTTGATATGGTGGTAAATACGATGAATTATACGGGAAAGAAGATACCGTTAGAATTAAGAGAAACTTCATTAGGTGGTTTGGCAACCGTTGTTCCTATTCAAAAATAGAGTGAAATTTTATAAAAAAAGGCAGGCTTATCAATAAGGGATAAATCTGCCTTTTACAACTTATAATGGGATTTTAGATATCTTTTACATCACAAAAACAAAAGCAATAAAATGAAGGATACTTGCTAGATTTATAAAGATATGCCAAATGGAATGAAAATATCGTTTATCAGGATGTGAGTAGAAGAAAGCACCAATGGTGTACATAATCCCTCCACCTACAACTAAACCAAGAAATAAAGGGGTAGAGTTACGGATTAAGGTAGGAATAAAGAAAATAGCAGTCCACCCATAATCATATAAATTGTCATGCTTAATTTTGGAAATGAGCGAGTAGCAATTGATTTTAATAGAATTCCTCCAAGAACTGCACCCCATTCGATGATTAACACAAGAATTCCTTGCCACCCCTTGATCAAACACAAGGCAACAGGTGTATAGCTTCCTGCAATTACCAAAATAAATACAGATATGATCAAGTTTTCGAAAAACATATTTATGATTTGTTCAAAGGGCATACAATGATACAATGTTGAAACAAGAAACATCAAAAAAGACAAAGAATGAAGATGGAGATTGCAACACTTTTAACAAGGCCGCTGGTCTCATATGAAAATACGGCTGCTACAGGCAAAGAACATAAACATAAAAAGCCATAACTCCATGAGTTACACAGTTGGCGATTTCCTCACCAAGCCCTAATTTATACATGTCTCGCATTGTTTGTTGTTCCATGAAGCATCACCCTCCAATTATTGTTCATTTTAGCACAACACTATATTGAAAACAACCAATGTTTTTTATTATATGCACAACGAATGTAAAAGTTATTGAAAAAATTGAAATTCCTAGAAAGGATATTGAAAAACATGTTATAATAATAACTGATACTTAAAAAATACAGATGTATATCTGTTTTGTCTGATTGGAGGCATATATGTTTTTAAAACGGATAGAACTGCAGGGATTTAAATCTTTTGCGGATAAATCAGTCATTAGCTTTGATTCCGATGTGATAGGCATTGTTGGGCCAAATGGATGTGGGAAAAGCAATATTAACGATGCTATTCGCTGGGTGCTTGGTGAACAAAGTGTTAAATCACTTCGTGGAAACAGTATGAGTGATGTTATATTTAATGGTTCTACACAAAGAAAACCAGTTAATATGGCAGAAGTTACTTTAGTTTTTTTGATAATTCAAAACATGTTTTGAATGTAGAATATGAAGAAGTAGAAGTTACTAGAAGACTGCATAGACAAAGTGGAGAAGGGGGAATACTTTATTAACCGTACACCATGCCGCTTGAAAGATATATTAAATTTAGTTATGGATACAGGGCTTGGAAGAGATTCGCTTTCCATCATTTCGCAAGGAAATATATCTGCATTTGCTGATGCAAAACCAGAAGAGCGAAGGGCTTTGTTTGAAGAAGCTGCGGGTGTTGCCAAATATAAAAGCGGAAAAATGAATCCTTGGGAAAATTAAATCGTACACAAGATAATCTTTCTCGTTTAGAGGATATTATCGTGGAGCTGGAACGTCAAGTAAATCCATTAAAACGTCAGGCAAAAAAGCTGAAGTTTATAAAGAGAAAAAAAGCAGAACTGGAAAAAGTAGAAATTAGTGTACTTGTTGATGAAATTGAAAAATTAAACAAAGAAATTGAAGCTTTAAAACAAAAAGCATTTGATTTGGAAACAAAGAAAGCTATGTGTGAAACGACGATTGCAGTAGAAGATACAAAAAATAGTGAACTTCGCTCTGAAATGTATCAGCTGGATAGAGAGATTAACAAGTTGCAGGAACGTTTTGCTAAATTGACAGAAGATTCTCGTGTATTGGAAGCACGAAAAATTGAAATGGATGAAAAAAGAAAAGTATGCTATTGAATTTGCCAACAGTGCTGAAAAAAGCGAAAGAATTAAAGGCTATGATGGAAGAAGCTCATTATGAGTATGAAGATCATAAGAAACGTGCACAGAGCTTGGAAACGGATTTGGCATTATATAAGGAACAAAGTGCGAATTTGGAACATGACATATCTTATTGTACGCAAGAGACAGCGCAGGCAAATGCAATTTTAAATCGTCTGCAAAATCGAAAAGATGTCTTAGAAAATCTTGCTAGACAACCTTTTAATCATCAACAGGCTGTCAAATCTATTTTAGATGCAAATTTAAATGGTATTTTAGGTGTTGTATCGCAGATATTTAAGCCAAGAGCAAATTATGAAACAGCAATTTCTAATGCATTGGGCGGAGCCATGTATCACATTGTTTCAAAAGATGAAGCCAGTGCACGTCATGCGATTGGTTTCTTAAAGAAAAATAAAAGTGGTCGTGCAACATTTCTTCCTTTAACGGTAATAAAGCCAAGAGCTATGAACAATGAACATAGGATACTGGCAGAAAATAGCAAAAGGATTTCTAGGGTGGCTTCTGATTTTGTAGAAAATGAAGAACGTTTTTGTGATTTAAGAGATTCTTTGTTAGGAAATGTAGTAATTGTAGATCAGCTTATCAATGCGAATGAGATTGCTAAAGTACTGCGCTATCAATATAAAATTGTTACTTTAGACGGTGACATTGTTAATCGAGGCGGAAGTATGACAGGTGGTCAAGGGAAAAAATAATACAACGCCACTTACTATTCAAAAAGAACTCACTTCGTTATTACAAAGCCTTGATGGACAGCTGTTAAAGGTTGAAGGATTACAGTCACAGCTTTCCAGCTTGCAGGCACGAAAAGACAGGGTATCTTCTGATATAGTACAGCTGCAGATTTCTTTGGCACAGCTTGATCCTATCGTAAAAGCGAAATGGGCAAAATATGAACGTTTGAAAACAGATTATGAACAAATTGCGCCAAAAGATGAAGAAATGCAGCAAGAGCTGATGGATGATGATATTGTTGTTCGTTTGAGTCGTTTGCATTCTGAAATAGATGAAATCAGTTCCCAAATGAAAAGCAAGCGAGAACGCAGAATGAAAGCAGGAAGTGAAGTTGAACGTAAAGATACACAAATTCGCCAGTTAAGAAGAGATTTGAATATTCTGCAAAATGATGAAAGAGAAGTAGAAGTACAGCAGGCGAAAGCAGAAACTCGTTTGGAAACAGCATTAGAGCGATTGAGTTCTACTTATGAAATGACGTTTACATATGCACAAGAGCAAAAAGTAGAAATGGATATGGAAGAAGCTCGTAAAAAGTTGCTATTTTACGACAAGAAATAAGTTCTTTAGGAAATGTAAACTTAGATGCACCGCAGGAATATGCGGAAATTTCCGAACGTTTTGAATTTTTAAGCAAACAAAAGAGGATCTTTTAAAAGCAAAAGATAAAATTCTAAGTGCGATTGATGAAATGGATGAAATCATGATCAAACAGTTTACGGAAATGTTTGAGAAAATCAATTCAGAATTAAATGATGTTTTCCGTTCTTTATTTGGAGGGGGAAAAGCACGTCTGTTTATGGTTGATCCAGAAGATGTTTTAAATACTGGTATTGATATTGATGTACAGCCTCGGGAAAAACAGTACAAAATATTCGCTTATTTTCTGGTGGAGAAAAAAGTTTAATTGCGATTTGTGTCTTGTTCTCTATTCTAAAAGCAAGAACGATGCCACTATGTATATTCGATGAAGTAGAGGCAGCATTAGACCAGGCAAATGTTGAACGTTTTGCGAAATATATTTCAAAATTTCGTGGGAAAAGTCAATTTATTGTTGTTACACATCGCCCAGTACAATGGCACAATGTGATGCGTTATATGGTGTTACGATGCAGCAAAATGGAGTGTCACAATTACTGAAGGTTAAATTACAGGATGCCATTCATATGATTGATAAAGAAGAGGTGAAAGCATAATGGGTATTTTTTCAAAATTAAAAATGCATTTTCTTCAAAAAATGATCAGGATCGTTATCTGAAAGGATTAGACAAATCTAAGAAATCATTTTCTGAAAGAATACGTCGTCTAGCGCTTGGGTTTAGCGGGATAGATGAAGATTTTTTTAGAAGAATTGATGATTGTTTTGCTGGAAGCTGATATTGGAATTAAGACAGCACAGAAAATTGTTGATGAAGTTGAGACTAGAGCAATGGATCAAAAATTAAAACCTTTGATCAAATTACAGAATGCCTGATTGAAGTTATGCGCGATATGTATTGTGATCATGAGGATAAGCCATTTCACAAAAAATACGGAAGGTCCAACAGTTATATTAATGGTTGGGGTCAATGGTAGTGAAAAAAACAACAACGACTGCCAAACTTACAAAAAGATTTTTAGAAAAAGGTAATAGTGTTGCTTTAGCTGCAGCAGACACATTCCGTGCAGGTGCGATTGATCAGCTTGCTGTATGGGCACAGCGCTTAGGTGTTACCTGTATCAAAGGAAGAGAAGGTGGAGATCCAAGTGCTGCATTAGTAGATGCTTGTCGCTATGCAAAAGAAAATAACATAGATTATTTAATTGGAGATACAGCAGGGCGTTTGCAAAATAAAGCAAACTTGATGAAAGAATTGGAGAAAATGCATCGTGTTGTATCTCGTGAAATTCCCTGGTGCGCCACATGAAGTATGGCTAGTGCTGGATGCAACTACAGGGCAAAATGGAATTTCACAGGCACAGATTTTTTTGGAAACTACAAATGTAACAGGAATTATTCTAACAAAGCTGGATGGTACAGCAAAGGGTGGAATTGTTATTGCTATTCGTGATTTACTAGGTCTTCCTGTAAAATACATTGGTCTTGGAGAAAAGAAGATGATTTAAGAGAATTTGATATTGATTCTTATTTATATGGAATGTGCGAGGATCTTTTAAGCAATGATTGAGAAAAACAGAGGAAATGAACGCATTGCTTGATGCTTATGAGATGTTATTGACTGATAAACAAAGAGAAATTATGTCGCTGTATTACAAAGAAGATTTTTCTTTATCAGAAATTGCAGAGGAGCTTTCAGTTTCTCGTGCAGCAGTGAATGATCATATAAAAAAGAAGTACGCATGTTTTACAGGATTATGAAAAAAACTGCACCTTGTTAAGAATTATGAAACAAGAATGGAAATTTATGATAAAATAAAAAAGGTTAGTAATGAAGAGATTTTATTACTGATAGAACAGCTAGAAAGTTTAGAAAATTAGGAGGATATTATGACAAAATTATTTCAGTAAACGCAGGTAGTTCATCTTTAAAATTTCAGCTTTTTGAAATGCCGGAAGAAACAGTTTTAACAAGTGGTATTGTTGAAAAATTGGTTTTGAAGATGCTATCTTTACAATTAAAAGTAAATGGAGAGAAAGTTAAAAAGTATTGCCAATTCCTGATCATACAAAAGCAGTTTTTTATTGTTAGAAGCTTTAGTAGAATATAAAATTGTAGAAAGTTTAGATGAAATCAAAGGTGCAGGACATCGTGCAGTGCATGGTGGAGAAATCTTTAAAGAAAGTGTTCCAGTAACAGATGAAGTTGTAGAACAGTTCTCATCTTTAAATGAATTAGCTCCATTGCATAATCCAGCTGGATTAATTGGATATAATGCTTTTAAAGAAAATCTTCCACATTGCAAACATGCCTTTGTGTTTGATACAGCATTCCATCAGACAATGCCAGGAAAGCTATATTTATGCATTGCCAATTCGTTATTATAACGATTATAAAATCCGTCGTTATGGTTTCCATGGAACATCTCACAAATATGTTTCTCAAAGATGTGCTGAATTAATGGAAAAACCATTAGAAGATACAAAAATCATTACATGTCATTTAGGTAATGGGGCAAGTATTACAGCAGTAGATGGTGGTAAATCTATCAATACATCTATGGGATTTACACCACTTGCAGGTGTTATGATGGGTACACGTTGCGGTGATATTGACCCTGCTATTGTCACTTACATCATGAAAAAAGAAGGATTAAGCATTGAAGAAGTAAATGATGTTATGAATAAACAATCAGGTATGTTAGGGGTATCTGGAATTAGTTCTGATGCTCGTGATATTGAAGATGGATTTAAAGAAGGAAACCAGCTGCAATTTTAACAACTGAAGTATATGTTAATCGTGTAATTAATACTGTTGGAGGATATTATGCACAGTTAGGTGGTGCTGATGCTATCGTGTTTACTGGTGGTATTGGAGAAAATGATACAAATATCCGTAAGTTGATTTGCAATCGTTTAAAAGATGCATTTGGTATTGTTCTTGATGAAGAAATAAATTCTTGCAGCAGAGGGAAAGAAATTTTACTTTCTAAGCCAGAAAGTAAAATTCAGGTATGGTTAATTCCTACAAATGAAGAATTAATGATTGCTCGTGATACATACCGCTTGATTGGAGAATAATGAAAATACTATGTTTGAACTGATTGAGAAATATGATGTGATTACAATTTTTCGTCATGTTTCTCCAGATAGTGATGCGCTGGGTTCTCAGTTTGGCTTAAAACAGTGGATCATGGATACATATCCAAATAAACAGGTATTTGCTTTAGGTTATGAAAATTCAAAAAGCAAGGAGAATGTATATCCATGCAGCGACCAGACAGATGATGAAACAATCAAGAAAAAGTTTAGCAATTGTTCTTGATACTGCAAACGCTAAACGTGTGGATGATTCACGTTTTCAATCAGCTACTCATATCTTGAAAGTCGATCATCATATCCTGGTAGATAGCTTTGCAGATACAGAGATTGTTGATGATCTGGCAGGGAGCAACTTGTGAAATTCTAAAGTGGAATGTTTATGGAAAACGGATATAAACTTTCCGCAGCATGTGCACAGTATTTATATGGAGGATTGATTGCGGACACTTTACGTTTCTCTATTCCTACAATTAAGCCGCACACATTAACAATTGCCTCTTATCTTGTAGGATGCGGAGTTGATGTTGCAAAAGCAAATGCAGATAATTTTTCGACATCTTTAAAACAATATCGCTTTGAAAACTTTATTCGTTCCAACTGTACGGTAATAGAGGATACTTTTGCTTATATGATTGTACGCAGAGAAGATTATGAGCGCTTTGGCTTAACTTTTGAAGAGGCTAAAGAAAAAGTATTTGTTATGGGTGGAGTTCATGAATTTTAGCTTGGGCATTATTTACTGAAAAAGAAAAAGATGAATTTGGACAACCTCGTTTTAATGGAAGCCTTCGCTCACAGCATACGCAAATTACAGATATCGCTATGAAATATCATGGTGGAGGACATCGCTATGCATGTGGAGTTAAATGATTTAACATTAGAGGATATAGATTCTTTGGTAACATCCTTATTAAATAGAGTGAAAGAAGAAACAGAAGTCAAATGATTTCTGTTTCTTTGCATATTTTGATTAAAATAAAGCAACATATGGTAAATATAAAAAAGGTGGAGGTGGCTTTATGAGTGTGGCCTTGCATGTTCGAAGTTCTTATACACTATTACAAAGCACATTAACGATTCCTCAAATTGTAGAATGTGCAAAAAACATGGATATAAAGCAGTTGCTTTAACGGATAAGCAAGTTCTGCACGGTGCCATGCAGTTTTATCATGCCTGTAAAGAAGCAGCAATAAAACCTATTTTGGGTATGGAAGTAGATGTTGTAGAAGGAGAAAATATTTTTGGTTTTGTATTGCTGGCAAAAAAAATGATGATGGTTACAAGGATTTAATGAAATTATCAACGCTTCTAAATACAGAACAGCATGTTTCTTTATCTTTGGAAGAATTAATGTTATATACAAAACATTGTGTTGTTATAACAAATGGTGATCAAAATAAAATGGAAACCATGCTGTTGAAAGAAGACTGGGAGGAAATGAAATTATTTTTTAGCTCAATGTAACTCTTATTTTTCAGATTTTTATGTTTCTATAGCTAGAAATGACAGCCCACTTTTAAAACAAAAAATGTACAATTAAAACGCCTTTGTAAAAGTATGGAAATAAAGACAGTAGCATTGTCTCGGATTTATACTGCGGATGCACAGGATGATCTTATTTTTAAAACATTATGTGCAATTAAACAAGGGGTATCTTTAGAAGATAAAATGTTAAACTATAGTCCAAGACGTTATTTTCGATCTCAGGAAGAAATGGAACAATTGTATGATTCTGATGACCTTATGATGAGCAATATGATTTCAGATATGTGCAATGTTACAATGTCCTTTCCAAAAGCACAGCTCCCTAAATTTAAAAACCGCTATGGTGTGAACAGTGATGAATTTTTGAAAATCTTTGTCACAAGGGGTTAGAAAAGCGTATGGGATTTAAACAAATCCGCAAGTTTATCAAAAAAGCGACTTTCTTATGAGTTGGATATTATTATACGTATGGGATTTGCGGATTACTTTTTAATTGTGTGGGATTTTATACGCTTTGCGAAAACAAAAAACATTTATATTGGACCGGACGAGGAAGTGCAGCAGGATCTCTAGTATCTTATTGTTTGGGAATTACACATGCAGATCCTATTCGATATCACTTGCTGTTTGAACGTTTTTGAATCCGGAACGTGTATCTATGCCGGATATTGATACCGATTTTCCAGATGATCGAAGAGAAGAGGTCATTCAATATGTATATGAACTTTATGGAAAACATCATGTAGCACATATCATTACCTTTAATACGTTAGGGGCAAAGCAGGTGTTAAGAGATGTAGGGAAAGCAATGATGGTACCGATAAGGCAAATTGATTCTTTGTGTCGTTTGGTGCCAAACAAATTAAAAGTTACTTTACAGGATGCATATGATGATGAGCCTCGCTTTAAACAAATGATAAACTCCTCTGAAACCTTAAAGAAACTATTTGCTATAAGCCAGCGTTTAGAGGGACTTCAAGACACTCTTCCTTACATGCTGCAGGTATTATTTTAAGTCGTGAACAAATAGAAGAAGTATGTCCTTTGATTGATGTGGATGAAGGGATTTGTGCTACACAGTTTACCATGGAATATATGGAAGAATTAGGTCTTATTAAAATGGATTTTTTAGGACTTAGAAATTTAACGATTATTGATGAAATAGTTTCTCAGCTGCATAAAAATGGACATGCAATTGATATTATGAAAATACCTCTAAATGATAAGAAAAACATTTGATCTTATTCAATCGGTAGATACAATGGGGGTGTTTCAGTTAGAAAGTGAAGGAATGAAAAGTCTTATACGTAAAATAAAGCCTAGAAACTTTGAGGATATTGTTACAACGATTGCCTTGTTCAGGCCGGGACCTATGGAAAATATACCAGAATACTTAAAAAGAAGAGAACATCCGGACACGATTGACTATATACATCCTGATTTTAAAGATATCCTTGAAAATACATATGGAATCATGATTTATCAGGAACAAATCATGCAGATTGCACAACGCATGGCAGGTTTTTCTTTAGGAAAAGCGGATAATCTTAGAAAAGCCATTAGCAAGAAAAAAGGAGATCAGCTGCAGAGTTTTCGAAAAGAGTTTGTGGAAGGATCTATTAAAAAGGGTATGAAAAACACTTGCAGAGCACGTATACGAATTGATCATGAAATTTGCTAATTATGGATTTAATCGTTCTCACTCTGTTGCTTATGGTATGATCGCATATCAAATGGCATATTTAAAAGCAAATGCGCCACAGTATTTCTTTCGTTCTTTATTAAATAGTGTGATTGGTTCAGAAATAAAAACAAGTGAATATATTTTTGAAGCAAAGAAAAGAAAACTAACTGTATTGCCTCCTTCTGTAAATAAAAGTAGTTCTTTATATGAAATAGAACAAAATTGCTTGCGTTTTCCATTACAGGGAATCAAAGGGATAGGCAGTGCTGTTAGTACACAAATTTTAAAAAAGAAAGAGAAAAAAGAGGAGAATTTAAAGATTTCTTTTAATTTTACAGCTCGAATGTGCGGTAATAAAATTGGAAAGAAAACGATAGAACTTTTGATATGGGCGGGTGCTCTTGATGAATTTCATATGAATCGTACATCTTTTGTCTGCTTCTTTAGACGATGCTATACGTTATGGTGATTTGGTAAAAATAGAAGATGAGGATCAGATGTTGTTTGATTTTACAATTGTAAGTAAGCCGGCAACAACTTCTTTGAAAGAAAATAATGCATGGAAGCTGGAGAAAGAAAAGGAAGTATTAGGTTTTTATCTGTCTGCACACCCGATTTCTATGCTGCGTGAGCGCATAAACCCTAATTTAAGAACATTTGCGTCTTTACAAACATATCGTGGATATGCAGCATTTATATGTGTTATTGAACGAACACGTCAGCATCGCACAAAACGAGGAGATTTAATGTTGTTTGTGGTAGCAGCAGATGAAACAATGAAGTTTGATCTGGTATGCATGCCTGATATTTACGCAGTTCATCAAAAGATTTAATGAAAGGGAACTATTTATATGTAGAAGGAAAAATTGAAAAAAGAAGGTTCTTGTTTAGTTAAAAAAAATTACCAAAATAGAAAAAGAAGAAAATATTAATCCATAAAATGTTGCATTAAAAAATCTTTATGTTAACATAATGGTGTTGTATGTCCTCTTTTGATTTACAACCGCACAAACAAAGGTTTAAAGTATGGAAACATCACCTTGCTTGGCGAGTCTTAAAAATGAAGGAGGTGCGATTCATGTACGCAATTATTGAAACTGGAGGAAAACAGATCCGTGTTGAAGAAGGTTCTACAATCTTCGTAGAAAAATTGGATGTAGCTGAAGGAGAAACAGTAGTATTTGATAAAGTAGTAGCTTACTGCAACCGTTCACTTCGCGTAGGTACTCCATATGTAAAAGGTGTTAAAGTAAACGCTAAAGTTGAAAAACAGGGGGAAAGCTAAAAAAATCATCGTTTACAAATACAAAGCGAAAAAAGGTAGCTCTCACCGTAAACAGGGACACCGTCAGCCATACACTAAATTAACTATCGAATCTATCGAGGCTTAATTTTTATGGTAAAGGTAAAGGTTGAACGCAGTCATAAAAGAAATCGTTACTATTAAGATATTCGATCATGCTGGATATGCGGATGCAGGACAAGATCTTGTTTGTGCAGGAGTGAGTTCTATTTCTGTTGGTATGATGAACGCGTTGGATCTGCTAGTTCCTGAAACATGTATCTTTCAATTGAAAGAAGCATATGTAGAAATTAAAACAAAGCAGAGTAATGAAAGACTTTACTTCTTTTGGAAGGAATGTTAGTTCAGTTAAAGACTCTGCAGGAAAGTTACAGCTCATATATTACAATAAATGATCAGGAGGTGTGAGTATGAAATTTGTATTAGATATTCAGTTGTTTGCATCTAAGAAAGGGGTAGGTTCTACTAAGAACGGTCGTGACTCCGAATCAAAAACGTCTTGGTGCAAAACTAGCTGATGGACAGTACTGCCACGCAGGTTCTATCATTTACCGTCAGCGCGGAACTAAAATTCACCCGGGAACAAATGTAGGTAAAGGTGGAGACGATACATTGTTTGCAAAAGTAAATGGAATCGTTAAATTCGAGCGTTTAGGTAAAGATAAAAAAAAGTATCTGTTTACCCACAGGTTAGTAAAAAATCCCGGATAGGGGATTTTCTTTTGTTTTATAAAAGATAGGAGGTGTCAAGATGTTTGTAGAATCGTGTTAAAGTTCATGTTAAAGCTGGTAAAGGCGGAGATGGTATCGTAGCGTTTCGTCGAGAAATATGTTGCTTTTGGTGGTCCCAGCGGAGGCGATGGTGGAGATGGCGGTAATGTTGTCTTTATGGTAGATGAAGGAAAAACAACATTGCTTGATCTTCGTTATAATCAAAAAAATTTGTGCAGAAGCAGGGGAAAAGGAAAGCCAAAGAAAATGCATGGGGCAAGAGGTGCTGACTGTGTTGTAAAAGTACCGCTTGGTACTCTTGTGAAAGATTTAAAAACAGGTAGAATTATTGCCGATTTAACTCGAAAAGGGCAAAAAGAAATCATTGCGCGTGGAGGTAAAAGGGTAGAGGAAATTTTCATTTCCGTTCTAGTAAAAATACAGCACCGCAATATAGTGAATTAGGTGCTCTGGTGAAGAATTTGATATTCAAGTAGAATTAAAGGTTTTAGCAGATGTAGGTCTTGTAGGTTTTCCATCTGTTGGTAAGTCAACATTATTATCCGTTGTATCAAAAGCAAAACCAGAGATTGCAGAATATCACTTTACGACGATTGCACCTAATTTAGGTATGGTTCAGGTACCAGATGGAAGAAGTTTTGTTATGGCAGATCTTCAGGACTTATTGAAGGAGCAAGCGAGGGAAGGGCTTAGGACATCAATTCCTTCGTCATATTGAACGCTGTCGTGTTATCATTCATGTGGTAGATATGGGAAGTAATGATGGAAGAGATCCTGTTGAAGATTATCGTATTATCAACGAGGAACTTTCCAGCTATGAATATCGTTTGATGGAACGACCACAAATCGTTTTAGCAAATAAAATGGATTTAGAACCGGCACAGGAAAACTTAAAACGCTTTAAAGAAGCTTATCCGGATGTAGAAGTCTTTGAAACTACAACGATTATCGCGGAAGGGTTGATCCTGTATTATATCGTGCAGCAGATTTATTGGAAACAACACCACAGTTCCCATTGTTTAACGATGAGGAAGTTGATGCAAATGCGGAAGGTGTTCTATATAAATTTGAACCAGAAAAACCTGCTTTCGAAATTCAGAATATGGGCAATGGCGAATGGCATTTAGTTGGTGAAGAATTAGAACGTTCTTTCAAAATGAGTAAATTAGATAATGAAGAAGATTTCATGCGTTTCGCAAGAAAAATGCGTAAAATGGGAATTGATCAGGCACTTCGTGATGCAGGTTGTCAAGATGGAGATACCGTTGTTATCTGCAACATAGAATTTGAATTTATGGAATAGGACCTTTTGAGTTCTTTTTCTTTTAGGCATTTATCTTTTTTTTTTTCAATAAAACTGTTATGATAAGCATAAGAAATCTAAGAAAGGTTGGATATTTATGAAACTTGTATCATGGAATGTCAATGGACTTCGTGCTTGTATTACAAAAAAAGGATTTTATGATTCTTTAAAGAAATAGATGCGGATATTTTTGTTTACAGGAAACAAAAATGCAGCTCGGGACAGGCAGAAATCATTTCTGAAGGATATTATCAGTACATGAATAGTGCTGTAAAAAAAAGGTTATAGCGGAACGATGGTGTTTACAAAAAAAGAACCCATATCTGTTTTTATGGTATTGGGATTGAAGAACACGATCAGGAAGGACGTGTCATTACACTAGAGTTTGATCATTTTTATATGGTAACAGTATATACGCCAAACTCTGGTGATGGGTTAAAACGATTGATTATCGTATGGAATGGGATAAAGTGTTTCGTGCATTTGTTAAAGGTTTAGAAAAACAAAACCAGTCTTAATTTGCGGAGATTTGAATGTTGCCAATGAAGAAATCGACATTAAAAATCCAAAAGCAAATCGTAAAATGCTGGTTTTACAGATGAAGAACGTAATAGTTTTAAAGAAACCTTAAAAGAAGGATTTGTAGATACATTTCGTTATCTATACCCAGAAGAAGTAAAATATTCCCCGGGTGGAGTTATCGCTTTAAGGCCAGAGAACGAAACGCAGGGTGGCGTATTGATTACTGGCTGGTATCAGATTGTTTGAAAGAGAAAGTTAAAGATGCACAAATCTTAAATGATGTTTTTGGAAGTGATCATTGTCCTGTTGTGCTGGATATTGAATTATAAGCTGTTTTCGGACAGCTTTTTTCATGATATAATGCTTTTAATAAAGAAAACAGGAGGAAAGGGTATGCATAATAAAATTCGTCTTGTAATTGCGGATATTGACAGTACATTAGTTGATTCTAAAAGAAATCTTACAAAAGAAAACCAAAGAAATTTTAGACTGTTTGCATGCACATGGTGTGTATTTGGGGATTGCTTCAGGAAGACCGTTGGATGAGCTGTCTAAAAACGCAAAAAAATGGGGATTACAATATGATTTTGACTTTTTTGATTGGTATGAATGGTTCTGAAGTTTGGGATAATCTTCATCAAAAAGAATATAGCTATTTTAAATTGAAAAAAGAGGATCAAGGAAATCATTGACTTAATGTCTTCTTTTTGAATCAAATTATTTTATTTATCATCATGGGTATCTGCTGTGTCGTAAAGACGATGAAATGATGCATCATTCAGCAACATCCAGTGATAAAGAAATTGTTGTAATGAAAGATGTTGAAGAAATGTATGCAGAAGAAAATGCCAAGATCATGTTTCGTGTGAAAGAAGAAATTATGCCTGAAATCGAAAAGTACATTGAAAAACATCCTTCTCCTTACTATAAAGGATTTAAAACGCAGACCACATTAATGGAATTCGCAGATCGAAGAGTCTCCAAAGGTTTTGCATTGCAAAAACTTTGTGAAATGAATAATATTGCTTTGGAGGATGTTGCTGCTTTTGGAGATACTACCAATGATAATGATATGATTGCAATTAGTGGAACTGGTGTATGTATGTGCAATGGAAGTGATGATACAAAAAAGCAATTGCAGATTTTATTACAGAAAAAGTAATGATGAAGATGGTTTGGCTTATTTTATAGAAGAACATTACTTAAAACCATATGGATGGTATTAGAAATATTATGAAGAGTTTTAATAAGAATTTTCTTGAAACATGTATAGAGGTGGTTTTTCTTTATGAGGCATGATAAAATAGAGCAGGTGATTATTGATGATAGCATTTATTAAAGGAATTATTCATAGTTATAATAAAGATTCTCTTATTATTGAAAATAACGGTATTGGATATCGTATTTATATATCCAATCCACAAACTGTTTCTTTAAATAAAAGAAGTAACGCTTTATACATATCAGCATGTTCGAGAAGACGCGATAACTTTATTTGGTTTTCCTACGGTAGAAGAACATGACCTTTTTTACAGCTTATCAGTGTAAAAAGGTGTAGGCCCCTAAAACAGCGTTAGGTATGCTTGCTGTATGTCCTGCAAAGGATATGATTTCTGCTATTGAAAATAACGATGTGAAAACATTGAAAGCTTTGCCTCGGGTATAGGGGCTAAAACAGCAAGTCAAATCGTATTGGATTTAAAAGGCAAACTGGTAGAGGAAAGTGTTGAAATCGAAAGTCATGAAAATAAAGAACTGATGGAAGCAATGGAAGCTTTAAAAGCACTTGGTTATCGCAATGCGGAAATCAATGATATTCGTAAAGAACTTGCGCTGGAAGAAGGAAAAACATGTGATCAGTATATTCGTTTGGCATTAACTTCACTGGCAAAAAAGAAAGGGGGTATAAGGTGTGGAGGAACGTTTACTAGCAAATACTTCTCAAATTCAGGATGAAGAAGATACTCTTCGTCCGCAGTCATTAAAAGAATATATTGGACAATCCCAGTTAAAAGAAAATTTATCAGTTTTTATTGAAGCTGCCAAGCAGCGTAATGAAGCACTTGATCATGTGCTTTTATATGGTCCTCCAGACTTGGAAAACAACGCTTTCGTATATTCTTGCGAATGAAATGGGTGGAAAAATTCGTACTACTAGTGGGCCAAGTATTGAAAAAAGCGGTGATCTTGCAGCGATTTTGTCTACTTTGGAAGCCGGAGATGTTTTTGTTTATTGATGAAATTCATCGTCTTCCAAAACAGGTGGAGGAGATTTTATATCCGGCAATGGAAGATTACTGCATTGATATCGTGGTAGGAAAGATGCAGGAACAACACGTTCCATTCGTTCAGATCTTCCTCCTTTTACACTTGTAGGGCAACAACACGTGCAGGGGATTTAACGGCACCTTTACGCGATCGTTTTGGAATCGTTTCTCAGCTTGAGTTTTATTCTATGCAGGAACTTCAGCAAATTATCACACGTACCGCACGTGTCATGGATACTGGAATTGATGAAGAAGCAGTACTTGAAATTGCTTTGCGCTCTAGAGGAACTCCGCGTATAGCAAATCGTTTGTTTCGTCGTGTACGTGATTTTGCGCAGGTTATGAACGATGGATTTATATCCAAAGAAATTGCCTGTATGGCACTAGATAAGCTTAAAGTAGATCATTTGGGTCTAGATAATGTTGATCATAAATATCTAAAAGGAATTATTGAACGCTTTAAAGGTGGACCTGTTGGTTTAGAAGCATTAGCTAGCAGTATAGGAGAAGAAGGATGACATTAGAAGATGTGTATGAGCCATATCTTCTTCAAATTGGTTTTATCAATCGTACACCTAGAGGAAGAATTGTTACAGAAAAGGCATATCGTCATTTAGGCTATGATGTAAATGAAGGACTATTCAAAATGGATTAGTCCTTTTTCTTAAGAAAATAGCACATGCACATAAAAAGAAATACAATTAATTTACCTGTTATGAGCAACATAGATGTGATTTGTTTATCCCATAATAAGAAAGATAATATTCCTATAGGAAGAAGTAT